>VOFJ01000688.1_pt1 | contig 10943 bp, 24 predicted proteins | sample 5384081 | NCBI WGS metagenome assembly VOFJ01 (sample SAMN12384729, study PRJNA508395) | human gut metagenome | isolation source: healthy gut I | host: Homo sapiens | reverse complement strand
TCAGTATTACTTCGTTCAGTTACGTATTTGTAATTTATCTCTTCTGAGTACATTGGACTATACCTTTCGGTTGATAACCTGTCCTTTCTTTTTATTATGGGGTGTTTCTTTTATGTTCCTGGTGGTTTATCCTCCTTTCCAGTTTCTAGTTTTTTATTTTTAATTTCTTCTTTTGTTTGACTATAATATATCACTTAATAATGAAAATGTCAATATAAAAATTGAAAATAATAAAAATAAAATCGCAATGTCAGATAATAGCGAAATTAGGATTGAAAAAAATAGATTTTATTAATGGGAATAAGACATTGAAACAAGAATGTCGAGGTTATTATTGAAGAGATAAATAAAATACGAAAAGGTCAATAGAAGAATTTATGCAATATTTATAGAAAATATGCTATAATAATTTGAATTGCGCAAGGAGGAAGAGAGATGAAACCAAAAGAATGCAGTTATGTTGTTACTGACTTCTCTGATTTGGGGGAATGCATTTGTTGCACAAAGCGTAGGAATGGACTTTCTTGAACCATTTACATTTAACGGAGTGCGAAGCTTTATTGGAGGAGTGACGCTTTTTGCCGTGTATCTGGTTGTTGGAAAAGATGAATGGGGAGCCAGAAGTGGACGGAACAAGAAAAGATTTGATTCAGGGAGGAATTGCCTGTGGTCTGCTTTTATTTGCAGCAAGCAGCCTCCAACAGATGGGGATTCAGTACACAACAGCAGGAAAGGCGGGATTTATTACCGCTTTTTATATTGTGTTTGTTCCGGTTCTTGGGATATTTTTAAAGAAAGCAGCAGGTTGGAAAGTGTGGATGTCAGTATTTCTGGCACTGATAGGGCTGTATTTTTATGTATTAAAGAAGGATTTTCAATTGGCAAGGGCGACATTATGATTTTTGCCTGTGCATTGGTTTTTGCAGTACATATTCTGGTGAATTTTGATTATTATTCACCAAAAGTAGATGGTGTGAAAATGTCATGTATCCAGTTCTTTGTGTGTGAATTGCATCACTGCCGTTTATGTTCCTGACAGAAACGCCGCAAATTGGAAATATATTAGATGCCCGGATGCCGATTTTATATGCGGGAGTCATGTCCTGTGGGGTGGCATATACATTACAAATCCTCGGACAGAAGCATGCGAATCCGGCGATTGCATCACTGCTTTTAAGTATGGAATCTTGTTTTTCTGTACTTTCCGGCTGGATAATATTAGGAGAAACACTGTCAGCGAGAGAAGGAATAGGCTGTGTGTTGATGTTTGTGGCAATTATACTTGCACAGCTTCCGGACAAGAGAGAAAAAATTAAAAAAATGGGCAGGCATAAAAGGATTATGTAAATACAAAAGACAGGAGAGAGAAAATGAGATTCGTAATTCAGAGAGAGTTAGAAAGTGAAGTAAAGGTAGATGGAGAGAGCCTTGGAAAAATCGGGAAAAGGATTTATGGTTTTAATCGGAGTCAGCAATGATGATACAAAAAGAAGGGCTGACAAGATGGTAAAAAAAAATGTTAGGACTTCGTATTTTTTGAAGATGAACAGGGGAAAAACCAATCTGTCACTGGATGCAGTAGGAGGAGAACTTCTTCTCATCTCTCAGTTTACATTATATGCAAACTGCAAGAGAGGAAAACCGGCCAAGCTTCATCGAAGCCGGAGCACCGGATATGGCCTCGGAAATGTATGAATACATTATTGAAAAAAAATGTAAGGAACAGGTAGAGGTTGTAGAAAGAGGAAGATTCGGAGCGGATATGAAAGTCAGTCTTATTAATGACACCATTTACAATCGTGTTAGATTCTGAAACTTTATAAAATGTAATCCTTGAATGCCAACAGGAAGCCGGATGCAGTACATTTGTAATTATGTATTGTGTTCCGGTCCTGTTATTGCATCTATATATAAAGCAATCACAAATATGATCCCGTCATGGAGTAATTATAAAAAATAATAAACCCTATTGACATTTACCTTCAAAGTGATTATTCTAACCGTTAGGCATTTAATAATTAGGTGGCTAATTATTAAACGGTGAATTGATTTTACAAAAAAGTTCAAAACAAATAAAAAAAGAACTTTGAATTGGGAGGTGAGAAAACTGTGAATGATAAATGGATGGAATCTGGATTTATGCTGATTCAGCAGGTGGCGCATCTTGCTAAATACCAGACTTTGAAAGAGATGGAATCCTGCGGATTAAAACCAAATCAGGCAGGAATATTGGTTGTGTTGCGAAGTGAAGGAGGATTATCCCAAAAAGAGCTTGCTAAGCGCATGGGGTGACGCCACCGTCTATGACTGCGGCGCTGAAAAAAATGGAAAAACAAGGATATGTTCTGCGGGAGCAGGATGAGAAAGACCAGCGGATTACGAGGATTCGAATATCTGATCAGGGAATTGAGTGTCTGAATGGACTTCAGCATATGATGCGAAATCTGGAGAAAAGGCTGTATGAAGGTATTTCTGCAGAAGAACGGCAGGAAATGAAGGAGACGCTTTTAAAAATGAGAGAAAATGTGCTCAGGTACAAAGAGTTTCAAAGGAATGGATATGTGTGAGATCATGGAGAAGACCAGACCGCCGAAAATGCCGGAAAAATCGATTTAATAGAAAAGAAAAATTTCATTTATTATAGTAATAACGAGAAAGGATAAGACAGCTTATGAGAAAATTATTTCAATTTTTAAAGCCATATGCACCACGGGTACTTCTGATATTATGTGTCCTTGTCGTGCAGGCTTACTGTGATCTGTCTCTGCCGACCTATACTTCGAATATTGTAAATGTAGGAATCCAGCAGAGCGGTATCGATGAGGAAATTCCGGAGAATATTTCTGAAGAAGAAATGAACCGGCTGCTATTGTTTGTGTCGGAGGACGACAGGCAGGATATTCAGGATGCATATGAAAAAAAGTAGTGAAAGCTTTGATTTACGATGGAGAAGTGCTGACACTGAAAGATTCAGTGAAATCAGATAATGAAAAGCTTGATGCACTTACAGAAGAGATGAAACTTCCGATGATGCTGACTTCCGGATTTGAGAATGGCAGTGATACAACAAAGCAGATGGAAGGGCAGTTAAAAAGAGCAGATGAGCCAGGTGCCGGGAATCGAGAAGATGTCTGTGTTTGACATATTTGGCATGATGGATGATACGCAGAGAGCAGCAATTGTTGATAAGATTACGGAGCAGATGGATAAGATGCCGGATTCGATTCTGGATCAGGCAGCAATTTCTTATGTGAAATCCACGTACGAACAGATTGGTCTGGATACCGGACATATGAGTACGGTGTATATTTTAAAAACAGGTGCAAAGATGCTGGGACTTGCAGCACTTGGCATGGCAGCAAGTATTCTTGCCTGTCTTATGGCATCAAGAGTTGGAGCTAAGGTCGGACGTGGACTCAGACGTGATACCTTCCGCAAAGTCATTGGATTTTCTAACGCAGAGTTTGACAAATTCTCGACCGCATCATTAATTACAAAAGTACCAATGATATTCAGCAGATTCAGTTTCTGACAGTCATGATTCTTCGTATTGTGCTGTATGCGCCGATTATGGCAATCGGAGGAATTTTGAAAGTATCTAAGACAAATGTGGATATGTTCTGGATCATAGGCCTGGCAGTGCTGCTTATTGTCATGGTTGTGGCAGTGCTTTTCATTGTAGTTATGCCGAAATTCAAAATCGTACAGAACATGGTAGATAAACTGAATCTGGTCAGCCGAGAGATTCTGACCGGACTTCCGGTTATCCGTGCGTTCCATACAGAAAAACATGAAGAAGAACGTTTTGACAAGGCAAATAAAGACCTGACAAAACTGAACTTATTTGTCAACCGTGCCATGACATTTATGATGCCGACTATGATGCTTGTGATGAATGGGATTACCGTTCTGATTGTGTGGGTCGGTGGACACAGTATTAATGACGGGCAATGCAGGTTGGAGATCTGATGGCATTTATCCAGTATGCAATGCAGATCATTATGGCATTCCTTATGATCTGTATGATTTCGGTTATGCTTCAAAGAGCAGCAGTTTCTGCAGAGCGTGTGGATGAAGTCTTGAAGAGCGAGACAAAAATTCATGATCCAAAGGAGCCAAAGACACTTCCTAAAAACGGCAAAGGCGAAGTTGCATTTGAACATGTATCCTTCCACTATCCAGGAGCAGAAGAAGATGTACTGCATGATATTTCCTTTACGGCAGAGCCGGGAAAGACCACAGCATTTATCGGAAGTACCGGAAGTGGAAAATCTACATTAGTGAATTTGATTCCTCGTTTCTATGATGTGACAGAAGGAAAGATTACGATTGACGGACAGGATGTAAGAGATCTGACACAGCATGCACTTCGTGATAAACTGGGATATGTTCCACAGAAAGGAGTGTTGTTCTCAGGAAATATTGCTTCTAATATTATGTTCGGTAATCCGGCTGGAAGTGAGCAGGAGATGGCAGAGGCGGCTCAGATTGCACAGGCTGTCGAATTTATCGACACGAAGCCGGAACGCTACAAGAGCCCGATCTCACAGGGAGGTGCCAATGTTTCCGGTGGACAAAAGCAGAGACTTTCCATCGCGAGAGCCATAGCAAAACACCCGGATGTATATATATTCGATGATAGTTTTTCGGCACTGGATTATAAGACAGATACAGTTCTAAGAAGCGCATTAAAAAAAAAAAGACAACAGACAGTGTCGTTCTGATCGTGGCTTCAAAGAATCAGTACAATTCTTCATGCAGAGCAGATCATTGTTTTGGATGACGGTAAGATCGTTGGAAAAGGAACGCATGAAGAGCTTCTGAAAACTTGTGATGCCTACTATCAGATTGCAGCGTCCCAGTTGTCGGAGAGTGAATTAAAAAGAAGCAATGAAGGAGGAAGACTAATATGCCAAGAGGACGTATGGGTGGCAGACACAGGTATGAGCACCGAAAAAGCCAAAGATTTTAAAGGTACCATGAAGAAGCTTATGGGATATCTTACACAGTATAAGATAGGTCTTTCCCTTGTAGTGATATTTGCAATAGGAAGTACTATATTTAATATTGCAGGACCGAAGATTCTTGGAAAAGCAACAACAGAACTATTTCATGGACTGATAAGTAAAGTTTCCGGTGGAAGTGGAATTGATTTTGATAAGATCGCAAAAGATTCTCATCGGACTGATGTGCCTGTATGTGTGCAGTGCATTGTTCTCATTTATCCAGGGATACATTATGACAGGAGTTTCCCAGAAACTGACTTACAGAATGAGAAAAAGAGATTTCGGAAAAGATTGACAGACTTCCGATGGGATATTTTGACAAGATGACACATGGTGAGATTCTTTTTCACGAATTACAAATGATGTGGATACTTTAAGCCAGAGTCTGAACCAAAGTGCGACACAGGTTATTACTTCTGTTGCGACAATCATTGGAGAGTACTGGTCATGATGCTCAGCATCAGTCCGCTTATGACAGTGATTGCAATTTTAATCCTTCCACTTTCCATGGGGCTGATCGGAATGATCGTGAAGCGTTCCCAGAGATATTTCAAGGAACAGCAGGAGTATCTTGGATATGTGAATGGACAGGTAGAAGAAATCTATGGTGGTCATAACATCATCAAGGCATTTAATAAAGAAGATGATGTCATAGATGAATTTGACAGAGATAATGACAGACTGTATCGTTCTGCATGGAAGTCACAGTTCTTTTCCGGAATGATGATGCCGATCATGCAGTTTGTGGGAAATCTGGGATATGTTGCAGTTGTAATTCTTGGTGGTTATCTGGCAATTAAGAAGACGATTGAAGTCGGAGATATCCAGTCCTTTATTCAGTATGTGAGAAATTTTACACAGCCGATCCAGCAGGTGGCACAGGTGGCAAATATGCTCCAGTCTACAGCAGCCGCTTCTGAGAGAGTGTTTGAGTTTCTTAGGAGAGCCGGAAGAAGAGGCAGCACCAGAAAATCCGGTTGTATTAAAGAATCCAGAAGGAGCTGTAGAATTTGAGCATGTTCATTTTGGCTACAATCCGGAGCATACAATTATTCATGATTTCAGTGTAAAAAGTAGAACCTGGACAGAAAATTGCAATTGTAGGACCGACCGGAGCCGGCAAGACAACGATGGTAAAATTACTGATGCGTTTTTATGATGTGTCAGGTGGTTCCATCAAGGTAGATGGACATGATATCCGCGAGTTTGACAGAGGAGAACTGCGTCGTATGTTTGGTATGGTACTTCAGGATACATGGCTGTTCAAAGGAAGTATTGAAGACAATATCCGTTATGGCAAATTGGATGCTACACATGAAGATGTGGTGAAAGCAGCGGATGCAGCTTATGCACACCGGTTTATCCAGACTCTGCCAGGTGGATATGGTATGGAGCTGAATGAAGAGGCAAAATGTAACGTATCCCAGGGACAGAAACAGCTTCTGACGATTGCAAAGAGCGATTCTTGCAGATCCGAAGATTTTGATCTTAGATGAGGCTACAAGTTCGGTCGATACACGTACTGAGGTGCGTATTCAGAAAGCAATGGATAACCTGATGAAAGGGCGCACAAGCTTTATTATCGCGCACCGTCTGTCTACGATTCGTGACGCAGATTTGATTCTGGTCATGAAAGAGGGAGATATCGTGGAGATGGGCAGACATGAAGAACTACTTGCGAAAAAATGGATTCTATGCGGATCTGTATAATTCACAGTTTGAACAGACTGCTTAAAAAGGAATTTTTGAAACATGAATGTGGAGCCGGGAAGGCTGTCAGATTAAGGGCAGTTTCCTGGCTTCATTTAAATTAAGTATTTTATAAGATTTCTATGGTTGTGCGAAGGACGGATTCTATAGTATAATGTAAATTCGTAAGGAGCTAAAGAGAAATGTTAGAAGAAAAACCAGAATATAAAAAACGAAAAAATATATACGAAAAGACGCCAGCAAGTTATCAGACAGTTATTCTTTACAGGAGTGGCAGTCGTTGTTGTTATCATCGGTTGTGCAACATGGGCATTAAAGTCTGATAATATGGCAAGAAAAGACTGATATACAGGCAAAGACATCTCAGACCGGCAGAAAAGCGGATGCAGCAAAGACATCGGTTGAGAATGGGGTACAGGCGAACAGTGAAGCTGTGAAAGAGAAGACAGATGATAAGGATACATCAGATACGACTAAGAAGACAGAGACGGCAGAGGAGCGAATTGCAAGGGTAAGACAGGAAGCAGTTACGGCAGGATACCCGGAGAAGGTCATAGAACTTCTGGATAAGAATCCGGAGACGGTACAGTTTGTGGAAGATTATGGAAAGAAGAAAGATCAGGCACCGGCTGCAACTGTGGAAGCAGAAGATGGTTATTCCGGTATGTTTCCGGAGATCCTCCAATGGGATGAAAGATGGGGATATTCTCCATACGGAACGAGTAAATTATTGCAGTAAGCGGCTGCGGCATTCAACTTGTGTTTCTATGCTGGTCGTAGGGCTTACCGGAGATAAGACAGTGACTCCTTCAGTAGTTGCTGATTACGCAACACAGAACCATTATGTAGATGAGAATAATGATACGACCTGGGCATTTATGACATCAGGCGTGGAACATTGGGGACCGACGTGCCGTGAGAGTAATGGGAATGAGAGCGAGATCGCAAAAAAGAACTGGAGGCAGGGCACCCGGTCATCTGCAGTATGCGTCCGGGAGACTTTTACAGATATCGGACATTTTATCATATTGACGCCTTATAATAATGGAAATGTCACGATTTGTGATCCATTCAGCCTTGAAAATTCCAAGAAAAGCTGGAATTATTCCCCAGATCAGTTCTCAGATCAAAGCAGTTTGGGTATATTCAAAATAATTCATAAAAATTCATAAAAATACAGCCTCTAAATAAAAGTAGAGGTTGTATTTTTTAGAAAATGGGTTACAATTGTTTAAATGTATACAATAACACAATATAAAAAAGACATCCCAAAGATACGGGAGGGCGCAAGGAGGGACCCCGGAATGAGTAATAATGAGGTCATGAAATTAGAAGAAGATAAAGATTTAAAAGGAGAATTTAAGGAGCTTTGCAAAAGCCCTTCGTAATAATCATAGAATTAATCCCAATCTTTATGTAGAATATGATGTAAAGCGTGGACTGCGTGATTCAGCTGGAAAAGGAGTCCTGACAGGACTGACTGAAGTTTCAGATGTAACAGGATATAATCTGATCAACGGACGTAATATTCCGGCAGAGGGACGTCTTTATTATCAGGGAATTAATGTTAATGATATTGTAGACAGTCTGAAAGACAGAAAATTTGGATTTGAGGAAACTGTATATCTGTTGATGTTCGGACATTTACCAAATAAGACAGAACTGGAACATTTCCTGGATGTGATGTTTGAATTACAGGGAGCTGTCCGGACGATTTGTCCGTGATGTGTTGTTATGAAAGCTTCTAATGAGAATATTATGAATGCGATGCAGCGTTGTGTATTGACACTGTATTCTTATGATGAGAATCCGGACGATATTTCTCCGGAAAATGTACTTCGTCAGGCACTTGAACTGATTGCAAAACTGCCACTTATTGCCGTATATTCTTATCATTCATATAGACATTTCCGTAAAGATGAGATGCTCTTTATCCGTAACCCGGAGAAGGGATTGTCATTGGCAGAGAATATCCTTCTGATGCTCAGACCAAAGGGAGAAATATACAGAACTTGAGGCAAAGGTACTGGATATTGCGCTTGTACTTCACGCAGAGCATGGCGGTGGTAACAATTCCACGTTTACAACGCATGTAGTAACATCTTCAGGAACAGATACTTACTCTTCAGTAGCAGCTTCTATCGGTTCTCTGAAAGGGCCTAGACATGGTGGTGCGAATCTGAAAGTTCAGAATATGTTTGATGATATTAAAGCTCATGTGAAAAAACTGGGGAAATGAAGAAGAAGTGGGTGCTTATTTACACAAGATTTTGAATAAAGAAGCATTTGACCATTCCGGACTGATCTATGGTATGGGACATGCGGTTTATACATTGTCTGATCCAAGAGAGGTAATCTTGAAGAGATTTGCCAAAGCTCTTGCAGAAGAAAAGGACGGATGAAAGAGTTTGCTCTCTATGAGCTGGTAGAGAGTCTTGCAGGTAAGATGATCAAAAGAGCAGAGAAATCTTCAGAAAAAATGTCTGCGCAAATGTAGACTTTACAGTGGATTTGTGTATTCTATGCTTGGTATTCCACAAGAACTTTTACGCCAATCTTTGCAATTGCCAGAATGCCGGGATGGAGCGCACACCGACTGGAAGAGTTGACAAATGCGAACAAAATTATCCGTCCGGCTTACAAATATGTGGGACATCATACAGAATTTGAGACAATGGAAGAGCGTAGCGCAGAGAAGATTACAGATGAAGATGTAGAAGAAGAGCCGGAAAAGTGTAAGAAAGAAGAAAAAGGGAAAAAAAAAAAAAAAAACATATAGATACAGGAGCATGGAATATGGAAGAGAAGCAGGAAAAGAGCAGAATAGACAGACAGTTTGATTTTATCCGGGAGATTGATAAGGAAAAAGTTTATTACAAGACAGACTTTTTATCAGATACAAAGCGGCGTGAAAACGATGCGGAGCATGCATGGCATATGGCAATCATGACGTTGCTTTTTAAGTGAGTATGCCAATGAGGAGATTGATGTTCTTCGGGTTATCAGTATGCTTCTTATCCATGATCTTGTGGAGATTGATGCCGGAGATACTTATGCATATGATGAGGAAGGAAAGCAAACTCAGAGAGTACAGGGAAGTAAAGGCAACAGACCGGATCTACGGAATCCTGCCGGAAGATCAGGGGGAAAAGCTTCGTGAACTTTGGGAAGAATTCGAGGAGGCTCAAACGCCGGAAGCTAAGTTCGCGCACGTGATGGATAATGTTTCAGCCGGCGATGCTGAATGATTACACAGAAGGAAAAGACTGATTGCCAAGGGTGTGCGGTTAAGCCAGATACTGGAACGCAATGCACATACAGCAGAAGGTTCACAAAAACTGTGGGATTATGCATATACAAACTTTATTGAGCCAAATGTAAAAAAACCGGTAAGATTAAAAGATGATACAAAGTAGATACATTAATAAATGCCATGCCAGACTGACAGATATCTGAATCAGGATATTTATAGTCTGTATGGCATTCTTTTATCATTTTGAAAGCCGCTGATAGAACTGCTCATAAAAATCCACATCTTCTATGTAGGGAGAAGATAAAAAGTCTGAAGTATCTGAATACTGAGTGCCTTTATCTTTTTTCACTGTCTTCGGATGTCATAGCATAGTTTTGTAACGGCTTGAGATAGTAGTGCCAATCAGATACGAATTTTTCGTGCCTTGAAAAACCGGCTCATCAATCCATTTACGGACTTTGATCTTTGCCTTGCCGGGTTTTGGACATTCGTGAGTCTGGAGAAAATATGAAAAAGAATTATTTTCATAGTAACGCCCCAGTGGAAAAAACCGGCAGAATCCCGGACGGAAAGGGTGTATGCTGCAGCGGCCATTTTTATTCAAATATGTGCAGGAATCGGTATTTCCATTCATTTTAAGGTGAGGTAGGATTAGTCCGTCTACGACACCAAGTTCCAGAGAAGAAGCAAGAAGAGCCGCAGGCGTGGTCTTAAGCCCCATGCATAACCGATACATATCATACGGGTCCAGAACAATGGAATCTCCATACCCTGACAGCAGGAAGCACACCCCTGACATCCCATACAATCAGCTTTTTACCATATCGTTGGCAGTATATAGTCTACCATCTGAAATTTCATTTAAATCAATATCTCTTAACATATTTAAGCCCTCGTTATTTTATTATCATAGGCATTCGTGAAATGTAAAACTACCTGGATTTATTATAATAAAAAAATATTGAGATAATGTA
>VOFJ01003104.1_pt1 | contig 10953 bp, 14 predicted proteins | sample 5384081 | NCBI WGS metagenome assembly VOFJ01 (sample SAMN12384729, study PRJNA508395) | human gut metagenome | isolation source: healthy gut I | host: Homo sapiens | reverse complement strand
CTTCCGCGGGGGTTTCTCCTGCCATACGGTGCGGTGGTGATTGCCTGTCAGCAAACAAATAATCAGCATATAGCCCCTGCAACGTGATCTGGCGCATCAAAAACTGTTGCCGGACAGATCAAAGAACAGTTATCCATATGGCAGAAAGAAGAAATTTCATGCAGGAACGAAGAACAGATACAGAACCGTTTGCAGGAATTGGCAAAACGTATTCAGAGTATAGTAGTCTCTATACGGAGTGGCAACGAAATGATGAGGCGATAAAGAAGATACGTGTCCATTGTGAGGCTTTGCGTGAAAATGTTTCCCAATGTCGTTTGACTATGCAGCAAGTTTCGTCTGCTAAAGAACAGTTGGCACTATTACAAAAACGCTGCTTCTGCCGAACAGAAACGCTTTGAAGTAATAGAGAAAGCGTTGGATGCACTTCGTCAGGAACGGTCGCAATTATTAAAAAGGAAAGAGTGCGGATGAAGCGGAAGCCGTTGTAGCCAAAAGGGAAAAAGAACTGACTCATGCTTTAGACGGGGCTCGGTTGGGAGAGAAACTTTGCACAACCGTCTTTTTTTAGGCTTACAAAGGGGAAATGAAACAGATTGCCGCAACTGTCGGGGAAATTGCAGGAGCAACAGAAAAAGATTGAAGCTCCCGAACAACTTCCCCGAAATAATAAAGCAACAGCAGAAAGACAATCTAAATACGGAACGTAGCCTTTCTGCTATCGAAGTCCGCCTGTTGCAACAGGCAAAAAATAAAGTAACAGCCGAACTGATAGCTAAAGAGCTGGCCGAAAAGCAATTGATTGCCGAACGTTGGGGCTAAACTGAACAAGTTGATCGGTAGTGCCGACGGGAGCAAAGTTCAAAGTTATAGCACAAAGCTATACATTGAATTTATTGTTACTTCATGCCAACAAGCATTTGTCTTATCTATCCAAACGCTATAAATTGCAGCAAAGTGCCCGGCACTTTGGCGCTTCAGGTGATTGATTGATATGTGTGATGAAATACGGACTGTATATTCTCTTTCCGGAGGAGAGTCGTTTTGATATCTTTGGCATTGGCACACTGGGACTGTCCTCGCTGTCGGCTAAACAACCTCGAAAGTAGAATTCCTTATTGACGAGATTCGGCTCTTTGGATGCCGATAGCTTGCGGACAGCTATGAAAGCGTTGGAACAATTACAGATGCAAGGGAAGGAAAATAGGAGTAATTTCTCGTGTATTAGGAAATGAGTGAACGGATCTCCGTCCAGGTGCAGGTGCATAAGAAAGTCAATGGAAAGAGGCGTTGCTTGCAGTCGTAGGGTAAGCACAGTGATTTCCCGCCAGGCGCCGAAACGGAAAGGTAATCCCACGTAGCCGATTCCTACATTGACGTAAAGCCCGCGAGAGTACCTTATATCCCTCCCCATTCCGGATAAATATAAACGGAAGGGGGAATAATTGCCCAGTTGTAACTGCATGGCGGGGTATAACCTGCCAAACATAAATCTATATCCGATTCCGGAAGTACTTCCCGTTCCAATGTGTCGGGTTGCGGCTTAAAAGTAGCTTGAACATTCCTTCTGATTCCTGCTTTTTGGAAGCGCCATGTTGCGGAAAAGGGAGGTTCTCCTTTGGTTTTCTACTCCCGGATAAGGGCGATGCTGTCATTGCCTTGAATCAGAAATGTATGTTCGTTGTTTAATAACTTCCAGCCCATAGCTGCCTGCCTTTGTTTAAGTTCGATCAGATTATTGTCCTGATCTTGTTTGCTTTTCCAATGAAAAATAAGGTCCGTAATCATGGTTTCCAAGTATGGAATAAACTCCATCTCCGGCTTTCAGGCCAGCTAGTATTTCACAAATCATTTCAGCTCGACAGCCCGGTGATTTACCAGATCTCCGGTGAAAAACAATCAGGTCGGTTGCCGGGCACTCACTAAATCACTAACTTCCGAATAGCAGGGAGTGTTTCCCTTGCCAACTGCCGATAAGAAGGTCGGATAACTGTACAATACGATAACCGTCGAAAGCCTGCGGGAGTCGGGAGAGGTGTAAGTGACTTCTTTTACTTCAAACCGTCTGTCTGGACAAAAAGAGCCGTAGAGAATCATAACAATACGGGTACGGCCAGTGTCAGTCCGGTGCATATAAACGGTGTGCGCGGCCAGCGAAGCTATTTATGAAAAGGGATTCCGAGTACGGTAAATAAGACCAGCAATAGTTTGGGAGCTGTAAACAGGAAAAAAGATGATGAACCACCCGATGTCCTGTGTATGGCGTTCCGCAAAAGCATTGTTGGCAAAAGTAAACCAAGTAAAAAGCAGCCCTGCAGTTAGCAAGAAACTGGTACCCAGTAAAGAACGCGTAACCACCATTTTGCGGTGAGACGAACAATGAATCTCAAGTAAAGATAGAGGTCCGGAAGTACCAGAAAAAGTAGGAGGAATATAAATAAATAAATTTACCCAACATGTGTCTTTTAGTTATATTGGATATTTACATTAATTCGTTTAATTCACTTAAATTCTTTTGATTTCGTGGATACGCCAGGAATTTCTTGCGGCTAAATCCATAGAATGAGTATAAGACCTCCTCCCCACAACAGGAAGAAGAACAGAATCATACCTTATTCCAGGCTGCTGAAGGATTCGCCAGTAGACGAAAGAAAGAATGGCAAGTATCAGGGTGAAAGCGGTGGCAATCAGCCGTTCTCTGATTGTCCAGTGATGAATGTGGCTGGACACTTTTGGGCAATCACTTCCACAAGAGGCATTTCGTCTATTTGAGTCCGTTGAAGAAATCGCGTGGTGGCGATATCCAGCAAAGAAAGGGAATCCATGCCAGAAGGATAATGATGTAGATCGGGTTTAATCTGTTGTGCAGTATCACTTCCGTCAAAAATAAGATTAATATCGGCAGGGAAATCCAGGATTAGCCTGATGTTCAGGCGGGCAATGGCATGGATACCTTTGTCGGCGTGTCCTATCAGCCTTTCAAGTTCGTCTTCTTTGATGAGTTCTTTGTCCTTTAAGTGCTCATCGAGGGCGTTCCATGATTTTTTTTCAGTTCTTCCAGTTCCATATATCTTATTCCTCCTTTTTTCATTCTTTTTAAGTTTGTCTTTGATACGGCTTAGTTTGGTAGCTATGTTGATCACCGTCAAGCCGGTATTTCCGTTATTTCTCGTAGCTTTTATCTTCAAGGTATAGCAGGGGATGATTTGACTTGTCGAGTTGTCCCAGTTGGTTGTAATCATCTCTGGTATAGTTGCTTCAGCATTTCATTGATAGGGGTCATGTGCTTCTATTGTCCGGTCAATGTCTTTGGTGAGCTGATAATTTCCGGTACATTCTTCTCTTTTGATAAAAGCAGTACAAGTGTTCAGGGCGACTGGTAAATCCATGTCGATATTTTACATTCTTTCCGAATTTAGGATAAAGCTTTCCAGGAGGTTCAGTACTACATCCTGATAGAGGTCGTTGAGCGGAGCGTTAGGATGATACAGATAGCATACTTTGTAGATTACCCGCTCATATTCGCGTATAACCGACAAAGAACTCTTGCTCAATAGGGTTGTTTGCCTCTGTTGTTGGTTCTCTCATGGATTTTTAGGATTGCTTTTCTGGTTAGTTAGTCGTGAGAAAGGAGAAAAATCACACGAAGATGCAAGCTATTGCAGATTGGCTGCCAGGAATTTGCGCATTTCTTCAATACTTCTTCTCCGGCGGCGGGCATAGTCTTCGAGTTGGTCTTCTCCGATCTTTCCGACAGAAAAATATTCGGATACAGGATGTGCAAACATCAGGCCGCACACCGATGCATGAGGATACATTGCCCCGTTTTCAGTCAGTGAAATGCCGATCTGTTTCATGTCCAGCAGTTCGTCCAGCAGGAAGTTGACGGACTGATCCGGCAAAAAAGGATAACCGACGGCAGGACGGATGCCTTGATATTTCTCGACTAATAAGTCCGCCCATGCCTAAATTTTTCGTCTTTCGCGTATCCCCACGCTTCTTTTCTCACATACTCGTGCATTTTTTCTGTGGCTGCTTCCGCAAGTCGGTCAGAAAGGGTTTGTACGAGCAAATGTTTGTAAGGATCCCTGTTCGTATAGTCCTTCCATGTCTGCGTCAATGGAAGAAGCGAAAGCTCCCAACGTATCCGGAATGCCGGAAGAAAGCGGACGGATGAAGTCACTCAGGCAAAGGAAAGGACTTCCGTCCTTCTTAGGTGTTTGCTGACGGAGTAAGGGAAAGACCATGAACTGATTCTCTGCTTTTCAATTACCAGATTATCCCCGTCGGAGTTTGCCTTACACAACTTGAAGATTGTTCTGACCTCATAGTACCGGTCGAGTCCATACAGCATACGGTTTTTGCCTCCTTGAACAGTTGCATGGCTTCCGAAGCCTTGTTGCCGTTCCTCTACCGGAAAAGGAGGCCAGCCACATGGCACGAGCATCACCAACCATGAATATTGGTGATAGCTGCATAGCGAGGTTGGAATCTATAGGCATGGAAAAGTAAATCAATTGATGTAGGGGTAACGGTATGTATTTTATAAGATAGAACAGTGCTCATAAGTTTGCCGATGACGAATTATATTTATCTGAATCTTAATTCTTGTCCACGATAAGTTTTCGTCTATTTTTCCGTTATCGTATAACAGGTGACCGTTCACAAATGTTTTCTCCACTTTCCAGTTGAAGGTATGACCTTCCAGCGGACTCCATTGGCATTTGCTTACAATGCAATCCGTTGTTACTGTCCATTTGGAGTTGGGACGTACTAATACAAGGTCTGCCTGATAACCTTTATGGATAAATCCGCGATTATTTATTTCATACATTTGAGCAGGCGCATGAGACATCTTTTTTCTACTATTTTTCTCGATAGAGAAGATACCTTTATCTACAAGTTCCAGCATACTGGCCAGAGAGAATTGGATCATTGGCATTCCGGACATCGCTTTCAAAGCGCCTCCCTTTTTTCGCTTAGCAGATGCGGAGCATGATCGGTCGCAATGGCGTCGATCAGACCGCTGTTGACAGCTTCCTGCAAAGCCTTCCGGTCTTCGGCTGTTTTAATGGCAGGGTTACATTTGATGCGTGCGCCTAAAGTTTGATAATCATCTTCCGTGAAAAAGTAAGTGAGAAACACAAGCTTCCGCCGTAATTCGCTTCGTTATCAAAGGAGCGTCGGAAAATAAATCCAGTTCTCTGGCTGTGGAAATATGCATGATGTGCAAGCGGGCATTTGCCTCACGTGCCAGTTGTACTGCCAGTTCGGAGGAACGGTAACAAGCTTCCCGAACGGATAACCGGATGAAGGGTCAAAGGCACATCGTCCCCGTATGCTTTTTTTATATTTTGTCTGTATTTTCTTTGATAATTCCCTGGTCCTCACAATGGGCGGCGATAAGTAAATCGGTTCCGCCGAATATATTGCGCAGGCTCGCCATGCGGTCTACCAACATAGGTTGCCTGTGCTTGATCCCATAAATAGTTTTTACGCCACAAACACGGTGTTTGTCCAGTTGGGCAAACTGCGGTAGTTATTGTTGGTTGCCCCGAAGTAACAGGAATAGTTGACGGCCGACTTCCCGGCCAATAAAGCAAGTTTCTCATCCAGAGCCTCTAACGTTGTCGTCTGCGGATTCGTATTCGGCATATCCATGATAGAGGTAACGCCTCCGGCGACGCAGCACGGCTTTCGGTAGTTATATCCGCTTTATGAGTCAGTCCCGGGTCACGAAAATGCACGTGTTCGTCAATTGCGCCCGGCAAAAGATAACATCCGGTTGCGTCTATGATTTCATCACAAGGTTGTAGTTGTTTTTTTTCTTCTCCGGTCAGTATTTCGGCAATCTTCTCGCCTTCGATAACAACCGAACCCAGAACTTTTTCTTCCTTCGTTGACTATAACGGCCTTTTGAATCAGTGTACGTTTCATTTCTTTTGGGGGAATTTGTGTGGAACCAACTATTTACTTTTAATTTAATCACTCGAATACGGCCTCTCCGAAGATACTGCTGTTCATTTCGAAGTACCCAACTCGCGATTGATGAAGATAACGGGAACTTCGATAATCTTGAAACCACATTTATAAGCGGTGAATTTCATTTCGATCTGGAAGGCATATCCCTTAAAACGAATGTGTTCTAGATCAATCGTTTCAGTACCTGTCGGCGGTAACAAACAAATCCGGCAGTGGTATCGTGGATAGGAATACCTGTAATGAACTGCACGTATTTGGATGCGAAATAAGACATCAGTACTCTGCCCATAGGCCAATTGACTACATTCACTCCGCTGACGTAGCGGGAGCCGACAGCTACATCTCCTCCTGCTTCCGCACACGCCTGATACAGACGGGGGCAAGTCATTCCGGATTATGACTGAAATCAGCATCCATTTCAAAAATATATTCGTACGAATGTTCCAGTGCCCACTTGAATCCGGCGATATAGGCAGTGCCCAGCCCCTAACTTTCCTTTGCGTTCAATCATAAAAAAGACGTTCGGGAAATTCTTGTTGCAAAGTCTTGACGATGTTTGCCGTTCCGTCCGGCGAACCGTCCTCTATTACCAGAATATGGAATATCTTAGGAAGTCCGAAAACGGCACGGATGATATTTTCTATGTTCTCCCGTTCATTATAGGTAGGGATAATTACAATGCTATCCGATATTTGCATATAAATACTATAAATTTTAGAAACAAAAGTAGTTCTTTTCCTTTAGTTACGAACGGACTAAGGATAATTTAACGTGGAAGTATATGGTAAGTTTAGCTTTTTAGTACTAGTATTTAGATGTTTTTGCCCTTAAGGACTAAGTTCTTTTATGCAAGATTCTATTTGTCTGACAATAGTTGAGTTTGTGTTCAACAGCTGTCAAACGAATAAAGGATAGTATATTGAGAAGTAAACGAATGGGGAAATAGAATTAAATTCAAGCGGTACTGCCTTTAATTTCTAACGGTAATGTACAAAGGTGCTCGCGTTATTTTTGTACTTTTGCGGGGAAATTTTTTATAGGTATGACGATAACTGAGTTGCAACAACTATATGCTGCCCATCCTAACATGGCAGTGATGAAGCGTTTGTTGAAGGATACTTCTGTTCAAACTATTTTTTGTGGAGGATTATATGCGTCTGCTGCTTCGCTTTTTTTCTTCTATATTGGTGCAGGAGGGAGGTTGTCCTTTTGTCTTTATTCTGGGCGATCTGGAGGAAGCGGGGTATTTTTATCACGACCTGACACAGGTGTTGGGGACAGAAACTGTACTTTTCTTTCCTTCTTCGTTCCGCCGTTCCATTAAGTACGGGGGCAAAAAAGATGCGGCAAATGAGATTCTCCGCACGGAAGTATTGAGCCGTTTGCAGAAAGGGGAGAAGGGCTTGTGCATCGTCACCTATCCGGATGCATTGGCGGAGAAAGTCGTATCCCGTAAAGAATTGAGCGATAAGACTCTGAAACTGAATGTCGGCGAGAAGGTAGACACGACCTTTATCACGGATGTGTTGCATAGTTATGGTTTCGAATATGTGGATTATGTATATGAGCCGGGGCAGTATGCCGTTCGTGGTAGCATCATCGACGTCTTTTCTTTTGCTTCGGAATATCCTTACCGCATTGACTTTTTTGAGACGAAGTAGAGAGTATCCGTACCTTTGAGGTTGAATCCCAGCTATCTCGGGAGAAGAAAGAAGGAGTGTCTATCGTGCCCGATTTGGCTGTGACGGGAGATGTTACTACCTCGTTTTTGGATTTCATACCGAAAGAGACTACCTTGGCAATGCGTGACTTCCTTTGGTTGCGTGAACGGATTCAGGTCGTGCACGATGAGGCGTTGACGCCGCAGGCGATAGCCGTACAGGAAGTCGAAGAAAAATGGCGGTATTACGTTGGAAGGCAAACTGATAGACGGCAGTGAATTTACCGTGCGTGCACTTGATTTCCGCCGGCTGGAGTTTGGTAACAAGCCGACCGGTACTCCGAATGCCAGCGTCACTTTTGATACTTCCGCACAGCCTATCTTTCATAAAAACTTCGACTTGGTAGCCGGCTCTTTCAAGGAGTATTTGGAAAAAAGGATATACCCTTTATATTTGTAGTGACAGCATGAAGCAGACGGATCGTATCCGGGCAATCTTCGAAGACCGGGGGATAAGATCAAATTTACTCCCTGTAGAACGTACTGTGCATGAAGGTTTTGTTGATAACACATTGCGTCTCTGTATCTTTACAGATCACCAGTTGTTCGACCGTTTCCATAAATATAATCTGAAAAGCGATAAGGCTCGTTCAGGTAAAGTGGCCCTGTCCTTGAAAGAACTGAATCAGTTTACTCCGGGTGATTATGTGGTGCATACGGACCACGGTATCGGACGTTTTTCCGGATTGGTGCGTATTCCGAATGGAGATACTACGCAAGAAGTTCTGAAACTGGTTTTTCAGAATGAGGATGTGTGGTGTTTGTCTCGATTCATTCTTTGCATAAGGTCTCTAAATATAAAGGTAAGGATGGCGAAGCTCCCCGCCTTAATAAGTTGGGAACGGGGGGCATGGGAGAAACTGAAAGAGCGTACAAAAAACCAAAATCAAAGGATATTGCCCGCGATTTGATTAAGTTGTATTCGCAACGTCGTCAGGAGAAAGGCTTTTCTTATAGTCCCGACAGTTTCTTGCAGCGTGAGTTGGAAGCGTCTTTTATTTATGAAGATACACCCGATCAGAGCAAAGCTACTGTCGATGTGAAGACCGATATGGAGAGTGACCGCCCAATGGACCGTCTCGTCTGTGGGGATGTAGGCTTTGGAAAAACGGAAGTGGCTATCCGGGCAGCTTTTAAGGCGGTGGCGGACAATAAGCAGGTTGCAGTTCTGGTGCCGACCACGGTGCTTGCTTATCAGCATTTCCAGACCTTCCGCGAACGTTTGAAGGGATTGCCTGGCCGGGTGGAATATCTGGGCCGTGCACGTACGGCCGCACAGGCAAAAGCGGTGCTGAAAGAATTGAAGGAAGGTGATGTCGGTATACTTATCGGTACTCATCGTATTTTGGGGAAAAGATGTCCGGTTCAAGGATTTAGGATTACTGATTGTTGATGAGGAACAGAAATTCGGTGTTTCCGTCAAGGAGAAGTTACGTCAGTTGAAGGTGAATGTCGATACATTGACTATGACTGCCACGCCCATTCCCCGGACGCTGCAATTCTCATTAATGGGTGCGCGAGACCTGAGTGTGATCTCTACACCGCCGCCTAACCGTTATCCGATTCAGACCGAAGTGCATACCTTTAATGAAGAAGTGATAACGGACGCTATCAACTTTGAAATGAGTCGTAACGGACAGGTGTTTTTTGTCAACAACCGGATAGCAAACCTGCCCGAATTAAAAGCGATGATTGAACGTCATATCCCCTGACTGTCGTGTGGCAATTGGACACGGGCAGATGGAACCTTGCCGAACTGGAGAAAATCATTTTTTTGATTTTGTCAACTATGACTATGACGTACTCCTTGCAACTACTATTATTGAAAGTGGCATTGATATTCCGAATGCCAATACGATCATCATCAATCAGGCGCAGAATTTTGGTTTGAGTGACCTTCATCAGATGCGTGGCCGTGTAGGGCGCAGCAATAAGAAAAGCGTTCTGTTATTTGTTGGCTCCTCCGTTGAGTAGCCTGACAGCAGAGGGACGCCGTCGGTTACAAGCAATTGAGAATTTTTAGTGATTTGGGCAGTGGTATCCATATCGCCATGCAGGATTTGGATATTCGCGGTGCCGGTAACTTGCTTGGAGCCGAGCAAAGCGGATTTATCGCCGACCTGGGATATGAAACGTATCAAAAGATTCTTTCCGAAGCTGTTCACGAATTGAAGAATGATGAATTTGCAGATTTGTATGCGGATGAAATCAAAGGTGAAGGGCAGATTAGCGGTGAAGGTTTTGTGGATGAAGAATGTCAGGTGGAAAGTGACCTTGAACTGTTATTGCCTGCTAATTACGTGACGGGCAGTAGCGAACGTATGTTGCTTTATCGTGAATTGGACGGTTTGATGCTGGATAAAGACGTAGAGGCATTCCGTTCCGTCTGGAGGACCGTTTCGGACCTGTTCCGCCGGAAACGGAAGAATTGCTTCGTATTGTTCCTCTCCGCCGTCTGGCAGCACGCTTGGGAGCGGAGAAGATCTTCCTGAAAGGTGGTCGGATGACGTTGTTCTTTGTCTCCAACCCGGATAGTCCGTTCTATCAAAGTCAGGCTTTCGGTAAAGTGATAGATTATATGATGAAATATACCCGCCGTTGTGACCTGCGTGAACAGAACGGCAAGCGAAGCATATGCTGATAAAAGATGTGACTAATGTGGAAACTGCGGTGAGTGTGTTGCAAGAAGTTGTGGCGTTGCCGGTGAAAGAATGATATATTGTTAATGAGGAACTCTTTTAATCGTTTTGTTGTTTATATGGAAAGAAGAATTATTTCTTCTTTCCATATAATTATCTATCAGGTCCTGACGTCCGATACGTCTCAACTCATTGATAATGTTTTCCGTTCTTCGGGCTTATACCAGAAGAAGAATTGTCGTTGGGCAAGAAGTTTTTCCCGCTGTGTTTTAGCACTGAAGATAGGTTCCAGTGTGTACAGGTGAAATCCGGTATACCAAGTCTCAGTCGCTACTGTCATAGGAGTAGGGGTGAAGTCCTGTACCTGTTCAAGTGGAAGTCCAGGCGTTTGAGTGATAACGGCAAGCTCCGCCATATCTTCTTCTTTGCATCGGGATGTGAAGATATAAAATAAGAGATGAGCTGCTGACGCAGGTTTTCTTCCGGTTGATGCGGTCGAATATCTTCTTGAATGTTTCAAACTGTTCAAAAAGAAGGCTTGCGCATGATGGACAATACACGGTCGCTTTATGTTCCGGAGGCTACCTTTAACCGCCCACTGACGTGACTGGC
>VOFJ01003235.1_pt1 | contig 10965 bp, 12 predicted proteins | sample 5384081 | NCBI WGS metagenome assembly VOFJ01 (sample SAMN12384729, study PRJNA508395) | human gut metagenome | isolation source: healthy gut I | host: Homo sapiens | reverse complement strand
CATCGGCAAGTACGACAAGAACGGCAAGCCTCATGCCATTCCCGGCCACAACCTGACCGCCGGTGCTCTGGGCGTGTTCATCCTGTGGTTCTGCTGGTTCGGCTTCAACGGCGGTTCTTCTCTGAGCCTTGCCACCGACGAGGCCATGACCATGACCGGTCTGGTCTGCTTCAATACCAACCTTGCTGCAGCCGTTGCCACCTGTGTGACTATGCTCTTCTACCTGGGTGCGCTACGGAAAGCCCGATGTCTCCATGACGCTGAACGGTTCTCTGGCCGGTCTGGTGGCGATCACTGCAGGCTGCGATACCGTTTCTCCCTTCGGCGCATTCTTCATCGGCTTTGTGGCCGGCTTGCTCGTTGTTCTGAGCGTTGAGTTTTTCGATAACATCGCCAAGGTGGATGACCCTGTTGGTGCAGTTTCCGTCCACTTTGCAAACGGCGTGTGGGGCACCATTGCGGTGGGCCTGTTCTCCACCGGTGCCAACACTGCGCACGCCGGTCTGTTCTACGGCGGCGGTCTGGCACAGCTGGGCACCCAGCTGCTGGGTCTCGTGACCGTTGATCTCTATGTTGTGGTGGTGATGTTCGTTGTCTTCAAGCTCATCGATAAGTTCATCGGCCTGCGCGTTCCCGCAGAGGTGGAGATCGACGGTCTGGACATCCACGAGCATGGTCTGGCATCTGCCTACGCCGGCTTCTCCATCTCCGATGCAAACTCTGCCGTCATGGTCCCCAACGAGAACACCGACCTCGGCGAGGACGACGTGACCAGGGCCACCGACAAGCAGATCAGCGCTGCAGTCCCTGTGGTGCGGGAAGCTTCTCCCGTGATCCACGATGGCGTGTACGACACCGGTATGCACAAGGTGTCCATCATTGCAAAGCTTTCCAAGTTCGATCAGCTCAAGCACAGACTGCCCTCAACGATCTGGGTGTCACCGGCATGACGGTCACGCAGGTGATGGGCTGCGGCATCCAGAAGGGCACTTCCGAGAAGTACCGTGGCGTCCCCGTGGATACCACCCTGCTGCCCAAGATCAAGGTGGAGGTCATCGTCTCCCGGATCAGCGTGGACGCTGTGGTGGAGGCCGCCAAGAAGGCACTGTATACCGGCCATATCGGCGACGGCAAGATCTTTGTGTACAACGTGACCCGCGTGGTCAAGATCCGCACCGGCGAAGAGGACTTTGCCGCCCTGCAGGATGTGGAGGTAAAGCTCCAAAATCTCTAATGGCAACCAAATCAAAAGCCCCGCTTCTGCGCACAAAGAAGCGGGGCTTTTGAGATGGAGGGGCCTCGCCCCGACAAACTCCCTTTGTTTTACCGGGTATGTAAAAAACGGTATAATATCCTTTGCCATTCTTTGGTTGACTTTCACAGAAAAAATTCGTGTTATGTTTTTGCCCGCATCAAAATCAGACTGCAAGATAGAGAGCGGGGATACAACAATGAAGGAATGGTTCCTGCATTATAAGGAAGCGATCCGGGTCTCGCTTCTGGCGCTGTTCCGCTGGACGCTTCTGGCTGTGTGCACCGGCGTGCTGTGCGGCGGCATCGGAACGCTGTTCCATCTGGCAGTGGAATGGGTGACCGAGCAGCGCACGGAGCATGTCTGGCTGCTATGGCTTCTGCCTGCGGCGGGCATCGCCATCACGGCTCTGTATAAGGCGACGGGCTGTGTCGGCAAGGGCACCAACGATGTGCTGCGGGCCGTGCAGGACGGCAGCTCGGTGACGCCGTGGCTGGTCCCGGCCATCTTTCTGGGCACTGTGCTCACCCATCTGTGCGGCGGCTCGGCCGGCCGCGAGGGCGCAGCGCTGCAGATGGGCGGCAGCATCGGCTGGAATATCGGCCGGGTGCTGCACTTCAACAATCATGACTGCCGCACGGCTACCGTGTGCGGCATGGCGGCGTTTTTTTCGGCGCTGTTTCGGTACGCCGCTGACCGCAACCCTGTTTGCGATGATGGTGGTGGATGTGGGCCTGATGCTGACCGTGGCGTTCGTGCCGGGCTTTCTGGCGGCGCTTATTGCATACAGCATCTCGCTGAAGGCCGGCATTGCGCCCACACGGTTTGTGATGGAAGCGCCGCCGCTGGATGTCCGGACGGTGGTGCGCACCGCCGTGCTGGCCATGTGCTGCGCGGTGGTGGCGGTGATTTTCTGCCAGATGCTGCACTTTTTTTTTGAGCATAAGATCCCCAAACTGCTGCCGAATCCGTGGGTGCGGGCTGCTGCAGGCGGTGCGGCTGTGGTGGCGCTGTCCTACCTGATGGGGGGGGCCGCTATAACGGTGCCGGCATGGATGTCATTATGGATGCCGTTGAGCTGGAGCAGGCTCTGCCGTGGGACTTTGTGTGCAAAATGGTGCTTACGGTGCTGACCCTGAGCGTGGGCTTCAAGGGCGGCGAAGTGGTGCCGAGTTTTTATATCGGCGCAACGTTTGGCTGCGTGGTGGGGCCGCTGCTGGGGCTCCCGGCGGGCTTTTCTGCTGCAGTGGGTCTGGTGTGCGTGTTCTGCGGGGCGACCAATACGTTGGTGGCTTCCATTGTACTGGCGGCTGAGCTGTTCAGCGGGGCCGGGTTTGAGCTGATGGCGCTGGCCTGCGGCCTGAGCTATATGTTCTCCGGCTATCACAGCCTGTACTCCAGTCAGGGATTCCGCACCAGCAAGCTTTTTTCGGAATTCCTGCAGCCGAAGGAAGAAAAATGAAGAAAAAAAAATTTCATGGCTGCGTCTCTTGATTTTTTCCGCGGGACGTGCTACAATCAGCGTAGTTTCATCCTGTAAAAGCGATGATGCGGACAAACTGAGTTCCCGTTTCTCCATGACCCAGAGAGGGCTGCCCCGCAAAGGGTGCTGCAAGCAGCCTGCCATGTGCCGGAGCTCTACCACCGCAGAGCGCAGAGGAGAACCTCTGCCGGGTGCGCCCGGTTACAGCACAGCGAGTGGCACGCAGAGGCGTGCAATTCGGGTGGAACCGTGGAACGTTTCTGATTTTTTTTCAGGCGCTTCATCCCGTGAGTAAGTGTGCGGGATGAAGCGCTTTTTTGTTTTACTTTATCTGTCAAAGGAGCAGACATTATGAAGATCATCTATAAGGACGGTCATGTGGACGAGTGCCCGCAGGATCAGGAACTGCACGTCATCCGTCACACCGCAGCCCACATCATGGCGCAGGCCATCAAGCGCTTGTATCCGCAGGCTGATTTCGCCTTCGGCCCCGCTACCGAGAACGGCTTCTACTACGACGTCGATCTGGGCGATAAGAAGCTCTCCGACGAGGATCTGGCAAACATCGAAAAAGAGATGCGCAAGATCGTCAAGGAGAATTTGGCCATCAAGCCCTTCATCCTGCCCCCGCGCCGAGGCCGTCAAGCTGATGGAGGAGCGCCACGAGAACTACAAGATCGAGCACATGGCGGATCTGGCCGATGAGACCGAGTTCAGCTTCTTCCAGCAGGGCGAGTACGTGGATATGTGCATCGGACCCCACCTGACCTACACCAAGGCGCTGAAGGCCTTCAAGATCACCCAGCAGTCCGGCGCGTACTGGAAGAACGACAAAAACAACAAGATGCTCACCCGCATCAGCGGCATCGCCTTCCGCAATCAGGAAGAGCTGGATGCATGGGAGAAGGAGCAGCAGGAGGCCCGTGAGCGCGATCACCGCAAGATCGGCAAGGAAATGGGCCTGTTCATGACCGACGATCTGGTTGGCCGCGGCCTGCCCATGTTCCTGCCCGCAGGCTACACTGTCTGGCAGGAGCTGGAGAACTATATCAAGGAGAAGGAGCGTGCACGCGGCTACCTGCACGTTATGACTCCCTGCATCGGCACTGTGAACCTGTATAAGACCTCCGGTCACTGGGATCACTACCGTGAGAACATGTTCCCCGCCATGGAGATGGAGGGCGAGAGCTATGTTCTGCGCCCGATGAACTGCCCCCACCACATGATGATCTACGCAAATCGTCCCCATTCTTACCGTGACCTGCCCATGCGCATCGGTGAGATCGCCCACGATTTCCGTTACGAGTCCTCCGGCACCCTGAAGGGCATCGAGCGCGGCCGTCACTTCTGCCAGAACGATGCTCACCTGTTCTGCACCCCGGAGCAGATCAAGAGCGAGGTCGCAAACGTGTGCGACCTGATCTTTGAGGTGTACAAGGACTTCAACATTACCGATTACCGCTGCGTGCTGAGCCTGCGTGATCCTGCCGATAAGAAGAAGTACCACGACGATGATGCCATGTGGAACCATGCAGAGCAGGCCCTGCGCGAAGTGCTGACCGAGCTGGGCATCCACTTCACCGAGGAGATCGGCGAGGCTGCCTTCTACGGCCCCAAGCTGGACGTGAACGTCAAGCCCGCCGTGGGTGCCGAGTACACCCTGTCCACCTGCCAGCTGGACTTCTGCCTGCCCGCAAAGTTCCACCTGACCTACGTGGACAAGGACGGCACCGAAAAAGACCCCCGTGGTGCTGCACCGCGCCATCCTGGGCTCTCTGGACCGCTTCATGGCTTACCTGATCGAAGAGACCAAGGGCAAGTTCCCCACCTGGCTGGCTCCCACGCAGGTCAAGGTGCTGCCCGTTTCCGAAAAAGACGCTGGACTACGCCGAGGGCGTGACCGAAAAGCTGGTGGAAGCCGGTGTCCGTGTTGTGCTGGACGACGACAACCAGAAGATCGGCTACAAGATCCGCGAGGCACAGCAGGTGGACCGTGTGCCCTTATATGCTGGTTCTGGGTGCCAAGGAAGCCGAAGCAGGGCAACATCTCGGTGCGTGACCGCAAGGGCGAGACCACCACGATGGAGCTGGATGCATTCATCGCAAAGGGGACTGCCGAGATCCGCAACCGCAGCCTGTAAGCACACTGCAAACACAAAGCGCCGCTTTCCCGGCAAAACGGCGCTTTTTGTTCCAGAGAAACCCCTCGGGTTGCCGCTCCAGAATCAAGCATCGGAAACGCCAAAGGCCGCTGTTCCAAATGGAAACAGCGGCCTTTGGCGTTGGATGCTTTAAAAAAAAGGAAACGTCAGGCATTTTCCTTCTGGACGCTCTTGACGGCCAGAGCCTTGGCGGGCTTCATCAGCAGCACGCACACGCCGTTGAAGAGAACGGAACCCACGATGAAGGTGATGAAGAACTGGGGCAGGTGGGTGGCCAGAGCGGTGGTGTCGATGCAGGCCACAGTCAGGTAGGCAAAGCCCACGTTGTTCAGCACCTTGGGTGCGTAGGGGTGCAGGATGATGAGGATGAACAGCACCACGGCCAGCGGGATGAGGAAGCCGAAGAAGCCGCCCAGCACCGGGGTCAGGGCCGTGATGGAAAGCAGAGTGATCACAGTGAGGATCAGGCCCACAAGACCACCCAGCTCAACGGTGACGAAGCGATCCTTCACATCGCCTTCCAGCGTGAACATCATGATATTGCTCAGAAAGATCAGCCAGCTGTACTCCAGGCCGGTCACATGGATGATGGCATTGGCGATCAGGATCCAGACCAGCAGCATCAGGCGGAAGTAGAGCAGGAAACGCTTGGTGACGGCTTCATTCATGATAAAATACCTCTTTCTTGATCGTATTGGAAAGCTTTGCTTTCACTAAAGGACGCTTTTTGACAGGTAAAACCTGCATTGATGCCGCCATTATACAATATTCACATGTCAAAAAAACAAGACTTTGACAAGAATAAATTGCATATTTTGGAAATTTTAACTTGCGGAACGAAGGGACGATTGAAAAATGGCAGAGCGAGGCGGAGCCATTTCAAATTGTTTTTCTGTCCAAAATGGAGTATAATGAGACAATAAATATTCTGCCGCGGCTGCGGCTCAGATACGGAGGAACCTTATATGAACAAACCTGTACTCGTTGTTATGGCCGCCGGCATGGGCAGCCGCTACGGCGGCATGAAGCAGATCGACCCGGTGGGGCCGAACGGTCAGGTCATCGTGGATTATTCCCTTTACGATGCCCGCCGCGCAGGCTTTGAGACGGTGATCTTTGTTATCAAGCATGAGATCGAGGATGCTTTCAAGGCAGCCATCGGCGAGCGTGTATCCAAGGCCATGAACGTGAAATACGCCTTCCAGCAGCTGGATGAGCTGCCCGCAGGCTTTGCCGTTCCGGAGGGCCGTGTCAAGCCCTGGGGCACCTGCCACGCCGTTCTGGCGGCAAAGGACCTCATCGACGGCCCGTTTGCGGTCATCAATGCCGATGATTATTACGGCCCGGAGGCCTTCCGGGTGATGTATGATTACCTGTCCACCCACGAGGACGGCAGCTATTACGACTACTGCATGGTAAGCTATCTGCTCCGGAACACTGTCTCCGAGAATGGCAGCGTGGCCCGCGGCGTATGCGTGACCGAACCCGACGGCACCCTGCACAGTGTGACCGAACGCACCCGCATTGAAACGTACGAAAACGGCGTACACTTCACCGAGGACGGCGGCGCAAAGCTGGACCGATCTGCCCGGCGATACCCCGGTGAGCATGAACCTGTGGGGCTTCGGCAAAAGCTTTCTGGACGAAGCCGAGCAGCGCTTTGCGGGCTGGCTGACCGAAAATCTGCCTAAAAAAACCCGCTCAAGTGTGAGTATTTCCTGCCGCTGGTGGTCACGGAGCTGATCGAAGAGGGCAAGGCAAAAATTCAGGTGCTGCGCAGCACGGATAAATGGTACGGCGTTACCTACCGTGAGGATAAGCCCGTGGTGATGGAAGCCATCGCCCGCAAAACGGCAGAGGGCCAGTACCCGGAAAATCTGTGGGCCTGACCATCTTGACCATTTAAATGGCCTCCGCGTGCGCTCTGGCCATAATCAGTGGAATTATTATTTTTTTTTTGAACTCCAGAAAAATCTGCGGAACGTGTCGGGGCGAGGCCCGCCATCTTGCTAAAAAGCACGACCGTTCTGCCCCTTGAAAGCCCCCCTGGGGCTTTCATTGCTGCGCAAAACACGCGGCTTTTTCTGGAGTTCTTTTTTCACGGGGAGGGGGTCGAAATTGGCAAATGCTGCTGCCCGGCACAACTTTTCTGTAAAAAAAAAATCGGAAACGACCGCAGTCGTTTCCGATTTTTTAACGTTTAATCACTTATTTTGTCTGGGGAGGGGTAAGGGATGCCCCTTCATCCGAGAAGATCCAGAGCGTTTCATCGATATGAGAGCCACTCCTGGAGTAGGGTGTCACCTTGACGCGGAAGGTGGTGTCGTCGGTCTTTTTTATAGGTGTGCTCCACGATGTCGCCGGTCAGGACCTTGCTGCGGATATAGTTGTAGTCCAGCAGGTCCGCCAGACTCGCGGTAGGCGGGCTGCACCTGCGTATCACGGTACTGCTGCAGAACGGCGAGGAAAGAGCCGCCGGAGGTGTCCAGAATTTTCTGGAAATAGTCCGGGACGATCACGCCGCGCATACGGTCGGTCTTCAGATCCACAACGAACACGCTCTTGTACTTGGGGGGCAAGGACCCGCAGGAAATGCTCGGCATCCCGCTTTTCGGTCAGGGTCTGCTCCAGCTTCTCGTTCAGGCCCCGCAGCTGGCGCTCCTGGCCGTTGCGGGCATAATAGGCCTGCTTGTCCTGCCGCATGGCAGCTTCGGCCTGATTCATGGCATCGTCCAGCCGGTGCAGGTCGTTGGTGCTCTGGATGCCCACCGAGATCTCATATTCCTTCGCGCGCAGGAAAGCACGCATCTTGTCCACAGCCACCCACACGCTGTAGGGCGGCTGATTCGGGGTGAAGATCACGAATTCGTCACCGCCGATGCGGTAGATGCGGCTGGAAACAAAGAACTTGCGGGCCGCATTGGCAATGAAGCAGAGCATGGCATCGCCGCTGCGGTGGCCCAGATGGTTGTTGATCTCGTGCAGGCCCACCACATCGATGTAGGTGCACACCATGGAGTCGTATTCGCTGGACTGCAGCGTCCGCAGATCGGTCTCGAAGAGGCTGCGGTTCAGCAGGCCAGTCAGGGTGTCGTGGCTGTAGGAGAAGTCCAGCTCCTCGCTGAGATGGTCGGCCTGTGCATCCTCACGCACCACCACGGTGGCCCATGGGTTCTGGGCGCAGCAGTTGCGGCAGGGCAGAAATTCCATGGTGATCCACACGAACTGGCCGGACACGTTTTTTGCGGAAGCGGTAGGCCTCCGGCTGCTGGGTGCTGAAAAACAGCGGAGCGCAGGGTCTCTAGATCGGTCTGGTCGGTGAACATCTCCGCGTCGTCCGGGTGGATCACCTTGTTCGTCACCATGTGCTCACAGTAAGCGGCAAAGTCCTCCTCGGTGTCCGAACCGGCACCGGGCAGGCGTGGATCCCGCTTGATGACCCGGTATTCGCCGGTGGAAAGATTCCGCAGGGAAAGCTCCAGCACATTATCCGCAAAGATCTGGTAGGCCTGCAGTGCCAGTGCGGTCTGCTCACTGTCGGAGACGGGGACCCGGCGGTCACGGCGCACATCAGGTCGCGGCGCATATCCCAGTAATCCTCGCTGTTGGGCTGGGCCAGCAGGGCCTCGGCGTTCTCCACCGGCATGGGCTTGTAGAAATAATAGCCCTGCGTATACAGGCAGTCGGCGGCCTGCAGCATGGAGACCTGCTCCGGCGTTTCCACGCCCTCGGCGATGATGGGCAGATTCAGGCGGTGGGCCATATCCACCACCGATTCCACGATCTGCACGCCCTTGCTGCGGTTCTGCTGGTTCATGTCGATGAGCTTCATGTCCAGCTTGATGGCATCCACGTTGGTGTCCTTGAGCATATTCAGCGAAGAATAGCCGCTGCCAAAGTCGTCCATCATCACAGAGAAACCTTTGCGGTGCAGGCCCTGGATGGTGTTTTCCACCAGAGAAGCGTTTTCGGCCAGCATGGTCTCGGTGATCTCAGCCAGCAGGAGCTTGGGCTCCAGCTGATACTTTTCCACAAGGTTGGAGAAGATCTGCGGCACGTCCAGATTGACGATATCCACCACAGAAACGTTCACAGATACAGGCACAAGATTGCTGCCGCTCTCCTGCCACTTGTGCAGGGTCTTGCAGACAGACTCCCAGATGTACTGATCCAGCTGGGTCACAAGGCCGGTGCTTTCCAGCAGGGGCATGAACTCAGACGGGGGCACGCAGCCGCGGGTGGGGTGGTTCCAGCGCACCAGTGCTTCCATGCCCACGATGGCGCGGGTCATGCTGTTGCACTTGGGCTGCAGAAAGAAGCAGAACTCGTGATTTTTCAGGGCGTGCTCCAGCTCGCTCAGCAGCTGACGCTGCTTCTTGAGACGGCTGAGCATGGCCGGAGTAAAGGGGTGCATACCGCCTACGGCCGGGCTGGGGTCTACCGATGCGATCTGTGCAAGTGCATCGGGTTGCAGTGCGCCGACATTTTCATTCGACTTCAGTTCTTCGGACATGATAAATCCCTCGCTGTTGGATGTTTTCGACAAAATATGGCATTTTAGAAAACAGTATAGCACGATTTTAAACCTTTGAAAATAGATATTTAAAACATTGCGACATTGCGGCAAAAAGAACGGAACGCCAGACGGGTCCGGAAGGCGGGGCATAAAAAGACCGCTGCATTCCTGTGCAGCGGTCTTTTGGGCAGCGGTCTCAGGCATCCTTGCGGGTGTCGGAGCCGTTTTTCTTCGGTTCTTCTTCGGGGCTTTCCCGGCGGGCAAGACCAAGGCGCAGGGCCTTGAGGGTGGTCTTTTTACGCCATGCTTCAGGCCGGGGAAGGCGCGCAGCATGCGGCGCGGGCCAACGATGCGGGGGGTGCGCAGCAGCTGGGCCTGCATTTCATCGCTGCGGGCCTGTAGCTCCTCGGCCAGCTGTTCCAGACGCAGCAGCTCGGCAGCGCGCTCCATCGTGCCCTTGGCGGCCAGCTGTGCAGCCTTGGCGGCTTCGGCCGTGTTGAGCTTGGCGATCTCGGAAGCACGCTTTGCGGCCTCGCGGGCCTCTTCGGTCTTGGCACGGACGGCGGCCAGCGTTTCACGCAGGGCGCGCTTTTTCGGTGCGGCTTCGCGGGCCTCGGCGGCAGCAAGCTTGAGCTGCAGGCGCTGCTCGTCCAGCTTCTGGTCGGCGTTCAGGGTGGTGGTGCCCAGCAGCTGGGTCATGGCATCGCTGACGGCATGGATACTGTCAGCCAGCTGCTCCATGGCATCCAGCGTCTTGGCCAGACCGGAGGCGGCAAAGGCCGTAACGACTACGTCTGCCGCGTAGACCGCATAGAGCACACACATAACGACAAAGCCCACAAAGGGCGGGACCATATCCACAAGACCGGCGACGACCGGGTGGACGATGCGCATGACCACCAGCGTGCCCACGCCCCACAGCAGGCTGAATTCCAGACAGATGTAGCCGCCAATGTTGAAGGGAAAGTCACTGTAGTCCCACCAGCGGGTGTGATAGAGCTTATACAGTGCCCAGCCGCCTACCAGTTCCAGCGCACTGGGCAGGATGACACCGCCGATGTACAGCAGCAGGACGCTGCCCTGCAAAGGGGTCAGGGTGAACAGCACGATGACCATGCCGAAGCCGTAAATGGGGCACACCGGGCCGTTGAGAAAGCCGCGGTTCACCAGCTGACCGGTGGTGGCGGCGGCAAAGATGACCTCCAGACACCAGCCGGTGCAGGAATAAATGAGGAAGAAGGCCAGCACATGATACAGCGAAAAAGCCGCATACTGTGGTGGTCGTGAGAAAGTTGAGCATAAAACACCTCCTGTGAGAATCATGCTGCTGTGCAGGTCAGTTCTGTTTTTGTACGATCTTGTATTCATCGCCCGGCTCAAAGAACGGGCAGGCAGCTGTGCTGCGGGAAAGATAGCGGGCCATCTCGTCCTCGTCCAGACAGCCGCCCTGAGCACAGTACCAGCTGCCGTACTCGTCCTGCACATTGTTCAGGCAGATCTCGCAGGGGTCATTCATTGCCTTCGCCTAGCACAACAAGGTAACTGAACGAAG
>VOFJ01002091.1_pt1 | contig 10984 bp, 25 predicted proteins | sample 5384081 | NCBI WGS metagenome assembly VOFJ01 (sample SAMN12384729, study PRJNA508395) | human gut metagenome | isolation source: healthy gut I | host: Homo sapiens | reverse complement strand
CACATTGTCAACAACTTTTTAACTTTTTTTTTTTTTTTTTTGTTTTTTTATATCGCAATAGCATTTATCACAATATATATGTATTCATCCATTGTAATTGTACTATATCTAGTAAAACATTTTTACAATTCTTATGTAGTATATGGTACAAAAATAAAAAGACACTTTATTCTAAGTGCATACATCAAGAATAAAATGTCTTTTTTATTATAGATTATATTTGTCCTGTCTGCTGATATTTGTTCCATAGCATTCTGATATTTAAATGTATATATAATAGAATATACCCCACAAACTATAATAAGCCATCCTCCTTAAGGCACAATCGGTAAGAAGAATCATATAAACAAAATTAAATATTGAATATGCTGTAATAATAACAGCACATGCTCTGCTCTTTGCCAGATGTATTCCAAGTCCAAGCCCCACCACAATCATGACATCAACAAGACCCGCTATATTTCCAGCCTTCTCATTACTACATTAACTATGAATGTTATAGCTCCAATTACATATGCAATTATAGCCGCTGCAGTTATATTCTTAGTAATTGATTTAATATTAGCACACTCATTAAACTCTTTTCTTTGTCATTCTTGTTGTACCTGAATACAAACTTTCCGGCATAACATACTGATTATTCTGCTGGTATACGTTTTCTGACTGATATGTGTTATTCTGCTGCATACTTTCATCGCTTTCTAACGGTGCCCCACAACTTTTTGCAAAATCTGGCTCCAAGTTCATTTGCTCTTCCACATGATTTACATATCATATTTCCATCCTCCCTTATTTTATCTTATTGTACTAAAGAGTAAGCTTGTTATTGGATTACAATTATATAACGCTTCTAAAATTGCATTACCATGTATCTGCACTAATATATTAGAAGCTGCTTGTGTTCCACTTATTGCTGTCACAACGGTAAAGAATATCCATACAACTGCAATTCCCTCTACCAGCCCGACTATTAATCCGCCCAGCTTGTCTGCCTGTTTTATTACCGGAAGTCTTCTTATTAACCCTGTCGCTGCAACTACAACTCTAAGTACTATCGATACCACCACCATTATGACTAAATACGCAATAGCTGTCAACACTATATCCGCTAACCTTAATGCAATTAATCTTATAGTAATTTCTTTAACAGATGCTTCTCCATATTCTCTGATTACAGACATAAGTTCAGAGTCTGGCATTGCCTTAACTGCTTCCGTAAGACTCTCTGGCAGATTAATCTTATCCCCCGACCTCAGCCACCACATCCGTTACTGTCTGTATATGTGATTCAACCTGACTTACATCAATGTCTCCCGGAAGGACCTGTTTATCTTCAAAATACTCATCTACTTCTTTGTTCTCATAAAGAAGTGTATATATTGACTGAGCTATATTTTCATCTATATTAGTACTATTTTTTTTATTGCCGTAGTCGCCAACGGTGCTATTACCACTGCTGCCATTATCGTTATTAATCATTGATACAAGCGACAAAACAAGTCTTATTACACCTTTTCTCCATCCTATAAGTGCAAATATTATCAGTATAAGTATTACTCCTGCTAACAGCATTTAGCCGTCCTCCTTATCATTTCAGTTTTATTGACTGTATGTATTTTTGAATTAACTATTGTATAGCTGCCTCTTGCTCCAGTTGGCAAAAACATTTATCACCGGCATATCAAAACTAATATCAGCCAGCTTCTTACCGCTCATATTCAAGAGCACAAATGTTGATGCATTACTCATTACAACGCTCTTGCCGTCGAACTGTATATCTGTATATTGTACGCCAAATGTTGTGTCAAATATATGTTTTCCTGATATATTATAGACAACAAGCTTATATGGATCTCCCTGATTCTGAATTATCAAGAACAAGACCTATGTACTGGTCGCTGCAAAATATTTTTTTGTATTTCATTGTCTATATTGATAGTATGTTCCAGACTTGGATATTCTTTTATCTTATAAATACTCACTACATTTTTCGCCAACAGCAACTGCTGTTGTATCATTTAAAATTTTACATCTCCAACTATAATATCGTCATAATTAAAGCCACCAACAACTCTTTCTGTTTTCGTTTTTTTTCCAACATCAGAGAAATTGTAAAACACTACATTTGTTTTTAATCTCATCTCCGCTCACTTTTATAAACGAAGCTATTAGTTTCTTCGCATCTGATGATATACTTATATCTATAGGATAACCATCTCCCGACAATGTCGTTTTTAACACTGTATATCTTCTCACCATTTGTGTCATACATATTAATATAATTGGCATTATTATCCTCAAGGACCGCTGCCATCTTTCCACTGTCTGATACTTCTATCTGGAAGTATCGGCATTGATGTATCTGCTTTTTACCAACCTGTCCACTCGTATTAAATGAATACGCACTGCTTCCATTGATATCTGCAACAGCTATAGAATTACCACATATGCTGACCTTTGGATTCTGCATCGAATACGTCTGGTTCCATATCACCTTACCACTGTTCTTATAATAGGAAATTCCATCATTACTATATCTTACATATCCATCTGCAAATGCTATGTATTTCGAAGATTCTATATCTTCCCGGTTTACCGAATTGGTTATTTCGTAAGATGAGTAATCATAGTTATCTATTACTCTTGATACTATGTAAACTGCAGCCAGAATAACTACAATTATAATAGTAACAACAACTGCAACCCTGCTCTTATGTCTCCTTATTTTTCTTTTTTACAGCAGCTTCATCCAGAACATCTTCATTATCTTCTGTTGATGCTGCCATTTCCCTGTTAATACTAATCACTTTCTTTACGGGAGCATTTCGGTCCCCATTAAATCTGGATTTACCAGATATTATATCTGCCATATATTTCCCCTTTTCTATTGCATCTCGCATTAAATTAATTATACAATATTGGGGAATTTAATCAAGGAAGTTTTATCTGCTGACCTATATATAAAAAAATTCTCATCTTTTTATATTATTATATGCAATTACTTCATTGCATTTAGATGTATCACCATAATATTTTTTTACATATTCCCATAATTGTGTCGCCAGCTTTAACTGTATATGTCTTCACTTCATTTACCGTTGCAGCTACAGTCTGTTCTTCCACCGGCTGAGCAGCCGTTACCGTAACATTCTCAGTAGAAACTACACTTGTAACAGCTGTCTGGCTTGTTGTCTCCGCTTCTGTAGGATATACCCCACCTTCAAGCTTATTAACAGGAACTACCTCCTCTTGTGTTGCTGTATCATTTCCTGACATCTGAACCATCAGACTGCTTATTGACTTGTCAAATTTTTTTCATTTTCTGATAATTGTTCATCAGATTAATTCCAATGACAAGAATAACAATTACCATAAAAAGTACTTACTCCATACATAAATCTTGCATTCTTTTTCTGTTCATGTAATTCCTCTTTTTCTCTTATTATATTACGGATTGATTTCATAACCTTATCCGGTCCCGTCTTCACTTGACTTTCTTTCACGCCGCTCAAGCATATATTCCTGCATTTCATAATTTCTTTCATAAAAGCATACATATCCTTTTCTGCTTCTTTAGTTCACCATTTTCATATAAGTAGAAATTTTCTTCTTTCTCAACCGTATCAATCAGATAAAATGTTTTCATTGTACCTGCAAAATTATCAAGATGTATTTTCTTTAATTTCATCATTCTTTCAGGTGTAACCTCTGGAATTGCTGCAAACCATCCAACTACTGATAAATCCGGAAAATATTTTTTTCAACATCTGAATATATCCCATTCCATACACTTTCGTTAAAATATACTCCTTTTTCTTCAACTTCTGTCCCCAGCTTTGCTTTTTATTATTCCCTTAATAAAAACACATTTCTCATCCCCATCAGTCTGATTTTCGCCCAAGAGTACTCCCGCCTGTGAGTCTGACGGATTATTGTAAGCAATTGAATTTATATATGTAAAAGCATAATCCTCTATATATATTTTCTTATCAGAACTCACTTCGCCTATCTGTTTAATATTTTTCGGTCTCCTTATGGCCGCACCTCTTGTAACTTGTTTTGACTTGTCCGAATTTTCTTCATTACATATTATTTCTATCATGGTGCCTCCTTATATTATTACTCTTTTTGAATAATATCACTACATTACGAAAAAATTTATCAGATTTTGTCATTCATTTAAAAAATATCAGAAACATTTTTTGGTAATATTTAATCTCTTTTTCGCGTACACATTATAAAGAGCCTGTCTAAGCTACTAAAATGACCTTTGGAGGCAAACTCATGATTTATTATTTTGATTCAAAAAACCCTAAAGCTCCCGCTCAAATGGGAAGACTACTCACCGATATGGTTATCCAAAAATTCTTCCCTCACCAGGAAATTGTAATTCTGTGCATTGGAAGCGACCGCTCTACTGGTGACAGTCTTGGTCCTATAATAGGTCATCAGTTTAGAAATTTCATTTCTCCCAGGTATCTATCTGCTTGGCGACCTTAACCAGCCTGTTCATGCTGCAAATCTTAATTACTGTATTAAATCTATGCAAAAAACATTTGATAATCCTTTTATAATTGCAATTGATGCATCTCTTGGAAAAGAAGATCATATTGGCATGATGACTCTGGGAAGCGGACCGCTTAAACCCGGTCTTGAGTGAAAAAAAGTTGCCTGAAGTTGGAGATCTTCATATCACAGGAATAGTTAACTCTTCCCATGACATGGAATCATCCACACTTCAGACAACCCGTTTGTCAATTATATTCCAGATAGCTGATGCTATCGTTCTGGCATTAAGAACATTTAATGACGATTATTATATACAGCAAGAGCCTGAGCTATCGTATCTGCTGAGTCAGACTTCATAATAGAATTAAGTTCTGAAAGCTTATCTACATTAATAAATTCTTTACCAAGATACGCTTCATAATTAGATGATATGTATATTCTCTGCTTCTTAACCAAATCATCAAGTTCATCATACTCCACTTTTTTTCTTTTCAAGCTCAGTTTCCATATTGCATATTTTATCTGCATAGCGTTCTTTAATCTCGAGATAATATCAGCCTTGGTATTCTTTTCAAAATCCTCCAAGGGCTGACTGTTTCTCATCTTCAATCTCCGCTATGTCATCATACAATGCTTTAATCTGAGAATCAAATGATTCAAGCCCATACATATCTTCATTCTTATCTTTTCTGATGTTCTTCTCAATCTTCTTAATACGCTTATTATTATCTTTTTATCTGCGTTCTTGTACTCTGGGCAGCCATTATAGTTTCAGAATGTTTCAGCACAATCTTTCTAAAGACAGCCTTTACAACAACAATACATATAAATGATACAGCTATACAATATATAAGAAGAATCCATTGCGGAATCACCGGCAATAAGAATAAAACTATTGGAACAGCCACAAAACAATCCCACCATGACAGCTATATCAATCACATAATCCAAAAGCTGCTTGGGATTAAACACCGATATAAATAACTGACTGTTATATATTTTAGAGATATTCTCATGTATAAACGCTTCATTAATCTGATCTTTAAGATCATCATTCTGCGCTCTTAAAGATGCTGTCTCTGCGCTTATTCTTTCTTTAACGCCTGCCATCTTGGCTTTATCTCTTTCAGCAGAAACAGTCTTAATTTTTTCTTTATCAGCTTCTATTGACTTATCATACCCGGCACATATAGCATCTGTACTCGCTTTAATTTTGGAATCTGTTTCATTCTGTTTTTCTTTTTCTCGCGTTATCTAATTCCTTAGAAATATCTTTAACGCTTTCCGCAAGCTTTTCAAGTCTGTCTTTCTTCGTATTATGTTCCTTAACGTCGCCAATAATCTGTTCAAGCTTCTTCTGATTACCATTCAGTATATTCTGTTCTGCCATCTGCTCACCAACTTCCGTATACACTAATATTTCATCTTATTATTTGTTCTCACGATAATAATTAATAAGACATCCATCAAGGAATTATCTGTCTCTCATCATCTGTAAGTTCATCCAGCTTAAGTTCGAACTCTTTCATATCTTTATTAACAACAAAAGCCTTGATTGTAGATACTTTATTCTTAATTGCATCCTGAATCTCTGGAATAAAGATATAATCTCCATTCTCAAACAGGAAGCTCTCCCTTATCAATTATGAATGGAAGCATACCCCAGTTGATAAGATTTGAACGGTATCTCTTAGTTGCATACTCATTAGCAATGTTAGCCCATCCGCCAAGTACCTTCTGGCATGATGCTGCCTGCTCTCTTGCTGAACCATCACCCGGTTTTACTGCAAATATAGTACTTCCAACACCAACATTAGACTTATGCACATCATATGTTTCTTTAATCTTATGCATAATGTCTCTCAGCTCTGGTAAAGCTTCTCCCATGCATTCTGTCCTGCTTCTCTTGCCTTCTCTGCCTTCTGTACTTCCTTAGCACGTCCTACATATGCAGGATCCTTTTCTTGAAAGTGCAAATTCAGCAAGACCAAGAGGATTAGATCTGAATGATGATGTCTCTCCTGATGGAATAAGTTCATCTGTTGTTGTAACCGGATCATGTATCTCAGATACAACCTTAATAATAAGGTTCTCTGGAAGTGCAACCATCTCTGGCCAATCCTTGATATTAGGTCCGAACTGGATTTCCTGTTCCGGATCTGCAACACCCTTTGCTGTCAAATACTCTGTTAGCATAGATTGAGCTGTCAAAATGGTATGCTGGTCCTGTGAACTCAACATCAACATCTGTAGCTGCTGTAAGGTATCCCTTATTAGCTGCCGTTGCTGCGATAGAGCTGGCATCCATAAGTGCAACTGAAGAAATCTGTCCATTCTGTAACTTACTTCCTTCTCTGTTAGGGAAGTTACGTGTTGAATGTCTGATACTGAAGGCATTGTTAGCCGGTGTATCACCTGCACCGAAACATGGTCCGCAAAATGCAGTCTTAACAATTGCACCTGTCTCCATTAAGATCTGCAAGTCTTCCATTTCTTGCAAGTTCCATATAGATCGGAGTACTTGCAGGATATACGCTAAGTGTAAATTCATCTGCACCAATTGACTTTCCTTTAAGAATGTCTGCTGCTGCACATATGTTTTCAAAGCCACCACCGGCACATCCGGCAATAATTCCCCTGATCAACATAAAGTCTGCCATTCTTAATCTTATCTGTAAGTTTATATTCAACCTGTCCATCAAGACTTACAAAGAGCTTTCTTCTCTACATCATGAAGAATATCCTCGAGGTTAGCATTAAGTTCTTCAATTGTATATGTATTACTTGGATGGAATGGCATAGCAATCATTGGCTTGATTGTGCTTAAATCGACATATACAACACCATCGTAATAAGCAACATTTGCCAGGATTTAAGTTCCTTGTAACTCTCACTTCTTCCGTGAATATCATAGAATTCCTTAACCAAATCATCTGTTCTCCATATAGATGAAAGACATGTTGTCTCTGTTGGTCATAACATCAACACCGATTCTGAAATCAGCACTAAGTGATGAAACACCAGGTCCAACGAACTCCATAACTTTATTCTTAACATAACCATTAGTCCAAATACTGCACCTATAATAGCAAGTGCAACATCCTGAGGACCAACACCCTTTGCCGGTTCTCCTGTCATGTAGATTGCAACCACTTCAGGCATATCTGTTAATATCATAAGTCTTATTAAGAAGCTGCTTAACAAGCTTCTGGACCACCTTCACCCATAGCCATTGTTCCAAGAGCTCCATAACGTGTATGACTATCTGATCCAAGAATCATCTTTCCACCTTCAGCCAGCATCTCTCTTTGCAAACTGATGGATTACAGCCTGATGAGGTGGTACATATATTCCGCCATATTTCTTAGCACATGTAAGTCCAAACATATGGTCATCTTCGTTAATTGTTCCACCAACAGCACATAAACTGTTATGACAGTTTGTAAGCACATAAGGAATTGGGAATTTCTCTAATGACCTGAAGCTCTTGCTGTCTGAATGATTCCAACAAATGTAATATCATGGGATGTAAGCTTATCAAACTTAATCTTTAACTTCTCCATGTTTCCAGATGTGTTATGGTTTTCAAGAATTCCATATGCAATAGTATTCTTAGCAGCCTCTTCCTTTGTTACTGAACATCCTGTCTTGGCCGCTACTTCATTCACAGCCGAAGCACTATCCTCAACAATATCGACACCGTTGATAAGATATGCTCCTCCATCACTTAATTTAATCATGCTTTCTCCTCTTTCTATATATCATTACGGTTTCCCCGCTTAATATCCGTTATTCATATCCTCATTATATAACATATACAAACATTAAAGATAAGGTGTAACTTTTTCCACTATTGATGCTATAGTGTCATTATCTGCAGTTCCCGAACCCATCAACATTAACTGTATCACCTTTTAATTCTAGGAATAATATGCATATGGAAATGAAATACTGTCTGCCCTGCTACTTCTCCATTTGTTCTGAACAATATTAAGTCCATCAAAATCAATGCTTTCTTATACGCTTTAGAAATCTTAGCTGCTACTTTAAATACATGTGCGGCAGTGTCATCATCAAGTTCATATATATTGTCAAAAAATTTCCTTCGGCAATATAAGTACATGTCCTTTAGCGGCAGGACTTTGCATCGAAAATAACTTTTACAATATCATCCTCATAAAGAGCATTTGTTGGAATCTCGCCGTTTGCCAGCTTGCAAAAAATACAATCATCCTTTTTCATACTATTTCCTCACTTTGCGCGAAATTTGTCGAAATACTTTTGTTTACATGTATTTCGAATACGTATATACTTTTATATGATAACTTAAAAGAAGGTTCAATTACAACCTCATAGAAAAAACTTATTAAATTAATGTTCGAAAGGAATTCTTATAAAATGTTAAACTATGATGAATATAGAAAATCTATGTTGCTTAATAAACGAAAATCCCGACATGATTTCTGTCTTTGACAACATGTCTATGTTTTCTATTGATGAATTATCCATCGATTCCCATGATATAAAAGAATCATCTGGCATATTTAAAAACCAGTTTCCAGCTTTTTAAAAAAAAGAAATCTCCTGAACTGTCTGAAAACAAATATATAATCCGTATGGAAGATGTCCTGTCACAGCTTATATATCACATGGAAAGAACAACTCTTTACAGATACAGCATGAACAAAGCTGACAAAAAACCAGTTAATATCAACGATATTATGTATGAAGTTCCAGACATAATTGATGACGTAATCGATAATACATGTACATTTACCTTTTGTCTTGATAATATTCCCGATATTCTCATAAATCCTGACCAGCTCAAAAACCCTGCTTACAGAAGCTGTCCAGAATGCGTGTGAAGCATCAGACTGCACTGGTGAAATCACCCTTATAACCAGAAAAGAGTAACAATTATGTAATCACAGAAATTATTAATAATGGGGGTCTGCCATCACACGATGATTCTTCTCATACCTGTCTGATTACATTAAACTATCCAGACCTTTCTATTCAACAAAATCTGGTCATATAGGAGTTGGTCTGTCAATAATACATCAGATATGCCTATCCAGTAACGGTTATGCCAAACTCACTGAATCAGACGGAAAAACAATATTATGCATACGTTTTCCTATTATTTCTGAAAATTAAATATTTCATCTAACATCCTGAGAGTCTTAAGGTTTCCCCGTGCTGTCATTGTCATTGTTCTGTCATAAATGCACGATGGAATGTTTTACTACCTTCCACTATCTGGTCAAATGTTTCTTTTGAAAGCTTTCCTATGACATCCGCACTCTTATTCTCTCCGAATGTTACTTTTTATGTCTCTTCCATCTACATAAATACTTTTATAAGCTTATCTTTATCACTTATTGATATCATATATGTACTCTTATATCCTGTTGTAGGATTAAAATTATCTCTAAAACATTAAGATAATAATCATCTCCAACAATACAGCTAATAAGGTTTGCTTGTGGGAAAAAAAAGCGAAGACGGAAAGGCGTATGTCAATGATTACCAGATGCCGTCAATACTTTGTTACCCGTGAGCGCCAAAGTTATTCGGCAGCATTTGATTTCGATATCAATGAGAACCATAAATTGACTTTCAAAGGTATTTTCAATAACCGTAACGACTGGGAAAACCGTTACCGCACGACTATAAAGGATTTGGATGAGAACGGAAAGGAACTGTCCGTATTCAGACTAAAGCCGGTACACCGGATAAACCGTAATGCCCGTTTGGAACGTCAGCGCACTATGGATTTTGCTTTGGGCGGTGAACATTTGTGGGGAGCTATCGGTATGGACTGGAACGCCAGTTATGCCAAAGCTACGGAAGAACGTCCGAATGAACGTTATCTCGATTTTCAGTTAAAGAAGCAGCAGTTTGATATGGATTTGAGTGATGAACGGCAACCGTTTGCTACTCCTCAATCGGGTTCTACCCTGACGTTGAGTGATAAAATTCATCTTAAAGGAACTGACCGAGCAACAGGAGGCTATAAAAAGAAGAAGACTTGAAGTTCTCTACCAACTTCAAGGCAACGCTGAATAATGGTGCCAAACTGAAGTTCGGAGCGAAAGTGGTGCGTAAAACCAAAGAAAAAAGAAATAGACTTTTTTATGAATATACACCGATAGATGAGATGCCTTTATGGAAAAAACAGTCTGCGGAATATAGTCGACCAAAGTACAGATAAGTTTATGCCGGACAATAAATATCAGGTAGGTTCGTTTGCTGGTAAAGAGTATATCGGCGGATTGAATCTGAATGACCCTTCACAGTTCGAAAGGAGCAGGTGCAGGCAGAATTGGCGGAGAACTTTGAAGCGCGTGAGACTGTCAGTTCGGGTTATGTACGTTTCGATCATCGGTTCAGCCGTGACATCAGCCTGATGGCAGGATTGCGTTTGGAACATACTTCTCTTCGATATACCGGGGCACAGACGATGAAACGACCA
>VOFJ01002372.1_pt1 | contig 10998 bp, 17 predicted proteins | sample 5384081 | NCBI WGS metagenome assembly VOFJ01 (sample SAMN12384729, study PRJNA508395) | human gut metagenome | isolation source: healthy gut I | host: Homo sapiens | reverse complement strand
TCAGGTATTGCTTCGTTCAGTTACGTATTGCTGGCGCGTCCGCCAGGGCGGCGGCCTGTGTGGTGGAGATGGCCAAATGCGCCTAGGGCTCGTTTGAATACGGCCTTGCCGGCATATCCTGCTTAGGATCCAAATGGGTCCTGCGTCTGAGCTCGTTTCCCGGAAAAAGACCCCAGGAAGGGTTTTTGAAAAATGGACCGGCGCCGCATTTGCGGCGGTCCATTTTTCGCAAATGGATAACCCGGTTGATTCAGCGGACCGGGGAATGATATCATAAGGAAGACGACTTGAGGATATGGAGAGCGGATATGAGGAAGCTGGTCGTTGGAATATTGGCCCATGTGGACGCGGGAAAGACCACGCTGTCGGAGGCGCTGCTGTACCAGAGCGGCGCCCTGCGGCGTCTGGGCCGGGTGGACCACCAGGACGCCTTTCTGGACACGGACGCCATGGAGCGGGAACGGGGCATCACCATCTTCTCCAAACAGGCGGTGTTTTCCCTGAAGGACACGGAGGTTACCCTGTTGGACACCCCGGGGCATGTGGACTTCTCCGCTGAGATGGAGCGCACGCTTCGGGTGCTGGACTGTGCCGTGCTGGTCATCAGCGGCACTGACGGCGTCCAGGCCCACACCCGCACCCTCTGGCGGCTGCTGGAGCGGTATCAGATCCCCCACCTTTCTCTTCATCAACAAGACCGATCTGGCCGGCTTTTGGACCGCCCCGCCCTGAGCGGGAGCTGCGGGCGCAGCTGGGGGGAGGGCTGTCACCCCCTGGGAGGGGGGGACGATACCCTCCGGGAGGAGATCGCACCATGCCTGAGGGCTTATGGGGGAATTTCGAGAGGGCGGGAACTTCTCCGTCCCGGCCTTGGCCCGGCCATCCGGGGGCGCAAAGCTGTTCCCCCTGCTGCTACGGTTCCGCGCTGAAGCTGGAGGGTGGACGAGTTTCTCGACACTCTGGAGCGCTATACTCTGCTCCCCACTACCCGGGCCCCCATTCCCGGGGCCAAGGTCTAAGATCTCCGGGACAGCCAGGGCAACCGGCTCCTGGCTCAAGATTACCGGCGGCGAGGCTGAAACCCAAGACCCCTGCTCAGGCCGGGATCAGAAAGGCGAGCCCCGGGAGGAGAAGGCGGACCAGCTGCGGCTGTACTCGGGGGCGAAATTTACCCAGCCGACCTGGTGGAAGCGGGCCGGGCCGTCTGCCGGCCTCACCGCCCGACACCTATCCCGGCCAGGGACTGGGCACAGAACCCGACGCCAGGCCCCCGCCCTGGAACCCGTGCTCACCTATCAGGTGCTGCTGCCCCCGGGCTGCGAGCCCCACGGCGCTGCTGGGCTCGGGAGCTCAGGAGGAGGGACTTCCAGCTCCATATCGTCTGGAATGAACCGCTGCGAGGAGAGATCACATCCACAACTCATGGGGAGGTCCAGCTGGGAGATCCCTGCAGGTGCTATCGCGCAGCAGTTCCGAAGCCTGGAGGTCGGCTTCAGCGCAGGGCATCGTCTACCGGGAGACCATCGCCGCCGGTGGAGGGTGGGCCACTTTGAGCCTGCGGCACTATGCGGAGGTCCACCTGCTGCTGGGCCCGGCCCGCGGGCAGCGCTGCAGTTCTTCTCCTCCTGCGGAGAGGGACATCTGGACCGGAACTGGCAGCGGCTCACACCCTGGCCGAGCACCTTCCGGCGTGCTCACCGGGTCCCCCGTACGGATACTGCTGCGCATCACGCTGGTGGCCGGGCGGGCCCAAGCACACCGAGGGGGACTTCCAGGCCACCTATCCCGGGCGGTGCGCCAGGGTCTGATGCAGGCCGAGCATCCTTCTGGAGCCCCTGGTACGGAGTTCCGCCTGGAGACTCCCCGCCGAGGCATGTGGGACGGGCCTCTCTCCGACCTCCAGCGCATGACGGGGGGAGGTCTCCCCGCCGAGACGGAGGGGGAGGAGACGGTGCTCACCGGCGCGGCGCCGGTGAGCCTGCCTGCAGGACTATGCCCGGGAGGTGGCCGCCCCCGGGGCCAGGGGCAGGCTCTTCTGCACCCTGAGGGGGCTACGCACCCTGTCAAACCAGGCGGAGGTGGTGGCCGCCCTGGGCTACGACAGCCTCCGGGACACGGAGAATCCGGCGGGGCTCGGTGTTCTGCGCCCACGGGGCAGGAGGCTTCACCGTGAAGATGGGACCAGGTGCGAAATACATGCACACGTGGACAGCGGTCTCTGCCTGGAAAGGCGGAGGAAGCGGCATTTTTCAGGTGCTTCAGAAGCTGTATTATTTACATCATTTTTTCTTATTTACACCATCTAAGGACTTCATTGGCGGGAACAGCAGGACATCGCGGATCGCAGCAGAGTCAGTCAGCAGCATGCACATACGGTCGATGCCGAAGCCGATGCCTCCTGTGGGAGGCATACCGATCTCCAGAGCATTTAAGAAGTCCTCGTCTGTATGGTTGGCTTCTTCGTCTCCCTGGGCCAACAGCTCCTCCTGGGCCTTAAAAGCGCTCTCTCTGGTCGATGGGATCGTTGAGCTCGGAATACGCGTTGGCCATTTCCCAGCCGTTCATAAAGAACTCGAAGCGCTCTGTATACTCTGGATTTTCCGGCTTCTTCTTTGTAAGAGGAGAGATCTCCACCGGGTGGTCCATGATAAAAGAGGTGGGCTGTACCAGGTGCTCCTCTACAAACTCCTCGAAGAACAGGTTTAAGATATCGCCTTTTTTGTGGCGGGCCTCCACCTCGATGTTGTGCTCCTTGGCCGCAGCCTTGGCCTCTGCCAGGGTATGGATCTCGTCAAAGTCCACGCCGGAATATTTCTTAACGGCTTCCACCATGGTCATACGGGCAAAGGGCTGGCCCAGATCCATTTCAATGCCGTTATAAACGATCTTTGTGGTTCCCAGGACCTCCTGGGCCACAACAGCGGTAAAGGTTCTCAGTCAGATCCATCATGCCGTGGTAATCGGTATATGCCTGGTAAAAAGCTCCATTAGTGTGAACTCCGGATTTGTGTCTGGTGTCAAGACCCTCATTACGGAATACGCGGCCAATCTCATAGACACGCTCCATGCCGCCGACAATCAGTCTCTTTAAGTAAAGCTCCAGAGAAATACGAAGCTTCAGATCCTCGTCCAGAGCGTTGAAATGGGTCTCAAAGGGTCTTGCGGCAGCTCCTCCGGCATTGGACACCAGCATGGGAGTCTCCACCTCCATAAAGCCCTCGCCAGCCAGGTATTTACGGATGGCGGCCAGGATCCTGGAACGCTTGATGAAGGTATCCTTTACATCCTCGTTCATGATCAGGTCCACATATCTCTGGCGGTAACGGGTATCGGTATTGGTAAGTCCATGGAACTTTTCGGGAAGAACCTGAAGGCTCTTCGAAAGCAGGGTCACGGAATGGGCATGGATCGAGATCTCGCCCATCTTTGTAGTAAATACAAAACCCTTGATCCCTACGATATCGCCGATATCCATTTTCTTGAAATCCTTATATGTGTCCTCACCCAGGTCATCCCGGCATACGTAGCACTGGATGTTTCCCTTCAGGTCCTGGACGTTGCAGAAGGAAGCTTTTTCCCATCACACGCTTGCTCATCATACGTCCGGCGATGGAAACCTCCTTCCCCTCATACTCTGCATACTGCTCTTTTACATCTGTGCTGTGCACAGTCACATCATATTTTGTGATCTGGAACGGGTCCTTTCCGTTTGCCTGAAGCTCTGCTAACTTTTCACGGCGCACCTTGAGAACTGGTTCAGATCCTGCTCTGGCCGTTTCCCTTCTTCTGGTTTCCCTGCTCTGCCACTGCTCTTCTCTCCTTTTAGTAATTAATCCACTCGCTTGATATCTAATACCTTATACTGGAGCATTCCTGCCTGGGTCTCCACATCCACCACGTCGCCGACTTTTCTGCCGATCAGCGCATGGCCCACAGGAGATTCGTTGGAGATCTTGTTCTGAAGGCTGTTGGCCTCAGTGGAACCAACTAACTTAAACTCCATCTCTTCCTCAAACTCCACGTCATATACTTTTACAACACAGCCGATGCTGATCTTGTCAAGGTTTACCTCGTCCTCAACAACGACCTCCGCGTTCTTTAACAGCTTCTCGAGCTCTTCGATCCTGGCCTCGATGTCCCTCTGCTCATCCTTTGCATCGTACTCGGCGTTCTCGGATAAGTCTCCCTGTTCTCTTGCCTCTTTGATCTTCTGGGCGATCTCACGACGGCGGTTTACTTTAAGATCCTTGAAGCTCATCTTCATATTTTTTTTCAGTCCTGCATAAGTCAAAATGTGTTTCTTATCTGCCATGACGTCATACCTTCCTTTTATATTCAGGGCAAACTGCCCCTTTATACTAACATCCAGTGTATTATAGCGTGAACCCCTGGTATTGTCAAAGAATCCGGCGGAGCGTTTTTTCCTTATTCCGCCCCGCCGGATCCTATCCAGCCTCTATTCCTTTTTAGAATTTAAAGATGTTTAACCCCGTATCCGGATCCTTGACCCGGTCCACGGTCCCATCGATGACTGTGATGACCATTTCCAGGGTGGCTCCCACGGTTCCGGCGCTTAAATGGCCGCCGTACGTTTCCGTTTTTATCTCCGGCCGCCGTATGCAGATGGCAGTAATACTCCCCGTCCATGGTATTGATGGTACCCGTGAGGGAAACGATCTCAAACATACCGTCAAAGTCGTTGCCCACAAATTTTCTCTGGTCCAAATCGTAAACTCCCACATTCATATGGCTGAAGGTGCCCAGGGCGCTGATGCTGGCTAATTTTATGTTCTCCTTAAGAGCCACCTTCTTAAGCTCGGCAAACAGGTCCTCGTTTCTGTCCATGCGGACGATCACTGTGTTTTCAAATCTGCGGTATTCCATAGTCAACGGTCTCCTTCCATATTATATAGTATCTTTGCTTCATTTTTTTACTGGATCGCTTTCTTTTTCCAGCGTCCTCTCTTATAGCAGACAGCCGTCATAACGGCTCCCAGCGCGTCCAGGAAAGGAGCAGGGAGATAAACACGCACTCGCTGCGCCCATTGGGAAGCTCCGGCGTTCTGGTGAGCCAGGATATCCCGTAAGCCACCGGAACGCGGACCACAACTGTGGTGAACAGGGAGATCCACATGGGCGTCATGGTGTCTCCGGCTCCTCTCATGACGCCGGAAAGGCTCTGGGTCACCGCCATGGCGATATAGCCAACAGCCAGGATCCGCATCATATAGAAGCTCAGATCCACCAGCTCTGTGGTCGAAGTGAAGATCCCCCATCAAATATCTTCCAAATATAAGGATCAGGGCCGTAATGGAGGCCGAAACCCCCCATGGCCATGAGGGTCCCCTGCTTTGCTCCCTGCTCCACCCGGTCGTACTGCTTCGCTCCCACGTTCTGGCCCGCATAGGTGGTCATGGTGGTGCCGAAGGAGAAGTTGGGCATCATGGCAAAGCCGTCCACGCGCATGATGATGACGTTGGCCGCGATGACCATCTCGCCGAAGCTGTTGGTCAGCGACTGCACCACGATCATGGCCAGGGAGAAGATGGCCTGGGTCAGGCCCGATGGAAGCCCCAGACGGATGATATTGAGGGCATTGTCCTTATGTGCCTTCAGATACCGGGGCTTCATATCAAAAAAAAGCTCGCTCATCCTTGCCAGCTTCCAAAAGCACAGAATAGCCGATACCGCCTGGGCAATGGCCGTAGCCAGGGCAACGCCGAAAACTCCCAGTCCCAGGCCTGCGACGAACCATACATCCAGGACGATGTTGATGACCGTAGCCACCAGCAGGTATACCAGTGCGGAAACGGAATCCCCCAGTCCCCGGAGGACGCCGCCCAGGATGTTATAATAAGCCACGCCGGCGATCCCGTAGAACAGGACGGTCAGATAGGACGCGCACCAGTCGATGATGCTGGCCGGCGTATGTAAAAAGCTCCAGCAGCGGCCGGACCACAAAGGGGAGCCCACGATCATAATGAATACCGAAGCGGCCGCCCGTCAGAGTCACACAGCAGCCGATGGTCCTGGAAAGCTGCTCCCTGTCCCTGGCTCCGAAATACTGGGGAGACCATGACGCTGGTCCCCCACCGAGATCCCGATGAAAAGCACCAGCAGCAGGTTAAAAATGGGACTGGCGCTGCCCACAGCCGCCAGGGCGTTGTCTCCCACAAATTTTCCCACGACGATGCTGTCTACGGTGTTATAAAGCTGCTGCGCGATGTTTCCGATGATCATCGGGATCGTAAAAAGTGCAATGTTTTTCCATGGTTTCCCCGCTGTCATATCCACGGGTGCAAATAATTTCTTCAGTGAAGCCATTCTTTTTTTATTCCCCTTTTTTTTCTGATAGCTATTATTCTAGCATGGGTTTTTAAAAAAAACAACCCGGCTGCTCTCCGATTTTCCGTCAGAGAACAGCCGGACTGTTCCTGTTTTTATAACAGCGGAGCCGCCAGCCGCAGGATACACTGGCCGATCCTTAAGACCGCCGAGCGGCCCGCTCCTGTATTCCTCCGTTACCTCCTGGCAGATGGGGAAAAGCCCGTCGAAATCGGCCTTGATATCGCTTTATGGCCTAGCAGTCATAGAGGAATACGCCGTTTTTCAAAATGCAGGTACAGAACTGCGGTAATCCAGGTTGATGGTCCCTACCACCGCCGTCTCCCCCGTCGCAGACGCACTGCTTGGAATGAATAAAGCCCGGCGTATATTCATAGATCGGACGCCGTCCCGCACCAGTCCCGCATAGTAGGACCGGGTCACCTGGAACACCGCCTTTTTATCCGGGATGCCCGGCGTGATGATCCGCACATCCACGCCCCGCTGGGCCGCCAGCCTCGGCTCCCGGCCCAGCTCGTCGCTGACGATCAGATAGGGAAAAAGTCGTAAAAGTATACATAATCCTTGGCATTCTTTATCACGTTCATGTATACGTTCTCACCCACAGGCTCGCCGTCAGGGGATTGTCGCCGTAGGGCTGTACAAAACCGCGGCCCTTTGCCGTATAACCGGGATCCGGCAGATACCTGGCAAAATCCGTATCTGTCACCTTCACGGAATTCCACATTTCCAGGAACAGAACCGTCAGATTCTTTACGGCGTCACCCTCCAGCCGGACGCCCGTATCCTTCCAGTGGCCGTAGGGGCTTGTCAGATTGAAATACTCATCCGCCAGATTATAGCCTCCGGTGAAGCCCACCTTTCCGTCCACCACTGTGATCTTCCGGTGATCCCGGTTGTTCATGAACACATGAAGCATGGGTACCATAGGGTTAAATACCCGGCACTGGATCCCATCGGCCTCCATCCGTTTAATGAATTCGGGGCTGATGAAGCCCACGCTTCCTACGTCGTCGTACAGGAGACGTACCTCCACCCCTTCCTTTACCTTACGGGCCAGGATCTCCCGGATCCCCGCAAAGGAGGTGCTGTCCTCAATGGCATGGTATTCCATAAAGATAAAGGTCTTTGCCTCTGAAAGGGCCTTTTTCTGGGCCTCCAGCCCGTCGGAGGCATCGCCGTAAAACTCCACGTCCGTATTCCGGTATACTGGATATTTTCCAAAATTGCTGATATACCGGGACTGGTTGGACCACAGCCCGGTCCTGGCCATCCATCTCCTCCAGGACCTTTGGATCCTGGGCGATCAGATCCGCCAGCTTTCCCTTGATCTCCCCATGGCGCTTTGTCATGAACCGCAGGACCATGGAATGGCCTAAAAAGCAGATACAGGCACAGTCCCATGACAGGAGCCGCCAGGATCAGCATGATCCACAGGATCTTATAGGCGGAATTTTCCCTGGAAGCATAGATCCGCAGCACCACCACCATGGCAGCGATGGTGGAGATCAGTGCGATGAGCCAGGAATACCGGTTCAGCCGCAGGACGATCAGAAGGATCAGCCTGCCTGGATCAGTACCGAAAGGATCACGAAGGCCATGCGGCCCACGCTGTTTTTTACATCTGTTTTTCTGCTCTGCACGCATACTCATCCCTCTTTCTTGCGGACCGTTCCGTAATCTGGCTTCACGGCACAGCCGATCCCCCAGCCCCCGGTCCGATGTGGCAGCTGACACCCAGGGACAGGGGGATCGCACATCACCTGCTTTCCTGGAAATGCAGCCTCGATCTCCTTTACCCAGCTTTCTGTTTCTGCCTCTGATGCACTGGAAGCCGCCAGGATATGGACAGCCCCGGCCTCATATGCCTCCTGGAACCTGGTTTCGATCTCATGCTTCATGGCTTCGATCATGATTTTTCTGGCTTTTAAAAAGCCGTGGCACTTTTTAAAGGAATCCAGCTTCCCCGTGGCCAGCTTAAGGACCGGCAATGTTGAACACAGCGCCTAAGGCTGCTGCTGCCGGAGTGATCCGTCCTCCTTTTTTCAGATACTCCAGAGTCTGGACGCCGATATAGATCATCATCTGGTCCGATGCCCGCTCCAAGCTCCCGGATCTCTTCAGCCGTATACCCCTTTTCCCACCAGCTCCAGCGCGTCCAGAACCATACGGTGCAGGCGTCGCCACCTGGCCGTGGTCCACCACCAGGACTCTCCCCTCATACTTCTCGTTCCGGGTCAGGGCATATGCCGTCTCGCAAGAGCCGCTGAGTCCGCTGCTGATGGGCATATACAACACCTTTTCATACTCAGACAGAACCTGGTCCCCGCCATAAAGCCGTCACCTCCGCCGGAGACGGCTGGGAGGTGGAGACGTCTGCTCCTTCCTTTAATTTTTCCAGAAACTCATCCCTGTCCAGGTCTACGCCCTCATACAGGCAATGGCCTTCAATATAAAACGGCATGGGCAGGACAAAGATCCCCCCGCTCCGACGCCTCCTTCTGACTGATTCCGCTGCAGCTGTCTGTTATAATCCCCACTGGCTTCATAAATTTCTATTTTCCTTCCCTTTCATTGACAATTATAATACACTATGATACATTTGTGTCGTCCAACTTACTGTAACAACTGTAACATCATAGCTGGGGGCCGTCAATGTTTCTTTTTCATGCCTGTACAAAATATACGCTTTTTGTAACCTCGTCCCCAGAGCCAGAAAAGGAGACCGTATGAAAAAAACCTATCTAATAAGGAAGCCAATAAGGTCACCAGGGAATGCCTCCAGACCGCCCTGATCCAGCTCATGAGCCAGAAGCCCTTTGAAAAGATCACCATCACCGAGCTGGTCCGCCGTTCCGGTGTTTCCCCGGACAGCCTTTTACCGCAATTATGAATCCAAGGAAGAGATCCTGAACGAGGTATGCCGCTCTTTTATCGACAGTCTGTCTGCCTCCTTCTCCGATCCCACCTTCCAGAAGGATCCAGTCCTCTGGTACCGCTGTTTCTTCCAGGATATATGGGACCACGCCATGCTGTTCGGACTTCTCCTGGAGGCGCATATGCTCAATACCTCCGCCTTCACCTCTTCCTATTCTTCAAAAGACCACGATGGGGAGCCGGCCTCCTGTACCGGTATCTGGCATGGGAAGGCGCGTTCTCCACCATTGTGGTCCGCTGGTTCCAGGGCGGGAGGAAGGAATCCATTGATTTTATGGCCGAATTCTGCTCCCCAGGTCCTGGTATTTTAGTTTCCGGGCTATTTATAATTTACGATCTTTCCAAAAATCTGCCTTTTAAGGAAGCGCCGCCCACAAGGCCTCCGTCGATATCCTTCTGTGCAAACAGCTCAGCTGCATTTCCTGCATTCACAGAACCGCCGTACTGGATACGGATCGCCTCTGCCGTCGCCTCATCATAAACCTCGCCGATGCAGGCACGGATCGCTGCGCAGACCTCTGCCTGCTCTGTGGTGGCAGTCTTTTCTGGTTCCAATGGCCCAGATGGGCTCATAAGCGATCACTGCCGTCTTTTGCCTGCTCTGCGGTCACATTCTGGAATGCGATCTTGATCTGCTGGCGGATCCAGTCAAGCGTGATGCCCTGCTCTCTCTGGGTCAGTGTCTCGCCGCAGCAAATGATCGGGTGTCAGACCGTGCTCAAATGCTTTCAGTACCTTCTTATTGACCGTCTCATCGGTCTCTGCGAAGTATTCCCTTCTCTCAGAATGGCCGATGATCACATATTTCACACCGGCGTCGGTGAGCATACTGGGAGAGATCTCTCCAGTGAATGCCCCCCTTTTCCTCAAAGTACATATTTTCTGCTCAACAGCGATATTGGTGCCTTCGCAGGCCTTTACCACCGGGATGATATCGATGGCCGGAACGCAGAACACCACGTCAGCCTCTTCTGTTTTTTACCAGGGGCTTTAAGGTCTCCACCAGGGCCACTGCCTCTGTGGGAGTCATGTTCATTTTCCAGTTTCCGGCGATGATCTTTCTTCTTGCCATTTTATTTATCCTCCTTGATCCATACCCTTCCTATACGCGCATCGGCCGCCTTCGGCTCCGATGCGTCAGGTGTTCTTTCACGGGTGGTCCCCATCGTAAAATCCGTATTTTTTCCGGTCTACTTATCGTCGGCTGCTACGACTCCAGGAAGTGCCTTTCCTTCCAGGAACTCCAAGGATGCGCCGCCGCCGGTGGAGATGTGGGTCATCTTGTCCCCGAAGCCAAGCTGGTTCACAGCCGCTGCGGAATCGCCGCCGCCGACGATGGTGGTGGCATCTGTCTCAGCCAGGGCTCTGGCCACAGCAATGGTCCCGGCTGCCAGGGTCGGAGTTCTCAGAATACGCCCATGGGTCCGTTCCATACTACGGTCTTCGCATTCTTTACAGCATCGCTGTAGATCTTGCATGTCTCCGGTCCGATGTCCGCCCTCTTTATCTGCGGGAATGGCATCTGTGGAAACGTATTCCACGTCAACCGGTGCGTCAATGGGACTGGGGAATTCAAACCACAGTGGTATCCACTGGAAGGAGCAGCTTCTTGCCCAGCTTCTCTGCCTTTTTCCATCATTTCCTTACAGTAGTCCAGCTTGGAATCATCCAAGGGAAATTTCCGATCTCTTTGCCCTGGGCCTTTAAGAAGGTGTA
>VOFJ01003245.1_pt1 | contig 11020 bp, 15 predicted proteins | sample 5384081 | NCBI WGS metagenome assembly VOFJ01 (sample SAMN12384729, study PRJNA508395) | human gut metagenome | isolation source: healthy gut I | host: Homo sapiens | reverse complement strand
ATCAGTGTACTTCGTTCGTTTACGTATTGCTGATCTTGGAAGCATGGTGCTGACGCTCAGACAGGTGTCGGTATCGTCGTCCGCCACCAATGCCCGCAGCCCTTCCAGCTGCGGGAGCTGTCTGAGCTCCACCTTTTGTCCGCTGAGCGCAAAGCAGAGATTCACGATAAACTCGCTGCCCTTGCCCGGCTCGCTCTCAATGGCGATGGTGCCGCCCATCAGGTCCACAATGTTCTTGGTGATGGACATGCCGAGGCCGGTGCCCTGAATGCCGCTGACGGTGGAGTTTTCCTCACGGGTGAACTCCTCAAAAATGTGCTTCTGGAACTCCTCGCTCATGCCGATGCCATTGTCCTTGATGCGGAACTCATAGCAGGCCCGGCCCGCAGGCGCACCGTTTTTCTCGGCAATGCGGATGCTGATCATACCGCCTGTGGGGGTAAACTTGATGGCATTGGACAAAATGTTCAGCAGGATCTGGTTCAGCCGCAGCGGGTCGGTGATGATATCCTCGTTCTCCACATCGATGGTATCGATGAACAGGGACAGCCGTTTTGCCGAAACATTGGGTTGAATGATGGAGCGCACATCGTGGACGAGGTCCGGCAGGTGCACCGCTTTTTCTTCGATCTTTACTTTTCCGCTCTCGATGCGGCTCATATCCAGCACGTCATTGATGAGGGAAAGCAGATGCTGGCTGGCGGTGGAGATCTTTTTTCAGATAATCAATGACCTGATCCTTATTGTCGATATGGGTCGCAGCCAGCGAGGTGAAGCCGATGATGGCGTTCATCGGTGTGCGGATATCGTGGGTCATATTGAACAGGAACTCCCGCTTGGCACGGTTTGCCGCCCCCTCGTGCTGGCGTGCGATCTCCAGCTTGCGGTTCTGTTCCTCCAGCTGAACCTGATACTTCTTCTCCTGTTCTTTTTTTCTGCTGTTCCATCTCCTGCACGGAGCGGCGGCGCAGCAGCTGAAGGACCATTACAAGCAGGCTGTAGCCGACCAGCGCCATCAGGATCAGCAAAAGCGACTCCCGGAAGATTATTTTTTTTCGTCCGTGTACGCATAGAGATCGAAAGGATCTGCCATGGCAGTACATCCCGAAATAGCAGCCGGAGCCGTTCCAGTCCAGGGGTATGGGTCAGCTTCTCTGCGGCCCCGGCTTTGCGAATCCCCTGCGCCAGCGGACTACCTGCAACATCCTGCCCAATCAGCTCCGGGCGGTTTGCGGCAACGACCTGATTGTTCTGCACGATGAACAGCGTGCCGCTGGTTTCAACCGAGTAGCCGTCCAGCACGCTCTGGATGGACAGCGCCGTTTCCTCTACAAATTCCGCCGGGGTGTACCGGTAGGCAAGCAGGAGCAGCTCTGTGCTTTCTGCCCGGTGCGCCGCAACATCCACAGCAGAGCCATCTTCCAGCAGGACGCGCTTCACATAGGTCTTTCGCGGGTAAGATAAAACGTCCAGAACAGCGTCATTTTTCAGCTGGTCGCCAAACCGGTCATAGCCGATGCCGTTGGTCGTGGACTCGCACCGGAGCGTGCCCATCCGGTCCCAGAACCGAAATGCCGGTGAGCCAGAGCTTTTCTGCCTGCCTGTTCAGGCACTGCGGGTCGGAGAGGTCAAGCGCAGGGTCCTCTGCCAGCTGATGGACTGCGACCGCCGTGCGGCGGAGTGCCTTTGCCGTGATGGTATCGTTGTACTTTTCAAAGCTGGTGGACTGGGATTTGACAAACTCAAGGGTCTGGCAAAAGCGTTCCTCTGCTGTGCGCATTGCCCGCCAGCCGGAAAAAAATGTGACACCGGCCATCAAGAGCACGCCGATGATCAGATAGGCTGTCCATATCCTTTTATCCGGGGTGGTTCTGTTTTTACGCGCCAATGGTGTCCACCTCCAGATACTGCGAAGCATTTTCAAGGTATCGGCCAATGATCCGCTCCAGCGTGCCGTCCGCGCGCATCTGCGCAAGGGTATCGGTCAGCTGGCTGTCCAGCCCGCGGGTGTCGTTCTTGGCAAAGGCGATGCCCAGCCCGGTGACCAGCAAGCGGTTCCTCCAAAATGCGGAAGTCTATGGCATTGTCCTTCATATATTGCAGGATGCCTGTCTCGTGGGCGGCGATGCCGTCCACATAGCCGCAGGCCAGCATTGCGTACTGCACACTGCGGTTTTCGATGCTGAGCACCTCCACCGTCTGCGGGATGCGCGGGTCGGAGCCGCTGAGAAAGATCTCCTCCGGCTTGCCGGTGCTCTGCACGGCGACGGTCTTGCCGGCAAGGTCGCTGAGGGATCGGATGCTGCTGTCGGCATCCACCGCAACCACCTGACGGCTCACCATGTAAGGCCCCGCCCAGCGGTATGCCTCTTCGCGTCCATCCATGGAAAAGCAGCCCCAGATGCAGTCGATGGCACCGCTTTCCACAAGATTTGTTTTCTGCTCCCAGTTGATCGTTTCAAACCGGGCAGCATACCCCATGCGGCGGAACGCCTCGGTGGCGATCTCCACATCGATCCCGGTGGGAACACCGTCATTATTCAGATAGATATAAGGCGGATAGGTGTCGCTTCCCACAACAAGTTGTGCAAGACCGCTGTCTTTCGCTTCCTTCCTCCGCAGGAAGTCAGACTGCCGACGGCAGCAGCTGCCGCCAGCAGCGTGCATCCGTTCAGGAATGCACGGCGTGAGATTCTGTGTTTCATTCGGGCTTTTTATACTCCTGTTTTGATCGCATCCGCAGCTCAGTTTGATGCCCCTGCAATTCTTCTTTCAGGTCGGTCTGGATATCCGTCAGGCATTGCAGCAGCAGCGGGTTGAACGCCCCGCACTCGCCGTTCAGGATCATCTGCACGGCTTTTTCGTGGGGTAGGCTTTTTTGTAGCAGCGGTCGCTGGTCAGTGCATCATACACATCGGCCAGCGAGACCAGCTGTGCGCTGATGGGGATCTCATCGCCCTTCAGCCCATCCGGGTAGCCGCGGCCATCCCAGCGTTCATGGTGCCAGCGGGCGATCTCGTAGGCGGTCTGCAGCAGCGGCTGCTCTGCCAAAATTATCCAAATCATGCAGCATTTCGGCGCCCCGCATACTGTGGGTCTTGACCAGCTCAAATTCCTCCGGGGTCAGCCTGCCGGGCTTGTTGAGGATCTTTTCATCAATGGCGATCTTGCCGATGTCGTGCAGGGCAGAGGCCAGCGGGATATGATCCTGCTGCTCCGCCGTGAGCGGATATCTGCTGCTGACCTCCAGCAGACGGTGGAGCAGCAGTTCGGTGATGGTGCGGATGTGCCGCACATGGGGCCCGCTTTCGCCGTTGCGGAACTCCACGATGTGGCTCAGCACCCCCACCAGAATATCCGTATCGTTTTCGCGGGCGCGGATCTGATCCGACACCATCTGTACCAGCCGCCGCTGCTTGGCGTACAGCTTGATGATGTTGGTCACCCGGCGGTATACGATGCGTGCATCAAAGGGACGGTTGACATAGTCGCTCGCGCCCAGCTCATAGGACCGCCGGATCGCATCTTCGTCGGAGTCCTCGCTGCGAGATCATGATGACCGGGATATCCTCGATGGTGTGGTTGGCATTCATGGCCCTCAGCACCTCAAAACCGTCCATTCCCGGCATATTGATGTCCAGCAGCACCAGCGCAATGTTTCCGGCTTCCTCCTGCAGTTTTTCCATGCATTCCTGTCCGTCCTTCGCTTCCAGAATGCGGTACTCCTGCCCCCCAGGATCTCCGACAGCATCATGCGGTTCATTTCGGAGTCGTCCACCAGCAGGATCTGTGATTTTTCCTGCAAAAATCTTTCCAGCGCAGCCAGATCCTGCCCCGGACCTCCACCGTGACGGTATTCTTGCGGCGCTTTGCCTGATACATCAGCCGGTCTGCACGGCGGACCACATTTTCCATCGGGTCGGTGATGGACTGCATGGTTCCGCCGATGCTCAGCGAGATGCGGAAATGCGAGTAGCCGGGTACGGATGCCATCTGCACGGCAGTGCAGATCTGTTCCAGCTTGGTGCGCAGAAAATCTCCCGGTATGCCGGGCAGCACCAGCAGGAACTCGTCCCCGCCGCAGCGGATGAGCAGGTCCGACTTCCGGATGCGGGATTGAATGGCGTTTGCCGCCGTTTTCAGCGCCATATCTCCGGCATGATGCCCATAGGTATCGTTGCAGATCTTGAAATCGTCCACATCCAGCAGTGCGACACCCGCCGGGCCGATGATCTTGCGGACGACCTCTTCGTAATAGCGGCGGTTGTAGGCTCCTGTCAGCGGGTCCCGATAAAGCTCTTCCTTTGAGCTTCTGCTCCCGTGCAGCATGCTGCTCGGCGGTTTCGTCCACCGGTGCTCTCTGATTTTCGGTCAATTGTTTCAGCTTCTGATTCGCTGCGGCAAGGGCTGCTTCCTGTTTGTGGAGCTTTCCGATCAGCCGCCGCTCGCGCGATTTTGTAATAGACCTCGATCTCGGAAAGTGTATTCACGTTCTAACCTTCTCCTGCATCATTTACATCGTTTGTGTGCTTCCTCTGCGGAAACGCGCTTGTCCGCTATTTATTTTCGGGGGGGAACGCGGAAGCGCTTTACCACCTGTTCCAGTGCGCTGATGTCCACGGGCTTGGAGAGATGTGCATCCATGCCGGCATCCTTGCTCTTTTGCATATCCTCAAGGAAGGCGTGGGCCGTCATGGCAAGGATGGGGATGACCCGGCCCAGCGGGTTTTCGCCGCTGCGGATGCGGCGGGTGGCCTCCAGGCCGTCCATCACCGGCATCTGCACATCCATCAGGATCATGTCGTACTCGCCGGGCTTGACGCTGGCAAAGGCATCCACGATTTCCTGACCGTTGGAACAGATGGTGCAGCTTGCACCCTTGGTTTCCAGCAGCATTTCCAGAATTTCGGCGTTGATGGCGTTATCCTCGGCGCAGAGGAACTTCATGCCGGACAGGGGAGAAGTGGTCTCTTCTTCCTCCGGGAGCGCCTGCGCCTTTTGCACCGTGTCCGCTTCGGTGTCAATGGGGAATTCCAGCACCACCCTCAAAGCGGGTGCCCTTACCGGTGGCACTCTCTACGCTGATGGAGCCGCCCATCAGGTCTATGACGCTTTTGGTAATAGCCATACCCAGACCCGTGCCCTGCACCTTGTTGGTGCCGGAGCGCTCCTCCCGGGTAAAGGGGTCGAAAAGGGTCTTTTGGTAGTCCGCGCTCATGCCGATGCCGTCATCCTGCACCACAAAGCGGTACCGGGCGTAGTGCTCGTTCCGGGGCAGCTCTTCCACCTCAAACCGGATATGCCCGCCATTGGGCGTATATTTGACCGCGTTGGAGAGGATGTTCATCAGCACCTGATTCAAACGGTTGGGGTCTGCCAGTACGTTTTCGTGCTGCAGATGGGTGTTTACCGTAAAGGTCTGGCGGCGCTGGCCTGCCTGCTGGCGGATGATGCTGTCCAGCTGGCTGACCTGCTGGGGCAGGTTCATCTTTTTCCACATTCAGGGTGGTCTTGCCGCTCTCGATGCGGCTCATATCCAGAATATCGTTGATGATGCCCAGCAGCAGCTGACCGGAGCTTTCCAGCTTGCCCAGATGCTCGGCAAGCTTTTCCGGCTCGTGCAGCTCGTTTTTCATCAGGGTGGTGATGCCGATGATGGCGTTCATGGGGGTGCGGATATCGTGGCTCATGTTGGAAAGAAAGTCCGTCTTGGCTTTGCTGGCACGCTCGGCGGACTGTAACGCCTCGGCGGCAGCATCCTGCGCCCGCCGCATCTCGTCGTTGGCCTGCGTCAGCTGGATGTTATACTGCTCCAGACGGAGGTTCGTCTTTTTTTCAGCCTGCAGCTCCCGTCGTTGCTTTTCCCGCAAAAGGAACCAGCCAGCAATGACTGCCATGATCGAAAACACCGTTGCAAAGCCTACAATAACGGCCATGACGATGTTGACCAGCTTTTGGGTATTCACGGCCACATATTCCGCCGGGACAAGGAACGCCAGCGTCCACTGGGCGTTTTCCATCTGCTTCAGAGCGTAGTAATACTCAGTCCCGTCCAGCACGGCGTTGGAATAACAGGAGCCTGTGCGGGTAAGCCGCTCCTTTGCCTCCGCAAAGGAAGAACCGTGCAGATAGGACATCCGGGAGAGCACGGTGTAAACGTTGTGCCCCTTCAGCAGTTCGGTATCGTTGGCATTGAACAGCTTGAAGCCGTTGTTGTCCAGCACATAGACGCTGTTGTTATTTTTTTTTCGTAGGCGTCGCAGCGGAAATTATCGTTCAGCTGGGTCATACTCTGGGCGATGCCAAAGTAGCGCAGGGTGATCTCTTTCTCTCCGCTTTGCAGTGTGATGGGGGTGGGGGAGCTGTTTCAGGAACACCATCCGGGAGTCGTCCACGGTCAACGAATTGGAAACATAGCTGACCCGCTCCGGTGCGCTTTCCAGATAGGTTATTCCTCGCAGCAGACCCGTGCGGCCATGCGTGGTATAGTAATGTCCGGCAGAGTCCACGGCAACCAGTTCGATCTGTCTTTTTTCATGGTAATTGGAAAGCTCCGACAGCTTTTTCAGATAGCGATAGAACTCGGTATCGGTCTTTAGCGGGGTGCAGTACAAATAATTGCATTGTACATTCACCTCGTCCCAGTGGGTGTCGATCACATCCTCCAGACTGCGGAACATCTGGTGGGTGACCTCTTCCATCTGGCTCAGCCGCTCGTGGTAGACAAGGTTCTGGATGTAGGTCTGGCTCATGACAAAAAGGGTCAGGATCAACACGATGATGCCAAAGCCGAAGCCCACAAACAGCTTTTTATAGATTTTGTTGTTCACATCCAGTATCTCCTGTCCGTTTTGTTCAGCTCCATGCGGTGTCTGCCCGGCTGATGGTGGTGTAAGCGCCAAAGAAGGTTTTTGCGGCATCCATGCCCACCACGCCGCTGTCTGTCACCGTTGCTTCGGCAGCCAGCCGGTCGCTCACACCGCAGATGGCAACCTGATAGGTCTTGCCCGCCTCCGGCTGCACCGGGCTTACCAGCACATAGGGGTAGCCCTTGCCGTTGCCGTAGGCATCGTAGCCAGAAGCCAGCAGGTCGCTGATCTGCTGCCCGGTCAGGGTGACGGTCTGGATGGTGCGGTTCCAGCCGGTGGGCAGGATGACCGAAAGGTCGTAATCCGTAATGCCCTTGGCGTACAGCTTGGCGGCTACGCCGTGGTGGTTCTGCTCGGTGGGGTTGCCGGGGATCCATGTGCTCAGCGAGACCAGCGCAAGGTCGCTGCCGGTAGCCTGTGCAAAGCAGCGGCCTACCAGCATGGCGCAGTCCTGCTGCGAAAGCTCCTCCGTAACGGTAGTGATGACATCCGGGGTGTTGTTCACCACGCTATCCTGATCCTCGTCCAGCTGACGGATCACATCCTCCATGGTGGCGCTGCCCTTCATGAAGTCCAGCATTTTAAGGCCGGTGGTCACGATGGTGTTTTCCCAGCCGGAATAGATAAAGGGCGCGGTGTTGCCTGCGTTCAGGGTATCGGCGATGTCGGCATAGTAGGTGCCGTCTGCCTTTGCACCCTTGAAGGGCAACAGGCTGCTTTTCAGCGCCGTTGCGGGCTGCAGAGCGCTGGTGCCTGCAACGGTGGAAAGCACACGCATCACCTTGAGCGCATCTTCCAGCTTCTGGGGATCCTGCTCCAGCTTTTTATTCAGACCGTAGAAGCGGTTCACATTCAGCACAAAAACATTCTGGGTGCCGTCCTCCGAGAGAAACGGCATCAGGCCGAATTGATCGGCGTTGTCGTCCGCCTCCACGATGCCGTTGGTGCCGCCCATCAAAAACAGGGTGTTGCCCTCGGCCATTCGCTGCCGGGTCACGTTGTCGTCAAGAGCATCACCGGAGCCGTTCAGCATCCCGATGTCCTTCCACTTCTGGACGTATGCCATCGCCTGCATCATGCCGGGGGTGTTGCTGACGTTTGCCTTGCCGGACAGATAATCCCGCTGCCACAGCCTGCCGTCCAGTGTGCCGAGGAAATCGGCGTCTGCAATGTTGCACAGATACTGGAAGCCGTAGCCCGGGTACTGGATCTGCGACAGGCAGAGATCGACCCCGGCTTCCTTGGCTTTTGCAGCCAGCACTTCCAGCTCAGCGAAAGAATTGGGCAGCTCCCAGCCGTGTTCCCGCAGCAGGGTCTTGTTGTAGGTGATGCCGTAGCAGTTGTAAACCGAGGGCAGCAGATAGATGGCACCGTTGTCGAACACGTCCTGCAGACGGGACTCCACATAGTTATCCGTAAAATCGTAGCCGGAAAGGTCCAGCAGTTTGTCGGAAACCAGATCGATCCGGGGGTCGTAGTAGGTCAAAGTGCAGACGTCCGGCAGGTCGCCTGCCGCAAACATATTCTGCAAACAGGTGGTGGTGTTATCGCCGCTGTATGGCACGACCTCGATGTTCACTTCCGGGTAAACGCTGTGTACCTGCTCAATAAAGGCTTCTATCTCCTTATAAGGTGCCATAAAGGTGACGGCTTCGTGCGCATCTGCTGTTTTGCTTTCAGCCTTGCCGCCGCCGCAGGCGGTCAGCGCTGCCGTGGCAGCTGCAACGCTGCAAGCCTGCAAAAAGGAGCGGCGGGAGATCTTTTTTATCATATAAATATATTCCTCACATTTTCGGAAGGCAGTACTGCGCAAGTGCAGGAGCGCAGTGCTACCTTAGCGATTCTTACACACCCCACAGGAACTCCGACGCTTGCGAGCAGACCGCACTGAGTTTTGCGTCGATTACCCCCATAAAAGCAGTGTTATTATTTTAACACTGCAACAAAAAGCGTTTCAAGCCGTTTGGGAATTTTTCGCACATAAAAGGGTAAAATCCTGGCTTTTTATCGTTATTTTCCTTCCGGTGCGGCAAAAAGCGCAAAAAAGCTGAGCACCTGTCCTTTCACAGATGCTCAGCTTTGCATAACTCTTCTGTTATTTACCGCTGCGTTTTCAGCATTCTACCCGATGGAAACGGCTGCTTACATGGCGATCCAGCCAAAGGCATTTGCCACCGAGCTTGCCAGAATGATGGCTGCAAAAATGGGGCACAGCCAGCGGATCATAAAATTGAACACAGGCTTGCGGCGGAAGCGCTGACCGTCCTGCTCCACCTCCTGCGCGATCTGCTCCACGCCGATGACGCGGGACACCAGCAGGCAGGTGGCAATGGCTGCAATAGGCATCATGACCGAGTTGGTCAAAAAGTCGAAGAAGTCCAAGAACTGCATTCCGAACACGGTCACCCCAGCCAGCGGGCCGTAGCCCAGTGCCGACAGGCTGCCCAGTGCCACCATAATGGCACCGATGAGCACGGTGGAGCGGGTGCGGTCCCAGCCCAGCTCGTCCTCAAAGGTGGAGACAGCGCTCTCTGTCAGGGCAATGGAGCTGGTCACGGCTGCAAACAGCACCAGCAAAAAGAACAGCACACCCACAGCGGTGCCCAGACCCATGCTGGCAAACACCTTGGGGATGGTAATGAACATCAGCGCCGGGCCGGCCTGCAGGGTGTCCGGGTCGCCGCCGGAGAAGGAGAACACCGCGGGAATGATCATCAGGCCCGCCATGATGGCGATGGCCGTGTCAAACACCTCCACGTTCTCGGTGGATTCCTCAATGGAGACATCCTTCTTCATATAGGAGCCGAAGGTGACCAGAATGCCCATGGCGATGGACAGAGAGTAGAACATCTGCCCCATGGCGGTGACCACGGTCATCCAGGAGAAGTTTTTGGGGTTGGGCACCAGAAAGTACTTCACACCCGCCAGTGCGCCGGGACGGGTGACAGAGTACCCCGCAATGATCACCGAAAGCACCACCAGCACCGGCATCATCACCTTGGAGACGCGCTCTACGCCGTTGCGCACACCGGCAAAGATAATGCCCAGCGTGAACAGGCTGAACAGCAAAAAGGCCAGTTCGGCCTGCAAGCCGTTGGTGATAAAGGCGGAGAAGTAGCCGTCTGCTGCCAGATTACTGCCGCGGCCGCACAGATACTCGCCAGATAGTGGATGACCCAGCCGCCGATGACCGAATAATACGGCACGATCAAAATGGGGATGATGGCGTTGATCCAGCCGCCGAAGCGGATGCCTTTCCCCTTGCCAAAGTGGGCGTAGGCGCTGACCGGGCTTTTGTGGGTCATACGGCCCAGCGCGGTCTCGGCCACGATCATCGTGTAGCCAAAGGTGACGGCCAGCACGATGTACACCAGCAGAAAAAATACCGCCGCCGTATTTCGCGGCGAGGTACGGAAACCGCCAGATGTTGCCCCCAGCCCACCGAAGCGCCTGCGGCCGACAGCACAAAGCCGATCTTGCCGGAAAAAGCGCTGCGCTTTTGTTTTTGTGTATCCATGTTGCAGATCCTCTTTTCCTATATTCCTATACACAAGTGGTCTTAGTGTACCATATCTGTCGGCCAAATACAACGGTTTCGCCTGTTTGCGTACAAAAAACAAACAGCGCCCCGCAAGGGAGCGCTGCCTGTCGTTTTTATAAGAGGTATACGCGTTGAGCTCAGAAGATGCTGTAGCCCAGCAGCTGCGGCAGGGCGCGTGGTAAGCGGGCCCCACAGGCTGATGGAGATCAGAACGATCACGTTGCAGATCACGTAGGGCGCTGCGCCCTTGAAGATCTCGATGATGGGCATACGGTTGATCTTGTTGCAGGCGTTCAGGCACATGCCGACCGGCGGAGTGACCAGACCGATGGCCAGACCGGTGATCATCATGGCACCGAACTGCAGCGGCGAGAAGCCGTACTGCACCATGACCGGCAGCAGGATGGGGGTGAGCAACAGGATGGCCGGGCTGACATCGATGAAGGTGCCGATCATCAGGATCAGCACATCAAAGATCAGTGCAATGGCCCATGCGGGCATGTTCAGGGACATGAAGAAGGCACCCACCGTCTGCGGTACCTTCTGCATGGTCAGCACCCATGTAAAGATGGTGGTAAAGCCGATGATGAGCATGATGGTGGAGGATTCA
>VOFJ01002273.1_pt1 | contig 11021 bp, 19 predicted proteins | sample 5384081 | NCBI WGS metagenome assembly VOFJ01 (sample SAMN12384729, study PRJNA508395) | human gut metagenome | isolation source: healthy gut I | host: Homo sapiens | reverse complement strand
TTGTCTTTTCCATGGTATATTCATATCCTTTCTTAATACAGTGTTTAGCAAGGCTAACTCCAAACGGAAGCTTGACCAGGAAGTGCATGCACCCCCCGGTTAATTTTGCCATGCATAATGCCAGTGGGGACATGAACCAGTCACGCCCCCCACTGTGTTTATCATTACCGTTTACAGTAATGTTATTCATTCCTTTGATCAGCCGTTGATCATGAAGCCTCAGAAGTTTATCAATATCTTCTTTCTCATAAGCAACGATTTCCAGTTCCGGGATCTCTCCACCGGAGAAAATGTTTGCCAGAGATACATACTGGGATAATTTGGATTTCAGATTCAGTCTGTCTCCCCTCACCTGTTACAAGTTCTACTCTTCCTTTGCAGCTGTCTACTACTTCAAAAAAAATTTGTCGATATCTTTAATGTTGGATACTTTCATTTTTTATTCTCCTTTCGAGATTTTAATCAGTTAGTTGCTTTCTAATTCGCGTTCAGTATAAACCATATTTTTTGCAAATTGCAATGCCTTTATAACAAAAATTAGTATGTAAACACAGCAATTCCATATGCCGGAAGCGGATATGCAAAAGAAAACTCTCTGTTGATCACATTCCTTTGCCTCTGCCTTAAATACTTCCGGTTTGGAAGAAGACCGTGTTCATCCATAATAAGTTTGTACTGTTTATTCTTCGGAACGCCAACACGATAATCTGTACGTTCTACCGGCGTATAGTTCACAACGAACAGCATGATTGTTTCGTTTGGTAGGTGACTTACGTACCAAACTGAAAATACTTCTGTCCCCGTCATCCGCATTGATCCACTCAAATCCTTCCGGATTATTATCACCGGCATAAAGTGCCGGATATTTCTTATAATATGGAACAGTGTTTTCACAAAGTTCTGCAGTTTTGTGATTGTCTTCTTCCAGAAGATACCAGTCAAGCTTCTCTTTCCTCACTCCACTCTCGAAGCTGTCCAAAGTCCTGTCCCATGAACAGAAGCTTCTTGCCCGGATGGAAGAACATAAAATGCATATCCGGCCTTCAGGTTCTTGAATTTGTCATCCAACCCCTGGCATCTTATTAACCATAGAACATTTCAAATGTACCACTTCATCATGCGACAATACCAGGATATAATTTTCACTGTATGCATAACTCATAGCAAATGTCATCAGATGGTGATTGTCCTTACGGAAATATGGATCTAATTTCATGTATTCAAGAAAGTCGTTCATCCAGCCCATATTCCACTTCAGGCTGAAACTCCAAACCGCCTTCTTCCACATCACCGGTAACCTGCGGCCATGCGGTAGATTCTTCTGCTATCATGAGTGCTCCCGGATTTCTTCCAAGTACAACAGAGTTCAAATGCTTAAAGAATTCAATGGCTTCCAGGTTCTTGTTTCCACCGTATTTGTTGGGAACCCACTCACCGTCTTTTTCCGTAATCCAGGTAGAGCATGGATGCAACAGCATCTACACGAAGTCCGTCTACATGGCATTCTTCAATCCAGAACAATGCATTGGCGATCAGGAAATTCTTTACTTCATTTTTCCATAATTATAAATCTTGGTTCCCCAGTCCGGATGTTCGCCAAGTCTTGGATCTGCGTACTCGTACGTTGCGGTTCCGTCAAAGTCAGCAAGACCGTGGGCATCTTTCGGGAAATGGGCAGGTACCCAGTCCAGGATGATTCCAATCTTATTTCTATGCAGATAATCCACCATATATTTAAAATCCTGTGGTGTTCCATATCTGGAAGTCGGTGCATAATATCCGGTCACCTGATATCCCCCAGGAACCGTCAAAAGGATGCTCTGCGATTCCCATAAGCTCTACATGGGTATATCCCATTTCCTTCACATATGCAGCCAGTTCATGTGCGAATTCTCTATATTATAAAATCCTCGTTTTCATTTTCCTCTGCCGGATGTTTCATCCAGGAACCAATATGAACCTCATAGATAGACATTGGCTCTACCCGCTTCTCATCAAACTTTCTCTGTTCTTCATCCATTCTGTATCTTTCCATTTATAGTTGGTGATATCTGTAATCCTGGATGCTGTTCCCGGTCGCATTTCAGCATTCATTGGCATATGGATCTGCCTTATAAAGCTTCTCCCATGCGCACCACGATAAAGAATTTATACAGCTGTCCGATCTTTGCACCCGGAACAAACACTTCATAAACACCGATCGGCCCAACCTTCTCCATCGGGTTTGCCTTCCTCCCAGTCATTAAATTCACCGATTACAGAAACAGACTGTGCATTTGGTGCCCAGACCCGCAAAATATACACCTTTTTTTTCGTCTGTATGTAGTCGGATGGGCACCCAGTTTCTTATATACTTCATAATTGGTTCCCTGTCCAAATAAATATTGATCCAAATCTGTAAACTTCATTTTCTCACATCCATCTGAACTCCTCCCTATACACTTTTCTTTCAATCTTTTTTCAGTTTCTGATTCCATAAAAAATAATTGTAACAGGATATCTTACGTTACTGACAGAGCAAATCTCATAACGTAGCCAAAGTTCATTCATATTTATCGGCAATCTGCACATTTTGGCGTACCAACAGTAACATTTCAGCCCAAGTTCAATCATATTATACCAATGACTTTTGTCTTCTATAAGCCTTAAATACCAACTGTGACATTTCATATCTGTCAATAAAAAATATGTGTATATTTAACAATTTTTTTATATATTTTATGTGTTTTTTAAAAAACATAAAGAGCAAACGAATCATCATTGCTTCCTTGCTCTTTCCCCCTGTATATTCGTAATCATCTCCGTATGGCTCACACTGCAGGACTGTCATATGTTTTTATTCCGTTCCATCTCCGTAATCTACCAGAATCATCGCTGTAATCTTCCGAATCATCTGAACTCCCATCATCATAACTTCCGTCATCCGAACTTCCATCATCATAACTTCCATCGTCTGAACCATCACATCCGAATAATCCCCACTTCCATCTGAGGAATCTGTGCCATCAAGAAGAGTCTGCACTGCATCAGATGTACCATCTGTTCCGTCATCTGTGGAAGCTGACGCATCTGAGTTTCCACTATATCCCGGCACGCCTCCATTACCTGAGTGTGCTCGGTCCCAGAACTCCGACATAACATGCATTCTGTAAGGTCACATTCTTGGCTTCTGCCATCTCACTTACCGTTATCAAGTTTATATCCCTGTGCAATAAGATCCGGTATCAGTCTCAAAGCAGCCTTTACAGATGGCTCATGAATATCATGCATCAGGATGATAGTTCCATCTGTCAGATCTCCATTCATAACCGCGTTACTAATCCCGTTGCATCCATCAAGTTTCCAGTCCTCTGTATCCAGTGACCACATAAAGAATGGCTTCTGTACCGCATCAAAAATATCCTGGTTTTCCATCTCCATAAGGTGCCCGTGCCACTGTCGCAATCTGTCCACATGCTTCCTTCAAGGCATCATCTGTCTTCAGAGAATTCTGCCAGAACTGCATCCATTGACATATTTAACAGTGTCTGGCTCGGATGATCCCAGGAATGTGGTTTCCAATCTCACATCCTATATCTACCATTCTCTGTACAGTTGACTGAACAGGAGCCATTCTGTCCCAACATAAAGAATGTCGCATGCGCATTATTCTCTTCCAGACAATCCAGAAGTTCATCTGTATATTCTCCCGGTCCATCATCGAAAGTAAAGTGCAATTCTCGGTTTTATGTGTATTCGGATCATATGTACCATCATCATTAAAATAATAATCATCAAATCCAACACTTTTCCCAGCCGGTCTGAATATAACCGTTTTCATCAAAATAATACTTGGAACCATCTATCTCCTGCATACCATTTGCATAATAGGTTCCATCTGCATTCTGATACCATTTGCCTTTCTCATTTTCATTCCATCCAATAGACAGCTGAAATGCCTTTGCCGAATCATTCTTAAGCGGATACCTTACTGCTGAATTTACTGCTGTTGTCGTTCCCGATGCAGTGTCTGCAGTACCATCCGAGACGGTTTCGGAATCTGTATTATCAACTTCAGCCTGAACCTTGGCTGGTTTCTCAACATTCCTGCCGCTGATCCTGTGCGACAACAGGAATCAGAATTCCTCTTATAACAAACACGACGACAAGAATCACAGCAATGACACATGCGCCCAGCCGCATCATCTTGCGTCGTCTTACCTGCTGTTGTTTTTGCGTATTCTCTCACGCAATACTTTTTTGTCCATGATTTCCACCTGCTGTATTTTATCTCTGATGGTAACTGTTCAGTACCCTCACAGTTGCCTCTGATGTTACTGTTTATGGTACTTCAGTAACACATTCATCTTATTATCATAACGCATTTATTATGGAAATACAATTGCCTTTTGTTAAATATTTGTTTATTCCTCTATCGTATCATCCTCCATGACTTCTCCTGCCATCTTCCTCTGAGGCTTCCTGCTCCGCGTCGCTTCCATCGTCTTCCATCAGTTCTGAGTCTGTATTTTCTGCGTCAGAATATGCATCTTCATTCTCGATAGGATCCCTGCACTTCCAGTTTTTTCGTTTACAGTTGACTGTTCCACAATAAATTTCTCTACTCGAAGAAGTGCCAGTGATTCGTTCACTTCATCTTCGCCATATGCTTCAATCAGTTCATCTATGCTTTCTACCCATAATCCACAAGCAGATTATTCTTTAAGTCTTCTGTTTCTTTATCGTTCAGACTTAATCCTTCTGCATCGATAATTCCCTGAACGATCAGATTCTGTTCCACTTTGGATTCAGCATAATTCTTGCATTCTTCCTCAAAATCTTCTTCTGTAAGTCCCCATGCTTCCAGCAAATCGCTCCAGTTCTATGTCATTGTCTTTTTTGCTGACTGCTCATACAACGCCTTATAATTTTCTTCTGCCTTTTTTGACTTCTTCCTCTGGATACTTCTTGATTTCAGATGCATCAAGTACCTGACTCCATGCTGTTTCATACAATTTCATTGTCTGCTGTTGTAGCAGCAACCTGTTTTTCTCAAAGATTATCACTTACAGACTTCTTATACTCATCTACGCTCTTGTTGTAATCTGTATTGGAAGTAACCCATTCATCCGTCAATTCAAGAAGGTCTTGTAAATTTCTGAAGAGTAACCTTAAAAGATTGCCTCCTTGCCGGAAAGGGAATCATCATCACTGTATCCTTCCGGCAAAATAAGTGTCAGTTCTTTGGTTTCACCTTTTTTCATTCCAACCAGACCCTCTTCGAAGTCCATCGATTCCCATGTCACCTTCACCGACAACAGTTCATAATCTTCTGCTGAGCCTCCGTCAAACAGTCCTCGCCATCAACCGTACCGGTGAAATTAATAGTAACAGTATCTCCCTTCTTCAACGGTTCCGTCCTTGACTTCCGGTTCCCTTGTCCTGCAGTTCCTAACTGATCTGCATTAACATCATCATCTGTTACTGCCTGTGTTGTAACGGTCCAGAGTAAAACCCTTGTACTCCCCGATTGTAACATAGTCAGAAATATCTTTTACAGAAACAATTCTTATCTCTTCTTTTTTTTTAGAATCGGAATCTTTGGACTCCTCTTTATCTTCTGATTTATCAGCGACTGCCTCTGTCTTTGTGGTATCTTTATCAGAATTTTCTTTACTTCCACAAGCGGTCAGAGATACTGCCATACATGCTGCTAACATTGCTGCTACTACTTTTTCTTCATAAAAAAAATTCTCCTTTCAAAACAATCTGTATCCTACATCTCCGGAACCGGTGTCGGTCTGGAAGAATCCCATACCTCTGATACATCAAAAGGTCACTGAGCATGTCAGGATTATAGTACATACGATATCCATCCAGATTTCTTCTTCCCTGGCGGAAATACTGGTCTGTGATCTGTACAAAATACTGACTGGAATCTACATTACAGAAATAATCGTATCCGGCTTTTTTGTAATAGGCAAATTTCGCATTGTCACTGGAATATCCCTCCCAGTCACCAATATCTGCGCCAAAAGCAAAAGATAACCATATCTGTATCACCAAGGATCGGTGCCACATAAGCTTTCCATTTCTTGTCATCTGTTTTCAATTCCTCTGCCGTGGAAGTCGTTGCATTCCGATGTCCCCAGGTATGACTTGCAAATTCCCATCCTTCTGCTTTCATGGCATCAGCAACCTTGGTCGCATCTTTTACATCCTGGTCATAATCGAAATCAGGATGATCTTCCAGGAATTTCTTCTGGTCATCCTGAAGGTTTTTCTTTATCTTTATAGGCAATATCTGTACGATATCCAAGAACACCGTCATAACCAGTCATCGCAAGAATTCCCTTACGTCCATGATAAGAAAAATCCGGATGTTCTTTGATAAAGGAATCCAGAAGCGGCACCACATCGTAATCTCCTACCGATACACTTCCATCATCCTCAATATATTCTGTTTTGACATCACCATTCTCATCAAGCACCAGCCTGGATGCATAACCGTCACCATCCATATAATGATAGTAGCTGACGTCATCCTCCTGTGAAAGAACAAAAGGAATCTTGCCTTCCGGCAGCATGATCTTTCCACGGCTCATTGTACCGTCTTTGTTTACCGTCGCCATATCATGCGGACTTACAAGAACATATCCTTTATCATAAAGAATCTGTATGATCTTATTGAACTCACTGATCGTTGTCATTACCTGATTATATCCACCTGATTTGGAATCTCCGTCAAATGCCTTGCTGCTATCTTTGATCGGTGTATGAAAAAATACATGTGTAATCTTTTCCAGCGGATATTCTACAAGCGAAGACTTGGAAATCTGACATTTGGCTGCCAGATGTATAATCTTTATTTGACACAAACTCCTTCTGACCTTTCAGAAGTTTGATTGCTTCATCATAATTATACTGTTGATACATGATGGTTGCCTGATCAAGAATGGACTGCTCTTTTACTGGATTTTGAAGAATCCTCTTTCTCCGAGTCATTACTGTCCGTTTCTGCCTCTTCCTGAGAAGCAGTCTGATAAGTACTGACTGTTTTTGTTTCCTTTTTTTTGCTGTATCATTCAAAAGCGACAGAATATGACTGCCGCTTAGAAGTATCGAAGCTGAAAAAAATACATCCAAGTATCACAGCTCTTTTCTTCATAGTTGTAACTCCCTCTTTCTTAACTTAAGTCATTGGTGGTACCGGAGTCGGTCTGCTTGGATCAAAGACATCCTTTACATTAAACAAATCTTCCAGAAGTTCCGGATTATAATACATACGATATCCATCCACATTTCGCCTTCCCTGTCGGAAGTAACGGTCTCGGATCTGCACAAAATATTTGCTGGAATCCACATTGCAGTAATAATTGTATCCGACACTCTTGAGATATTCAAACTTGTCTCCTGAGTAATCTTCCTGCACCGTCAGATCTTTCCAAATGCAAAAATGATAATATCCGTTCCTCCGATCAGAGGATCCACATTATCTTTGAATCTCTGTGTATCTGCCTGAAGCTGTTCCAGCGAAATCTGCGCGATATTCTGATGACCCCAGGTATGACTGGCAAAACAGCCATCCTTCTTTCTTCATGGTCTCTGCAACTTTCTTTGCTTCTTCCCGTTCTTTTTCCAGGCTGAAATCGGATGACTGCATCCAGCCACTGTACTTTATTTTCATCCAGATCTGCCGGACGTGTTTCATAGCTGATATCTGTTCGATATCCAAGAATCCCATTATATCCGGTTAATGCCACAATACCCCTGGCTCCTCTGTAAGAAAAATCAGGATGTTTTTCTACAAAGCGGTCAATCAGTGGAACCATATCATAATCTCCTACTGATACACTTCCATCATCTTCAATATATTCATTTCGGATCTTACCTTCATCATCTACAACCAGTTTAGAGGCATATCCGTCGCCGTCCATATAATGATAATAACAGACATCATCCTGTGAAAGCACAAATGGAATCTTTCCTTCTGGAAGAAGGATTTCTCCCTGTGACATACTTCCATCCTCATTCACCTTTTGCCATATCTTTGATACTGACCATTACATAACCCTTATCATACATAGTCTGTGTAATCTTGTTAAACTCATCTATCGTAGTCATAACCTGATTATAATCAGCCTCTTTGTAGTCTCCATCAAAAGGCCTTACTCGGATCCTTCTTGATAAGAGTATGATAGAAAATATGTGTCACTTCTTCCAGCAGTATGATTTACAGGAAGCTTTGGCTTCTTCATATTTGCTGACTGCATTCTGCATATCAGAGTTGCTGCTGTATGAGGCATCTTTCTTAAGAAGCTCCATCGCACCATCGTAATCATACTGTGCTGCTTTTTCGTTTCGCCGCTTTGAGCGTGTCTTTTGCAGAAGCTTCAGAAGAAGCTTTCTCTGTTGTCTGTGAATCTTTGACTGAAATCGAAGCATCTGAAGCATTTACCGCCGTTTTCTTATCAGAACTGTCTGACGATGAAGGAGTCGTCCTGCAATTCCCCTGACTGCCGCAGCTGTCACAAACAGGATGCCCAATAGCCATAATACCCAGGATAAGCCTTCTCTGACGCTCTCGTTTTTCTCTGTAACGCCCGACGTCTCCGCCTGCGTTCCCTCTGACGCTCTTCTTCTGTCATCCTTCCTGTTTGGACAGATCGGGATGTCTTTTTATCGGCTTGTTGTCTGGGTTTCTTTTTACCATTATACCTTTCCATACTAACTCCTTATCTCGTCTGTTCTGTAATTTTTAGTATACCTCATGTTATTTTTCTTATTCCGATCTTTACAATTTATGTTCTTTATATTATACCTGTTTACCAATATCATTTCCACCGTTTTTCCTTTTCTTCACGGATTTTTCGTGAATTTATTTGCCTTTTGTAATAAATAATGTTAGAATATATTTCGCATAAATATTTATAAATATATACACATTGAGGAGGGTATCTATGAGTACATTAGCATCGTCCTTCTTGTTATCCTGGTCATTCTGATCATTGCCCTGGTTGCACTTTATTTCTTCGGAAAGAAAGTTCTCAGAAAAAAGCAAGAAGAACAGCAGGCACAGATTGAAGCTGCAAAACAGACCGTTTCCATGCTGATCATTGATAAGAAACGACTTCCACTCAAAGAATCCGGTCTGCCTCAGATGGTCATTGACCAGGCTCCAAAGCTGATGCGCCGTTCCAAACTGCCGATCGTTAAGGCTAAAGTTGGTCCGAAAGATTTCCATACTGATTGCAGATGAGAAAATTTTTGATCTGATTCCTGTCAAGAAAGAAGTAAAAGCCGAAGTAAGCGGTTTTATACATCGTAGGTGTAAAGGGAATCCGTGGTTCTCTTGAAACACCGGCACCTAAGAAAAGGGATTCTTCAAAAGAATGTTCAGCAAAACAAATAATAATAAACAAAGACAATGCCCGCCAAGTCAAAATGCTTCGCGGGCATTATTTTTGTCTTTATAAAACAAATTCATCGGAATCCTTAGACTGTGCCTGTACTGTCAGATAACAGTCCGCAACATGTTCTTCATTCATATCAAGTGCGTAATCCACTTTCATCTGAATATCGTCTTCACTTTCTTTCAGTTCCAGGCTGTTGCTGCAATTCCCATCTGAAGAGTTCCATATGGTGTATTATAAAAAGTTTTGTTCTTTTTTCCCTGCTCAAAAACCATATGTACGTTTACCTGTCCCTGTTTTCGGATTTCTACTCCCTCCGATGACATTTTTTAATATAATTTACCGTTGTCTGTGCAGAATCATCCAGCATTTCTTCATATCGCAGATAATGACTTCCATTTCGGAAATAATACTGTCCCGGCACTACAATCTCAATCGGTTCCTGCTCATCGTCTGTTTCCATCAGCTGAAGACCACGTACATGTATCAGTACATCTTTGTTCATCTGTCTTTCTCCCCGATCTTAATATTTTTCTATGTCGATTTTTTTGCCATCGATACATCATATGGCAAAATAGAATTTGCAAAATCCTTAAACTCATCTGCCGATCACTCACATAAAAACGATACGGAAATTCCTCTTCTCCTGTCCCGCTGCTGGAAATATCCAGTTCTGCAAGAAGAGCCTTCAACTGCAGTGCTGTCTCATATGCCGGATTGACAAGACGTACGTTCTGTCCATAACTTCCGAATCGTAGAACGCAAAAGAGAGGATAATGGGTACAGCCAAGGATCAGTGTATCGATCTCCTGCCCTGCTTCAATTCCTGAAGATATCCGGGCAACAACCTCGGTAGTTACCGGATCATGAAGCCATCCTTCTTCAACCAGCGGAACAAATAATGGGCAGGCTTTTTCCGATCACAGTGATCTCCCGGATCCAGTTCCTTCAGAATGAGGCATGAATGCCGCTTCCGACAGTTCCCACCGTTCCGATGATGCCAACCGTTTTATTTCTGGTTTCCTGGGCTGCCACTCTGGCACCGGCCTCGATCACTCCCAGAATAGGAATATCCAGCTCATCTTTCACCTCATCCAGAGCAAAAGCACTGGCTGTATTACAGGCTACAACAATCGCCTTCACCTTCTGTTCCTGCAAAAATGAATGATCTGGCGGGAGTAACGGGATAACCGTTTCTTTGGATTTGCTTCCATATGGAACCCTTGCTGTATCACCAAAATAAACAATTTCTCCGATGGGAAGGGTTTCTCATGATCTCCCGGGCTACAGTAAGACCGCCCACTCCGGAATCAAATACACCAATCGGTGCATCTCTGTCTATTTTCATAAATCTATTTCTCCAGTTCTTCTGTTCTGTTTGATGTTGATCGTTCAGAAATTGCATTTCTGAACGATTATTTAACATCTTACCACCTCTCCAGCGCTTTTCGCAAGCCAGAAGGACAGCTTTGGCGGTTGTTTTACCATGTTTCATAATTGTCTGCCGCTGTATGTGTATCTTCAAAACAGAATTGAGGATACAGGGTTCCCCACCACGCCATAATACCAGAATCTTCGACATTTTTCGGTGCGCCTGAAAAAAATCACTGCTACCGCCATCCCCACTGC
>VOFJ01002383.1_pt1 | contig 11025 bp, 15 predicted proteins | sample 5384081 | NCBI WGS metagenome assembly VOFJ01 (sample SAMN12384729, study PRJNA508395) | human gut metagenome | isolation source: healthy gut I | host: Homo sapiens | reverse complement strand
TGAGCCTGCCGCCGTTCCTGCCTCCGGCGGCCGCCAGCCAGCCATTGTGGTAAAAGTGCTGGACTACACCCACTACCATTCTGGGCCACACTGTGGACGACGCGGCCGGCGAAGCGCTTTTACAAAGGTGGCCCGGACGCTGGGCCTGCCCCTACCCCGGCGGCCCCCCAGCGTGGCCAACGCCGCCAAGACCGGCAACCCAAAGCCTACCGCCTGCCCGTGCCCCATGTGGAGGGCAAATACAACGTGAGCTTCTCCGGCCTCAAAACTGCCGTGCTGAACGAAGTGAATCAAGGCCCAGATGAAAGGCACGGAGGTCCATGTGCCCGACCTGGCCGCCAGCTTTCAGGAGGCGCATTGCAGGCATTCTGGCCGAAAAACTGCTGCTGGCCGCGGCCGACACCGGAGCCAAGCAGGTCTGTCTGGCGGGCGGCGTAGCTGCCAACGGACGGCTGCGCCAGCTGGTGAACGATGGGGCCCAGAAGCTGGGGGCCAAGGTCTACCTGCCGGAGCTGAAGTTCTGCGGGGACAACGGTGCCATGATCGCCGCACAGGGCTACTACCAGTACATCGCGGGCCACACCGCCGGGCTGGAGCTCAACGGTCTGCCAACTCTGCCCATTGATTACGAATAAGACGAATAAGCAGATACGCAAAAACGAGGAGCCGCAAGGCTCCTCGTTTTTATGCTCTGTTACTGGATGTCTTTGCCAAAGTAGAGGCCTACTTCCCCGATCTTCTTTTTGCGGAGGAGGAAGAAAAAGTGGGGATGAGATAGACCAGCACGGAAAGCAGCATGGTGGAATCGTAGCTGCTCACGGCAGTGGACATATTCTCGGTGCCATACAGGCCGCCCGCCAGCAGAGAGGCGGCGTCCTGCGCTCCATGCAGGAAAACCAGCACCCACAGGTTGCCCGTGCGGAAGTAGATGGCCGCAAACAGCACACCCAGCGAGCCCGCAAACACGCACTGCATCAGCACGCCAAAGGGAGCGCTGGACAGGAGGTTGGTCAGGTGCGCCCGCCGAAAAAAGCCCGGACACAGCAGACAGGCTTTCCAGATGCCCGCACGGCTGGTGCCGAAGTGCTCCAGCAGGGTCTGGGCGATGACGCCCCGGAAGAGAAATTCCTCCGCCACGCCCACCGTGAACATCCCGATGAAATACCACGCGATCTGCCAGCCGGTGCGCAGGGGCCGGTCGGTCGGCATCCCGAACAGCAGCTTGCCGTAGAGGGTGTAGCAGATCATGGCAACAGGGGAACATGCCCACCAGGATGCCATTGAAAAAGCCGCTGCCCCGGCGGCGGAGCAGATACATCTTACCGGTGCGGCCCAAAATGAACAACGCCCACCACCATGCCCCCACCAGCCTCCTGAATGGCGCTGAGGAAATAATCGTCCACCCGTTCCAGGTCCACCCCAAAAGAGCACCAGTGCAAACACAATGAGATAGGATCCCAGCAGCAGGCTGCCCAGAAACAGCACCTCGGATAAAACACAGAAGCCGACGGGATGCTTTGCGCGCAGACGTTTCAGCATAAAAAATATCCTCCTGAATCTTAGTGGCTCTATTCTAACATACTTTGCCGGAAAGAGAAAAGCTTTTGGCATTTTCTGCTCAGGCGAAAAATCTCAAAAAAAAGTGTTGACAAGACCCGGGCCGTATAGTATAATATCCCTTGTCAGCGGCGAGGTTCAAAGCTGACGACAACAGAATGATGGGGATTTGCATAGTGGTAGTGCGGTAGACTCTGACTCTACTTGTGGGAGTTCGATTCTCTCATCCCCAACCAGAAAACCGCAGTCAATTTCCGGCTGCGGTATTTTCGGGGCATAGCGCAGTTGGTAGCGCGCCTCGTTCGGGACGAGGAGGCCGTGGGTTCAAATCCCGCTGCTCCGATCGAAAAAGAGACATACTTCGGTGTGTCTCTTTTTTTTCTTTTTACAAAATTTTTTTCTTGACACATTTCCCCTTTGGGAATACTCTTATAGTACCAGATATCCCCCTGCTCTGCGGCGGGAAAGATCAAGAGGAAACGAGGGATTTGCAGAATGAAAAAACGTGTTGGAATCCTGACCTCCGGCGGTGATTGTCCGGGTCTGAACGCAACCATTCGCGGCGTGGCCAAGGCGCTGTATGCCCGCATGGGCGAGAACGTCGAGATCGTCGGCATCCTGAACGGCTACGAGCGGCCTCATCACCGGCGAATACAAGGAGATGTGCGAGGATGATTTCCGCGGCATCCTGACGCTGGGCGGCACCATCCTGGGCACCAAGCGCACCCCCTTCAAAAAAATGCGCGTGGTCGAGGACGACAAGATCGATAAGGTCGCGGCCATGAAAAAGACCTACAAGGACGCCAAGCTGGACTGCCTGCTTTGCCTGGGCGGCAACGGCACCCATAAGACGGCGAACCTGCTCTCCCAGGAAGGCCTCAACATCATCGGCCTGCCCAAGACCATCGACAATGACATCTACGGCACCGACGTGACCTTCTTCCACACCGCCGTGGACATCGCCACCGAGGTCATCGACCGCATCCACACCACCGCCGGCAGCCACAGCCGCGTCATGTGCATCGAGATCATGGGCAACAAGGCCGGTTGGCTGACCCTGTACTCCGGCATCGCCGGCGGAGCAGACATCATCCTGCTGCCCGAGCAGCCCTACGACATCGACCGTGTCTGCGACGCTGTGGAGCGCCGGGCCCGCAAAGGCTCCAACTTCTCCATCATCGCCGTGGCCGAGGGTGCCATGAATGTAGACGAAGCCAAGCTGAAGCGCAAGGAGTGGGCCGCCAAGCGCGCCGAGGCCGGTTACACCACCGCCACCAACCGCATCGCCGCCGCCGTCCAGAAAAAGACCGGCATGGAGACCCGTGTCTGCATCCCGGGCCACATGCAGCGCGGCGGCAGCCCCAGCGCCTATGACCGTGTATTGGCCACCGAGTTTGGCAGTTACGCCGCTAAGCTGGTGGAGATCGAGCGCTACGGCGTGACCGTGGCCATGGTGAACCGCCGGGTGACCGAGAACCGTCTGGCAGACATTGCCGGTAAGACCCGCAATGTGCCCGAAAACTGCGAGCTGCTGAGCGTGGCACGCCGCATGGGCATCAGCATGGACTGAACGCCTTTCCCCCTGCTGTCATTTTTTCTGATACCCCCGCCGGAAAACAAACTCCGGCGGGGGGCTTTTTGCGTGAAAACGGGCAGGGCAGGCGTTCCGCTGTTCGGACGGCTCATTTTTGCTCTTTTGTGGATCGAAACGCACCCGTGCTCAGCGAGGCAGCTCCTCCACCACCGGTTCTGCCGGGGGCGGCGTCAGGGTGGAGTGCTCCACCACAAACTTTGCCGCCCGGTTGGCGGCCATGCCCTGCCGCAGCTTCCGGGCGTCGTTGGCGGGGGAACGTCTTCTCCCCTGCTTTTTCACGTCCCAAGCGGCCAGCGCAGTGGCCACCTCGGCCTCGGTGGGCCAGAGGTGTTCTTTCCCTAGCTACCAGCAGCAGGCCCAGCCGACTGCCGGAGCTTCCGCTCGGCGTCTGTATGGAGCTGCTGGCGGAACTCCTCCACGGTCTGGCCCTGCACCTTTAAGTACTGGTCGAAATTGACGCCGTTAGCCTGCATCCGCAGGTTGAACTGGCGCTGCTCGGCAAAGTAGTTGCCGGCCACCAGTTGCTTGGGCAGCGGGCCCTTGACCTCATTGCCCAGTTGGGCCACCAGCTCCCGCTCGGCCAGCATTTTGCCCTGCTCACAGCGCTTGGCGTACAGCTCCCGGGTCACCCGCTCCCGCAGGGCCTGCTTGCCTGCGGCATCGGCGGCACGATCCTCATCGCCATGGAAACGGTTGATCTCCAATTCAATGGTCAGCCCCGCAGAGGCCGGGGCTGGATGGGCTGCACAAAGCCGGTGTACCGGCTCAGCTCCAGCGGCGGCACGCAGAAGAACTGCGCCCCGGCCCGGAATCCCTCGGCCCGGTTGACGGCCAGCAGTTCAAAGTCCGGGTCCGTGACCGGGAGGGAGCTTGTGGTTTTCCACCAGTTCCGCGTACAACGGGGGTCAAAATCCCGTTAAAATGGCCCGGTTGACGGCCGCCGCCATCAAATTCTTCCTCGTCGGCGGGCGGGTTCTCCCCCGCCTGCTCGGCCGCAATGGCCTCTTCCAGCTCCTGAGCCGATGCCGTGAACACCACCCGGCAGTCGCCGGGCTCGGCCATTCCAAAGTGTTCCAGTTTCATGGTGTATCCTCCTTACAGCCGCACAAAGCCAGCCATCAGCACCAGCAGCACCACGCCCAGCACGGCGTACAGCACCTCGGCCCCCAGCACAGCCTTGTCGCCCTCGACATACATCTTTTCCAGATCGTCGGGGTCATAATATAAGGTAACGGTCTCGCCCTCGGCAAAGGGCTTGCCCTTGGCGGCTTTGGGGATATTGCAGCCGGTGGCTGCCGCCTGCGGTGGTAAACTCCAGCACATAGGCAGCGCCGTCCCGGCTCTGGGCCAGCCCGCCACCCGGGCAGAACGCAACTTTCTGCCCTTTGGTGCAGAGTTTATGCCGCTGGGCCCGGCTGCGCAGCGCCATGTAAAACATGAGCACCGCACCCAGAATAAAGATGATGAAGTTGAACATTCCGGATTCCCTCGTTCTTTGTTTTTTGGCCCGCCGGAGCCTGCGCTCACACGGGCAGCCTCTATTGTACCATACTTTGCGCAAAATTTCGCCCCGAAAGTACCCTCCGACGTGCAAAAAATTTCGCCCGGAAATTTTGTCAGAAAAAAATCGAAAAGAATGCTTGACATTTCCGGAATCCATGGTATAATTATCAACGTTCCGAGCCAAACAGCTCACGAACGAAAACAGAATATGCGGATATGGCGGAATTGGCAGACGCGTTAGATTCCGGTTCTAATCGGGGCAACTCGGTGGAGGTTCAAGTCCTCTTATCCGCACTTTAGAGACAGCTTTCCAAAAAGGCTGTCTCTTTTCTTTTGTACAGTAGTCCTTTTTGGAAACACTCTACAGCGGATAAGAGGACTTGAAAGGGCGACGGTGCGCAGCACCGGAACCAGAGCCCCAGTGGGGCTTTGGTTAGCCCGTGGTTGGTAGAGTCCAGGAATGCCTACCGGGAGGACTACCGCTAAGTATTTTAACAATGAAAATCCGAACCTTTTCTCGATAGGAGAAGGGTTCGGATTTTTTGTATTTTCTTCGGAAATGACAATTCTGGCTCATTTCAAACGGCTGTGTGTCCGAAACCTTATCAAAAAAGACGTATCACAAAGAGTCACAACTGTAAAGGTACCGTAAGGCAGAAAGGACACAAATATGAAGTACGATGAAAGCGTTTGCAAATTCAACATGGACACCGGCTGTGTGGAACTGCTGCTCCGGAATGGGAGAAAAATCTCTATTGACTGCACTGGGGCCGAGGATGCGCTGGATGTGACCATGGCACAGCAGACCGAACTGGACTACCTCATTTACAACGCCCCTCTGAGCTATGCGGATTTGATTTTGAATGGTGATCCGGAGGAATATTTGAAGAATGTGGCTGGAAGTCATGGGTTAGAAGATTGAGATAAGAGAAAGACGTGCCGCACAAAACGCAGCACGTCCTTCTCTTAATAGACAAAAATGCAAGAATCAGTAGCAAAAATGCACATGATTTGTTTTCATTTTTCTGTACATAATAAGATTTTTTACTGAGATTTAGCTTTCTGATGAGATTTTCCTCGGAAAGTATGCCCTCAGTGTAAAGTTCATATATAAGAATCCACGAGCGAGCGTTTTCGGAAAGTATATGCTTTTGAGAATCTGATAGAATACCTTTTCTTAGTAACATTATTTGTGCAAGCTCATTCGAACTTGCAACGATCTTATCGATCAGAGAATTTCCGGTGGAGAGAGTTTGGGTCTCTAATAAAATATAGAGAATCCATATAACCTCCAGATCATATTCTTTAGAGAGACAGGCTAAAAAGCATTGTTGATAATTGTTCTTTTTTTCGTGAGCGTCTAACGGTTCCGATTCAACGCTTTTAAGAATTAAAGAACAAGCTTTTGTAAGAGATCGGTCATTATTGGTAAGAATTGTAAACAAGTACGCTCGATACAATTTTTTATCCTGTTCTACCTGAAAGTGAATAGGAGCAGCTTCTATGCTTTTAAGAAGATAACGAATCGCACCTTTCGTTCCGGAGATTTCAAAATTAAAAAAAGCTATTAAATAAACTCATTAAATCCGGAACACTAGATGTATCTGGTCTAACACTCAAAACTTCTCTATATGAAGATATGACCTTTTCTAGATTTTCACTTACATAGTATGGGAAATCGAGAATCTCGGTTTTTTTCATAGTTCAGTGTGAAACCATATTTTTTTAATACACTTGCAAATTTACTAATGACCTGCTCTTCATCATCGGAGTGAAGATACACCTCATAATCATCGACATATCGAGAATAATTTAGCCCCAGTTCATGAAGGTCTTGATCTATCCTTGTCATCATGCCTTCTGCTATATGATTTTCGAGGAAAGTGGTCCAACAAGAAGTCCGTTGGTTTGATTCAAATTTTGTCTACGATAAATTGAATCCAAGTCACTGTATGTTTTGTAAAGTTCGCTTGATTCTTCATTATTTTGGTGATGATGATATTGAATATTTGTCTCATCTAATCCCAAAATAATCACAGGAATCATATGAAGATAAAAACTTGAGAAAAAATTTGAAATATCAAGTTTTAAAACTTTTTTTGCGCCACTTGCTCTAATTATTTTCGTAGCAAGATTTGAAATATAGTTTGATGGAATTTGACCATTTTCTTCTCTCATCGCTCCAGCTAAACCATAGGACTGTTCATGACGCATAATCGAATTGTCTTCCCCTAAAATAGGAGAAAAAGAACAATCATTGCCTGCGGTAAATTCTACCAAATCTTTGATGATGTGGTGGTCTTTCATATAAGCGTGAGTCACTGCATATGCACCAATCTCTGGAATACTAATCGTTCGCCGAGCATCATTTTGATTAAAGCGGCTCATATTGAAATTGTATGGAGGAATCAAGTCGCATTTAGCCCCCGGCAAGTGATGAAAGACATCTGAATTTAGTTGAAAGCACGGTGGCAGATATTCCGAGAAAAAAACCTGTGTCACGAATTTTCTTATCAAGATTGGCGTATTCTTCGGTAGATAAAGGCATTGATTGAATCACTCTCCTACTTTGTTTTGAAACGATAAGACTAATTTTATTAAATACTATCCAATCTCAAAGGTCAAGAAAAATGATAAACTTCTGACAAAGCAAAAAACAGGGTGCGCCCCTGAATAGGACGCACCCTGCCAAAAAGCCACAGACAATAGCGATATGTACAGCAGGGAGTTCCCCAACGGGAACTTCCTGTTTTTCGTTGGTTGTATGATGAGCCTGTTCCGCCTGCCACGCGGCAAACTCCCGCTGTCCTTCCTCGCTGTTCCAGCAGGTAAGGATGGCCGGGTAGAATGCCCGTGCCAGACGGTCGATGACTTCATCGGGATAAGGGGAAGTGTTTGTGGACTTTTTTTTTTTTGTTCAAACGCACGCTCCTTTGATCGTCCCACCGTGGCAAATTCGGGCGAGAAAATCAAAGTTCCATTTTTATCAGGCGCAAGGGCGCGGATGCTTTCCGCCCTGCTCTTGCGGCTGGTGGCTTGTTGATGGCTTACAAGTGCCTGTCGTTATGCGATTTCTTTATCGTTCAGCATTTCTTCAAACTGTGCCATATACGCTTTGTGCTGCTTGAGGATTTTTTAGCGTTTCAGTTTTGGCGTAGGAATCATCTGGTAGCTTAGGCAAGTATCTCATCAAAAAAATCAAAGTCCTGTTGAATCCGCCGGACGGCGACTTCCAGCGCAGAGTAGTTGATTCCAGAGTAGTGTGAGTAGCTCGACTGCGAAGCCAAACGATCTTCCGGGTACAGAATCTCATGCACGATCTGCTTGCGGTTCGGAAAATCGGCTTTGGCAAGGCGGTGAATATCGGCATCACGGACTTTGAACTGCCCGGACAGGATTTTCTCCTGCATACCGGGTATCATCTGCTCCATAATCTCCACGCCGCGCATGAATTTTTCAGAACGGGCAACGTAGGATTCGCTGACATTGTTCCGCTCTGCGATCTGCTTACGAACGCTTGCTTCTGAGGCAGTGGGAGGAATTGTGTCAAATTGACACAATTCCTCCGGGGCGGTTTTCTTGGCAGCAGCCGTGTGCTGGTTGTTGCCCGTTTCCACCGGGCTTCCGATGCTCCACACTGTACTGTTTTCCAATGAGGAACTTCTTCTGCTCCGGGGTCAAATTACGCCGCCCCAACTGATTCTTGCAGATCCATGCGAGGACTTCTTCTCTGCTTTCAAACGGAGCGGCATGGTGGAGAAAGAGATTTCTCAGGATGTTTCTGAAGAATTGTATAACGGTTGTGACCATCAACAAGGGTGTTATTCCAAACGATCAAAGGAGAGAGCAGCTTGCCCTCTTTTGACAAGATATTTTCTTCAAGCTGCTTGAATTCATCATCGGTCAGAGGAGGGATCTGGGACTGGAACTCCGGATCAATTTTCAGATTGATCATACGCACACTCCTTTATCTCTCCTGCTGCGCCGGTTCTTCCTCCCGGAAAAAAGACGCAACATTCTGCTTTGCGGTTTTCAGCTTGAGCAGTTCCTCTTTAGCTTCCTTTGTACTGCTCGTAGAACTTTGCCTTTTCGGATGCCAGCTGCGCATACTCGGCTTCCAGCTTTTTTCGGGCTGGGCAGTTTTGTGATGTTGTTTGCCTTAAGATAGGCCGCTGCCGCCCGGTACGCTGTCAATTCTGCACGGTGCTGTTCTTCAAAGGCTGCGGGTCGTTTTGCAGCTTTTGACTGCTGTGCGATGTTCTTGGTGCTGGTGTAGGCTGCGATGTGATAGCGCAGCTCATTGTTGGTTTTCATGCGACCTTCGAGGTCTTTCACCACCGCCAGTGCATCGTGGTACTTGGTTTCCCAGTTCGGCGATGCGCTGGTTCAGGGCGTCCTCGTTGAGCAAATCTTTTTCCTGCAAGAGGATCAGAGTTTGTGCCATGGCTTTGAGGTTGTACTTCTTTGCCCAACGCTCATAGCCTGTGCCCTTGCCCGCGGCCAGCTTTGCCTGAATGTCGATCAGTTTCCCGATGGTATCTTGCTTGAACTGCGCCTTGGGCTTTGCGTTCGGCGTTTGCCTGCAACGTAGCAAACACTGCCGCCTTATCGAACTTGTCACCGAGATGTTTCGCTCGGATAAACTTCGTTCTGCCGGAAGGCAAATAACTGAGTCGTCCACGGCTTTCCTTGACGGCAATGCCGTACTGCTGCAAGAGCCTGTCGGAAAAATCTTCAAAGCTGGTAGCACGGTACAACACCGAAGAAATCTGTTTCCGCAGGGTATCTTTTTACGGTTTCAAACTTCTTCTGCTTGGGCTGTTGTCCAGCTGCGGCAAGGGGCTGCGTTTGCAAGGTCGAGCTTCTGGCTGCTGCCCACGCCGTCTTGCCCAATACTCGGCTTCGCTCACGCGCTCCTTCGAGCCGTTGAGCAGGTCGATCTGGTACAGTCCGGCACCCTCGCACAGCTCCATGACCTCGACACGGAGGTGTCGCATGGTCTGGGCTGTGCTGGAGTGCTTCATACCCTCACGCCAATCGCGGGGCTTCTGCATATAGGGCTTACGCTCCACTTCTCGTGTTCGGACGCTGCCGATCACGATGTGGACATGGATGTTTCCCGAATGGTTGTGTCCATCCGGGTGAGTGCAGACGATGGCAGGATGACCGGGGAAGTTTTCTTCGCAGAATTTCAGGCCAAGTGCCTGTGCCTTTTCCATGGTCAAGCTGTTGTCGGCTGCATCTCGTGGGTCGAAGCTGATGATATACTGATGGCTCTTAATATCACCATGCTGGGTGTTCTTACCATACTTGCGGTTTGCCAGCAGACAGGCTGTTGCAAACGAGAAATCGCCGCACTCAAGGGTGTCGGAGCAGGTACGAATCCCGCAGCTTCGGTCTTGCCCAGTTCATCCAGAAGTTACCTTGCCGGAAAATTCATCGTGTTGGTAAACGAGGTACGCTTCGATGGCGGTGTAGTCCGAGTTCTTAGAGCTGATATGCTTGAGCGTTGCCATACAGTTCACCCAGAACTTTCTCGGCGCTGAGCCGGAATGCGGTCAGGTCTGCAAGTTCGTCAAGGATTTTCGCTCGAATCTGCTCGGTGTCCGCACCGCCGGAATTGAAGTGCCTTGCAAGCTGGTTGAGATTGCTGCCCACCTTGCTGCACTGAGCAAGCAGAGGTGGAAACAGCGGTCAGGGTTTCTTCGCCGCCGCCGGCGACGATGACCGTTTTTTCGATCTTGACGTTGTGGATGGCACGGCGGATGAACGTGGAGAGGGAGAGATTCAGGAGTTTGCAAGTGAGTTCCAGTGACGCTTTTTCCTCCGCTGTCACACGGAACTTGATGACGTGCGTTTTGTTGTTCGGCGTGTCGTGGTGCTGGGCATTGCTAGGAATCGGTTGAACATTCGTTTTGGTCATTGTACCTTCTGTCTGTTCGATAACTCCTCGGTGAAGTTATGTAAGGCACGACACGCCGTTGCTGTTCGCACCGTAAGGTGCGAACCATGAAAGCAGGGTTTGGGGCAGGCACGCCCCAACAAGATCACTTCGGAAATGCAGACGCATTGCAGAAGTGAAGTCCCGATGGACAGAACATTTTCAAGAATTGAAAATTTGTGGCCACGGGACGGTTCTTGCCCTCTACCACTGCGCTCAAAACCGTTTCTGGGTAATTGTTTCCGAATTGTTAAGACGCAAAAAATAAGTAGAGGTGATTCTGCTCATGTAATGGGGTCGCCGTTTGACCTGAACGAAACCCTGTCCTGTTTAAAAAGCGGGTTGTCTCGCCCACAGAAAGTATTGGCTTAAGTAAGTCCAAGGCAATAGAAAAGTGGGACACTACTGCAGTGCTAATAACTGAAACTGA
>VOFJ01003054.1_pt1 | contig 11035 bp, 9 predicted proteins | sample 5384081 | NCBI WGS metagenome assembly VOFJ01 (sample SAMN12384729, study PRJNA508395) | human gut metagenome | isolation source: healthy gut I | host: Homo sapiens | reverse complement strand
TGGATTAACAGGGATCCTATCGCTGAAGAAGGGGGATGGGAATTTGTACGGTCTTCGAGAAATGTTCCCCAGATATGTACGGATTACTTAGAAAAGATACTCTGGTGAATTATATGCTCGTTATGTTATAAACTTTTTGAGAGTGAATAGGAACTGTAAAGTTCCTTTCCTTCTAAACCTGCAATGATAGCTCAATGAGAGATTCTGAAATGCAAAGAACTTTTTGAAGAAAGCACCAGCAAATTATGTTGTATTAATTTAGAAAATATAAATTATCCAAAAAGTTAGATAGATTTTGTAGACAAAAAGCGATATTACTGCAAAATTTTTTCGTCCATCTAGTATACGAGTCTGGGGTCCATCTTCAGGTTGGTGGTTAGGTCGTCTTCGCAAAAGTATTAGGTATGGCAATATTTGTGTAAAAATCAAAGATGATGGTTATTTATTGTCTTCTGAAGGGTGTATCCAAAGTTGTTTCAGGCTTCTTGCTGTCAGTAAAAAGACACAGCAACACCTGCTGCACCGGCCATAGCTGCTGAAATTGTAAATGCCATGAGTTTATATTTTGTAACATTGATTCCGATAGACTCAGCTGCGATTACATTATCACGGATCGCCATGATCGCACGTCCGTCTCCTCGAATTGATCAGGTTGAGTACGATAAATAATGTCACCATAATCAGGATAAATCCGATCAGGAAAGTTGAATCCTTCGGAGTTCCTGTGATTCCCTGCGGACCGTTCAGGATAACTGTTCCGTCTGGATCCATGTCAAGTGCCATAACGTCCTTTGTTGCAAAATGAAATCCTTTGGAATCCTTTCCAATATAAAGGACATTTACAAGGTTCTTAATGATCTCACCGAATGCAAGTGTAACGATTGCAAGGTAATCGCCTTTCAGACGAAGTACCGGGATTCCGATGATAACACCGAAGATTGCTGCTACTACAACACCGATCAAAAGTGCAAGCAGAAATCGTACAATCGAATTCTCGATCACATCTCTCATACATTTTGAGAAAAATGCACTGGAAAATGCTCCCACAACACATAAAGCCTGCATGTCCAAGGCTCAGTTCTCCGAGAATACCTACTACAAGGTTCAGAGAAACCGCCAGGATAATATATGTACAAAAGCGGAACAAGAAGTCCTGTCAAAAAGACTGGAAATACTTCCTGTGCTGCTTAAAGTCTGCATCACTACGAAAGCTACAATCACGATAGCATAAGTGATGAGATTGCTTCTCTTTGTTTTATTCATATTCTTCAACATAATTCCATCCACCTACACTTTCTCCTGAATCTTCTTGCCCAGAAGTCCTGTAGGCTTCACAAGCAACACAACGATCAGAACTGCGAACACGATCGCATCTGCAAGCTGGGAAGAAATGTATGCCTTACTGAGTATCTCGATGATTCCCAAAGAATTCCTCCGATAAATGCTCCCGGGATGGAACCGATTCCTCCAAATACAGCTGCAACGAACGCTTTGATACCAGGCATAGCACCTGTGTATGGTGTCAGGCTCGGGGTATGTAGAACACAGAAGCACACCGGCTACTGCTGCAAGTCCGGAACCGATTGCAAATGTAAGAGCAATTGTTGCATTTACATTGATACCCATTAACTGGGCAGCGCCTTTATCCTCAGATACGGCAAGCATTGCCTGTCCTGTTTTTGTCTTCTGAACAAATGTGATCAATGCGATCATAATAACCACACAAACTACGATCGTAACAATTGTCTCTCCTGAAATATTCAGCTTGCCATCTGCAAGTGAAAGTCCGCTCCACTTGATCACTGATGGGAATGTCTGTGCATTCGCACCGAAGATCAAAAGTGCCAGGTTCTGAAGCAAATAGCTGACACCAATCGCTGTGATCAGTACGGCAAGTGAAGATGTTGCATTACGAAGCGGCTTATACGCTACACGCTCCATCAGAACACCAAGTACTGTACAGGCAATGATTGAAATCAGGATTGCCACCCAGGTAGGAAGTCCTGCCTGCTTCATTGTGATCAAAGCTACATATGCACCGATCATGATCACATCACCATGTGCAAAGTTCAACATCTTGGCGATTCCATATACCATTGTGTATCCAAGCGCGATCAACGCATAGACACTGCCAAGACTTAGTCCATTTACTAAATATGAAATAAAAGCTCATATCCGTCCCTCTCATCCTTTTTATATTTTTGTAAGGTACTACTTTAACCTTTTAAATTGAATTGATTATAGCATAATTATTTTCTCGTATCAATACAAAAAAACAGAATCCGCTCTGTTTTTTATTAAAACAGGCTTTTATGAAGTAATCCAAGTACTGTTGTCAGATCTTCAATTCCCATCTGTCCCGGTGCAGATACTTTTCCAACTGCTCCAAATGTCAGTGCAGAACCAAAGACTTCTCCACAGAGACGGCTGATCACACCTGTTCCTGACATAGACATTGTAATGATCGGACGATCCGCATACTCGCTTACCATCTCTTCTGTCGCTGCAAGAAGTGTAAGAACATCTTTCTTATTCTGTGGCATCACGGCAAATCTTCGGAATATCTGCTCCAAGCTCCTGCATTTTTCTTAAACGGGATACGATTTCCTCTTTTTTCCGGAGTTTTATGGAAGTCATGGTTAGAAGCGATCACTTTTACTCCGTTTTCATGTGCTATATCAACAACAGCCTTCACTGCATCATCTCCTGTAAATGCTTCGACATCTACCGATCAACAAGTCCTGTCTTCGCCGCATTCTGATTCAGTTCAACATAAGCCTCTGTCTCGATTGCTTTCTCTCCACCTTCTTTTTGATGTGCGGAATGTGAAAAGAATCGGCATCTCCCAAGCACCTCACGAAGTGCCTGCATTGTCGCCTCTGTCTTTGTAAAATCAAAGATATCTTCATACCAGTCAACACGCCACTCAACAACATCAGCCTTTGTTGACTTGATATTCTCGGCTGCTGCAAGAATCTCTTCTCTTGTTACGCCAACAATAGGTACACAGATTTTCGGGATTCCAGCGCCAATTTCAATATTTCTTACTTTTTTACTGTATTCATGATTTGTTCCTTTCTTAAGCTTCTTCCGAATTCTTCAGAAGCACACCATATCTTACATTTATAAAAAGTATAATATAAATAATAGCACAAAAAGATAGAACAGCATGCTATAGAAAATTCACAAGCTTGAAACTATGGCCACACCAACGGAAAAACATCTTGTAAATCAAATGACTAACACTGCTCCAAAAAGAAGTCCCCCGGCAGAAACGATGTCTGTCGGGGGATTTCTCCTATTCTTTTAATGTATCTACAAAGAGCGTTGCTGCTCTCTGTATTTATTTTTTCTAAACGAATCTGATATATCAATTATTCAGCAGCATCTTCTGCCTGAAGTACCTGATACTCTCCACTCTTAACAACAACTACTGTAGGATCTTTTGTAGGCTCTCCATCCTCTGACCATGTGATGCTCTTTCCTGTAAGTCCATCATATGTGATCTCTGTCATACCTTTTTTAAGTGCGTCACAGATATCTGATGCGCTCTTATCCGGTGTAACATCTTCTTTCTCAGCTGCTGCTTTGATTACGTATACACAGTCATAAGCATCTGCTGCGAACTGAATCGGTGTGTCTCCGAATGCTTCTTTGTAATCAGCAACGAATTTCTGTGTTGCTTCGTCTGTAGCATTTGCTGTAAATGGTGTAAGGAACATTAAGTCTTCTGCAAGACTTGCGTCAAATCCATCAAGATCAAGGATACCGTCCATACCGTCACATCCGAACCACTTCGGTGTAAATCCTGCTTTGTTTGCCTGAGCAAGAATCAGAGAAGCTTCCTGATAGTAGATTGGCAGGAATACCAGATCTGCGCCTGCATCTTTTGCTTTCTGAACTGTACGGAAAAGTCTGTCTTGTTATCTGCTGTAAATGCTTCTGCTGCTACAACATCAAGTCCTTTTGCCTTTGCCTCTGTCGCAAATGTCTGATAAATTCCTGATGAATATGTGTCAGAGCTGTTATAAATGATTGCTACTTTTGTTTGCAAGCTTGTTCTCTGCAATGTAATCTGCTGATGCGCTACCCTGGTTAGGATCTGAGAAACACATACGGAATGCATTGTCATACTGGATACTGTCTACTGCTGTAGCAGATGGTGTCAGCTGGAACATGTTATCTGAATGAGTCTCCTCAACAACTGCTGTACAAGGTGTAGAAGTTGTTGTTCCGATCAGTGCCTGCATTCCCCAGTCTTTCAGAGTATTGTAAGCGTTCACAGACTTCTCTGAATCAGCCTGATCATCTTCAAACTTGTATTCAATCTGCTTTCCGTTGATTCCGCCTGCTGCGTTGATCTCATCTACTGCAAGCTGAATACCATTCTTTACAGCTGTTCCGTAGATTGCTGCATCTCCTGTTGTAGGTCCGATACCACCAATCTTAAAAGTATCAGAATCGGATGAGCCTCCACTCTTTCCACTATCTCCCGAACTTCCACATGCTGCTAATGAAAATACCATAGCTGATGCAAGCATTACACTTGGCTGCTTTTTTCCACATCTTCATAATAATCTCCTCCCTAGAAATTAAAATAATAAACTTTATGTGTCATATATTAGCTCGTAGAAGTATGATTTGTCAAGCAGAAATAGAGTGCAATCTGTTTTTTATCTATATTCGTTAAATATGGTCAAGTGATGTTAAAATAGATCAAGTTGGTTGTTATATCTATTAATCTGATATCTTAATACATTTCGTTCTATGGAAAAATTCCAATTTACATTTTGGTTTGCTGTCAACAAAGATACTCCGCTTTAATTTTGCAAAGAAAAAAACAGCGCTTTCGCACTGCTTCTCATTCCTGTCTATATTCCATGTACCTTCAAAACTACATACAGTTAAAACCAACATCATCATCCAAACCTATCACTGCTTTGGTTATGCCCTCGACCTATTAGTAACAGTCAGCTCCATGTGTTACCACACTTCCACCTCTGCCCTATCTACCTCGTCGTCTTCAAGGGGTCTTACTAACTTGACGTTAATGAGATATCTCATCTTGAGGGGGCTTCACGCTTAGATGCCTTCAGCGTTTATCCCTTCCCGGCTTGGCTACTCTGCTATGCCTTTGGTAAGACAACAGATACACCAGCGGCCAGTCCATCCCGGTCCTCTCGTACTAAGGACAGCTCCTCTCAAATATCTTACGCCCACGCCGGATAGGGACCGAACTGTCTCACGACGTTCTGAACCCAGCTCGCGTACCGCTTTAATGGGCGAACAGCCCAACCCTTGGGACCTACTTCAGCCCCAGGATGCGATGAGCCTACATCGAGGTGCCAAACCACTCCGTCGATGTGAACTCTTGGGAGTGATAAGCCTGTTATCCCCAGGGTAGCTTTTTATCCGTTGAGCGATGGCAATCCCACTTTATACCACCGGATCACTAAGTCCTACTTTCGTACCTGCTCCACCCGTCGGTGTCACAGTCAAGCTCCCTTCTGCCTTTGCACTCTTCGAATGGTTTCCAACCATTCTGAGGGAACCTTTGAGCGCCTCCGATACCCTTTCGGAGGCGACCGCCCCAGTCAAACTCCCCACCTGACATTGTCCCCCAGCCGGGTCACGGCTGCAGGTTAGAAACCCAATATCGCAAGGGTGGTATCCCAACATTGACTCCATGGCAACTGGCGTTACCATTTCCTAGCCTCCCACCTATCCTGTACATGCAATACCGGATCCCAGTATCAAGCTAGAGTAAAGCTCCATGGGGTCTTTCCGTCCTGGCGCGGGTAACCAGCATCTTCACTGGTACTTCAATTTCACCGGGTGCATTGTTGAGACAGTGCCCAAATCATTACGCCTTTCGTGCGGGTCGGAACTTACCCGACAAGGAATTTCGCTACCTTAGGACCGTTATAGTTACGGCCGCCGTTTACTGGGGCTTAAGTTCAGTGCTTCGCTTGCGCTAACACCTCCCCTTAACCTTCCAGCACCGGGCAGGCGTCAGCCCATATACCTCACCTTTCGGTTTTGCATAGACCTGTGTTTTTGCTAAACAGTTGCTTGGGCCAATTCTCTGCGGCCATCTTACTGGCACTCCTTCTCCCGAAGTTACGGAGTCATTTTGCCGAGTTCCTTAACAATGCTTCTCCCGTCGGCCTTAGGATTCTCTCCTCATCCACCTGTGTCGGTTTACGGTACGGGTATCCTGCAAACAATAGCGGCTTTTCTTGACAGTCAGCTCACGTGCTTCCCTACTTATTTTCAGTCCACATCACGTCTTCAGATTAAAGAGCGGATTTGCCAACTCTTCTCCTACCTCGCTTGTACCGGTCTTTCCATTCCCGGCTCACGCTCTCTGCCTGTGTCCCCACAGTTCTGTTACAGGATAGTACAGGAATTTCAACCTGTTATCCATCGACTACGTCTTTCGACCTCGCCTTAGGCCCCGACTTACCCAGGGCAGATCAGCTTTACTCTGGAAACCTTAGATATTCGGCCGGAAGGATTCCCACCTTCCTCTCGCTACTCATTCCGGCATTCTCTCTTCTTAAAAGTCCACAGCTCCTTCCGGTACTGCTTCGTCCCTTTAAGAATGCTCCTCTACCAATTGAATTCTCAATTCCAAAGCTTCGGCAGTGTGTTTTAGCCCCGGACATTTTCGGCGCAGGACCTCTCGACTAGTGAGCTATTACGCACTCTTTGAATGAATGGCTGCTTCTGAGCCAACATCCTAGTTGTCTTCGAAATCCCACATCCTTTTCCACTTAACACACATTTTGGGGCCTTAGCTGTTGGTCTGGGCTCTTTCCCTTTCGACCACCCAACTTATCTCGGATCGTCTGACTCCCATACATCATCTACACGGCATTCGGAGTTTGATATCCCTTAGTAAGCTTTGACGCCCCCGCCTTAGGAATTCAGTGCTCTACCTCCGCAAGACTCGTATGAGGCTAGCCCTAAAAGCTATTTCGAGGAGAACCAGCTATCTCCGGGTTCGATTGGAATTTCTCCGCTATCCACAAGTCATCCCCAACCTTTTTTCAACGGGGGTCGGTTCGGTCCTCCATTGCCTTTTACGGCAACTTCAACCTGCCCATGGATAGATCACCCGGTTTCGGGTCTACTCCGACTGACTATGCGCCCTGTTCAGACTTGGTTTCCCTTCGGCTCCGGACCTTTAGTCCTTAACCTCGCCAGCCAGCGTAACTCGCCGGACCGTTCTACAAAAAGTACGCGGTTGAGCATATAAAGCTCTTCCACAGCTTGTAAACATATGGTTTCAGGTTCTTTTTTTTTCACTCCCCTCCCGGGGTCCTTTTCACCTTTCCTTCACAGTACTATGCGCTATCGGTCACTAAGTAGTATTTAGCCTTACGGGGTGGTCCCCGCATCTTCCCACAAGGTTCCACGTGTCTCGTGGTACTCTGGATCCCGCCATGTCAACTCGTCTTTCGCTTACGGGGCTTTCACCCTCTTTGGCCGGCTTTCCCAAAACCGTTCTGCTAAACTCGTTGAATCAATTCCGCGGTCCGAACCCCAGCATGCACGCACGCTGGTTTGGGCTCTTCCGTTTTCGCTCGCCGCTACTCACAGAATCACATGTTGTTTTCTCTTCCTCCGGCTACTTAGATGTTTCAGTTCACCGGGTTCCCTTCCTTAAGTTATGTATTGGCTTAAGGATACTTGAGGTTTGCTCAAGTAGGTTTCCCCATTCAGAAATCTCCGGATCAAAGGATATTTGCTCCTCCCCGAAGCTTTTCGCAGCTTATCACGTCTTTCATCGGCTCTTAGTGCCAAGGCATCCACCATACGCTCTTATCAGCATAACCAACTCGACCTCATCCCACGGGAATGGGATAATGTCCACACATACATAGCGTTGTATGCGTTGGTGATAGTCAATTTATTTTAAGTCTGTTTTCTTCAGACTGTAAGTTAATGTTGTTAACATTACCTCGGATGTCTTGATTAGATATTTATCTAAATCTATTGATTTTTTTACTATATGCAGTTTTCAAGGTACATAAGATGAAGTCCCTTATTCATTTATCATTCATTCTTCATCTCTTTTGACTGATCACTTTGATCAGTCATCAGACTGACCTAAAATTGGGTTTTTTTTTAAACTCTGATCACTGGTGAAGACCATATGTTCAACTCCGCAGAACCTCACGGTTTATTTTCTTTTTTTTTAATTTGGCGGCCACCTACTCTCCCACACCGTCTCCAGTGCAGTACCATCGGCCGCTTAGGTCTTTACCATCGTGTTCGGGATGGGAACGTGTGTTACCCCTAAGCGCATCGCCACCAAAAAAGCTTTAGGTTACTTGATAACCCAACAATAGACAACAGTAAAAAAAACTCTCTACTTTTTTCTTCCGTTTTAGTTGGATTGTTCCAGACGAAAGAAAGCATTTCTTCCTTAGAAAGGAGGTGATCCAGCCGCACCTTCCGATACGGCTACCTTGTTACGACTTCACCCCAGTTATCGGTCCCACCTTCGGCAGCTCCCTCCTTACGGTTGGGTCACTGACTTCCGGGCGTTACTGACTCCCATGGTGTGACGGGCGGTGTGTACAAGACCCGGGAACGTATTCACCGCGACATTCTGATTCGCGATTACTAGCGATTCCAGCTTCATGTAGTCGAGTTGCAGACTACAATCCGAACTGAGACGTTATTTTTTTTTGGGATTTGCTCGACCTCGCGGTTCTGCCTCCCTTTGTTTACGTCATTGTAGCACGTGTGTAGCCCTGCTCGTAAGGGGCATGATGATTTGACGTCATCCCCGCCTTCCTCCAGGTTATCCCTGGCAGTCTCTCTAGAGTGCCCGGCCTGACCGCTGGCTACTAAAGATAGGGGTTGCGCTCGTTGCGGGACTTAACCCAACATCTCACGACACGAGCTGACGACAACCATGCACCACCTGTCACTCCTGTCCCGAAGGAAAGGCAACATTACTTGCCGGTCAGGGAGATGTCAAGAGCAGGTAAGGTTCTTCGCGTTGCTTCGAATTAAACCACATGCTCCACCGCTTGTGCGGGTCCCCGTCAATTCCTTTGAGTTTCATTCTTGCGAACGTACTCCCCAGGTGGACTACTTATTGCGTTTGCTGCGGCACCGAACAGCTTTGCTGCCCGACACCTAGTAGTCATCGTTTACGGCGTGGACTACCAGGGTATCTAATCCTGTTTGCTCCCCACGCTTTCGAGCCTCAACGTCAGTTACCGTCCAGTAAGCCGCCTTCGCCACTGGTGTTCCTCCTCCTAATATCTACGCATTTCACCGCTACACTAGGAATTCCGCTTACCCCTCCGGTACTCTAGATTGACAGTTTCCAATGCAGTCCCGGGGTTGAGCCCCGGCCTTTCACATCAGACTTGCCATTCCGTCTACGCTCCCTTTACACCCAGTAAATCCGGATAACGCTTGCACCATACGTATTACCGCGGCTGCTGGCACGTATTTAGCCGGTGCTTCTTAGTCAGGTACCGTCATTTTCTTCCCTGCTGATAGAGCTTTACATACCGAAATACTTCATCGCTCACGCGGCGTCGCTGCATCAGGGTTTCCCCCATTGTGCAATATTCCCCACTGCTGCCTCCCGTAGGAGTCTGGGCCGTGTCTCAGTCCCAATGTGGCCGGTCACCCTCTCAGGTCGGCTACTGATCGTCGGCTTGGTAGGCCGTTACCCCACCAACTACCTAATCAGACGCGGGTCCATCTCATACCACCGGAGTTTTTACCCCTGCACCATGCGGTGCTGTGGTCTTATGCGGTATTAGCAGTCATTTCTAACTGTTATCCCCCTGTATGAGGCAGGTTACCCACGCGTTACTCACCCGTCCGCCGCTCAGTCACAATCCTCTTCATCCGAAGAATCTAAGAAAACTGCTTCGCTCGACTTGCATGTGTTAGGCACGCCGCCAGCGTTCATCCTGAGCCAGGATCAAACTCTCGTTAAAAGTGTTTTGTATCCAGTTCAGAACCAACTAACTAGCTAATTCTTCCCTTTTTACTGTTGTTTTGGTTTGTTTTCAAACCGTTCTTAAAAATTTTTCTCTTTAAAGAAATTTTCAAGGGTTGTTGTTGTCTATTGTTCAGTTATCAAGGTTCTTTCTTTGTGTCGTTCTTTTCAAGCGACAGCTTTTATATTTTATCAAAAGCTTTTGTCTTTGTCAAGAACTTTTTTATTTTTCTTTGTTGCTCTTTTTGAGCTTTCCTTTGCCGTCTCACGCGACAGCCTATTTAGGATATCACTTTCAGAACTCTTTGTCAACAACTTTTTTGATTTATTTTTCAATCATTTCATTGATTTTTAAATCTTCCAGTTTCCTTCCGATCAAGAATGTCCCGCCTCCGCGTCTTCTTTCATCTTCCGTTCCTCTGTTGTTTTTTCTTTGCTGTTCCTCAGCGACGAAGGTTATCTTATCACAGCTGTTCTTTAATTGTCAATGTTTTTTTATATATTTCATGCAATTCAGACTATTCTGACAATTTGTGTCATAATAAAGAGACTATAACCTACTTTTCTATCATATGATATTGGGGGTACCCCCAACTATGATACCAGGGCAGGATTATTTCGTGCAATGCACTCTCACTATCCTGCCCTGGTATCATTATAGAAGAAAACCGGAATATACATCAGGCAGAATGTATTCCGGTTTCCTTTTTTGTAAGATGGCATCCTTACAAAACATTTCATTGGGCGTTATTAATATATTGATTCATTTTTTTTCTTGCCAGCAAAAAGTTGTAGGCAGCAACTTTCGCGCTCTTATCTAGTCAATCTTCTGGCAGATTTCAATTACTTCTCCACAAGGACTTTCAATCTTAAAACATCTTGAGCCTTTCTCCCAAAAAGTTTGGACTCACTTCTATTTCATCAGATACAATCTTATATCCACTTTCTTTACAATATACATAATCTTTCTCTAGATTCTCTGAACGATATGCTATATGATCCACTCTCGTTGTTGCACCACCCGAGTTGATCTCTTTGAGATATCTCATACTCTTT
>VOFJ01001348.1_pt1 | contig 11078 bp, 11 predicted proteins | sample 5384081 | NCBI WGS metagenome assembly VOFJ01 (sample SAMN12384729, study PRJNA508395) | human gut metagenome | isolation source: healthy gut I | host: Homo sapiens | reverse complement strand
ACCGAAGACAAAGAGGCACTCCGCGCAGTCAAGCGGCCCGGTCTGTGTGTGATGAAGGGGTTGCGGCACGCCGCGCGGTTCGCCGATCGAGGGCCGAGGGGTGTGCGCCGATAAAGGGATGGCGCAACGCAGATGCCCTTCATCCGGGACGGCGGCGATCGAGTCGCGCAGGATGTCTTCGCACATCTGCTTTTTGTTGCCGTAGGGCGAGGTGGCCGGCTTGCGGGGCGTCTGTTCGGTCACGGGCTGCTCTCTCGGCTCGCCGTAGACGGTGCACGACGACGAGAAGACGATGTTCCGGCGTCCGAATTCGCGCATCAGGCCGATGACGTTCATGAACGACGTGAGGTTGTTGCCGTAGTATTCGAGCGGTTTGGCGACCGATTCGCCCACGGCTTTCGACGCCGCGAAGTGGATCACCGAGTCGAATTCGTACTGCTCGAAGACCTTGCGGAAAGCCGCGCGGTCGCAGCAGTCCACCTCGACGAAGGGGATGTCGGCGCCCGTGATCTTGCGCACGCCCTCGACGGCGTTCATGTCGCTGTTCGAGAGGTTATCGACGATCACGACATCATAGCCGGCATTGATGAGTTCCACGGTGGTGTGCGAGCCGATGTAGCCGGCACCGCCGCTGACCAATACACACGATTTTTTCATAGGTTGCTGGTTGTTGTTTGAATAGCAAAGATATGATTTTTTCCGGCGGCGGCAAAAAAAACGGGTCCGGAAATCGGGCCCGAAGGCTTTCGGGACGCTTCGGCTAACAATTCGTAACCCGGTGTGCGAAAAAAGCGCCGGGAAAGTGTCGGTTTCTGAAATTTTTATCTATATTTGTAACAATTCGACACTCCAACGCGCGTAATTTTATCAAAACATAACGGAATATGTACGGAAAAATCAAAGAGCACCTGCAACGTGAGCTCGCCGAAATCGAGGCCGCAGGGCTTTACAAACGGGAACGGATCATCTGCTCGCCCCAGCGGGCCGAGATCGAGGTTGCAGGTCGGAAGGTGCTGAATTTCTGTGCCAACAACTACCTCGGCCTGTCGGACAACCGGAGGCTGATCGACGCCGCCAAACGTGCCATGGACGACCGCGGCTTCGGCCTGTCGTCCGTGCGCTTCATCTGCGGCTCGCAGGACATCCACAAGGAGCTCGAAAAGGCCATTGCCGACTATTTCGGCACGGAGGACACAATTCTCTACGCCGCCTGTTTCGACGCCAACGGCGGTGTCTTCGAACCGCTCCTGACGGAGCAGGACGCCATCATCTCCGATTCGCTCAACCACGCCTCGATCATTGACGGCGTGCGTTTGTGCAGAGGCCGTGCGCTACCGCTACGCCAATGCCGACATGGGCGAACTGGAGGAGTGTCTCCGGAAGGCGCAGGCCCAGCGTTTCCGCATCATCTGCACCGACGGGGTATTCTCGATGGACGGCAACGCCGCGCCGCTGGACAAGATCTGTGCGCTGGCCGAGAAATACGACGCGCTGGTGATGGTCGATGAGTGCCACTCGGCGGGCGTTCTGGGAAAGACGGGCCGCGGCATCACCGAACTCTACGACCTGCGCGGGCAGGTGGACATCCTGACGGGGTACGCTGGGCAAGGCATTCGGCGGCGCCGTGGGAGGCTTCACGACCGGCCGCAAGGAGATCATCGACCTGCTGCGCCAGCGTTCGCGCCCCTATCTCTTCTCCAACTCGCTGCCCCCTGCCGTGGTCGGCGCCGGGATCGAGCTGTTCAAAATGCTCGGCGAGAGCGACGAACTGCACGACCGGCTGGTCGCCAATGTCGAACATTTCCGCAACGGCATGATGGCCGCGGGCTTCGACATCAAACCCACCCAGTCGGCCATCTGCGCCGTGATGCTCTACGACGCCAACCTGTCGCAGGAATTTGCCGCGAAGCTGCAGGACGAAGGGGTTTTCGTCACGGGTTTCTACTATCCCGTGGTGCCGAAGGGGCAGGCCCGCATCCGCGTGCAGGTCTCCGCAGGCCACACCACCGAGCAGTTGGACCGCTGCATCGCTGCCTTCGTCAAGGTGGGCAAAGCGTTAAACGTCATTAAATAAGCACGACTATGAAAACCTCATTGGACGCGATAGACCGCAAGATCCTCAAATACCTCATCAAAAACGCCCGCATGCCTTTCCTGGAGATCGCCCGCGAATGCGGCATTTCGGGCGCCGCCATCCACCAGCGCATCCGCAAGCTGGACGAGGCCGGGGTGATTCTCGGCAGCCGTCTGATCGTCGATCCCAAGATGATGGGCTTCGACGTCTGCGCCCACATCAGCATCACGCTCAAAGACCCGCAACTGCTGAAGAAGACCGTCGAGGAGCTGCGCAAAGTCCCCGAGATCGTGGAGTGCCACTTCATCACGGGCAACGGCAACATTCTGGTGAAGCTCTACTGCGTGGACAACGAACACCTCATGCGCACGATCTTCGACGGCATCCTGCGCATTCAGGGCATCGCCACCACCGAGACGAACATCTCGTTGCAGGAGGTTTTCCAGCGCGAGGTGAACATCGACTTTATCGAGGAGTAGATTTCCGCTTCTCCCCGGATACAGCAGCGGCCGACAGAGATGTCGGCCGCTTGCTGTTTTTACCGGACCGGCGTGATCCGGAAGAGGAATTCGTAATTGCCGTAGGGCATGCGGTATTCGCGGAGCGGCAGGGCGCCCCACGAGTGGACGCACCCCAGACCGTACTGCGCCTTGTCGATGCAGAGCCATACGGCGTCATCGGGTTCGATCTCCTGCGAATGTCCCTGCTGCTTGGTCAGCCCTTCGTCCAGCGCCTCTTGTGCATAGTGCAGGGCCGAGGCCGAGAAGGGCTCCGAGGCCGTGACCTCCACGCCGCGGCCTGCGATGTCGTGCTGCCGCCAGCGGCGCACGTCGCTCTTGGTGCCGGTCTCCTGCGGACGGATATAGGGGTAGAACTGCTCGTCCACGGTCTGCCGGTAACGGCCTACGAGTGCTCCGTCCTTGCGGTCGGCGTAGTTCTCCCACGGGCCGCGGCCGTAGTAGTCGATGCGGTCGTACCGGGCGGGGCAGGCGCATTCGCATGCCGAAGCGCAGCAGGTCGGGTTCGCCCTTGTCCGCGGCGGCGTGCAGCGTTTGGCGGACGAGCATCTCCCCGGCGTTGTCGATGCGGTATTCGATCTCCAGCCGTCCGGTCACACGTCGGAGGTCGTAGCGGGCCGTGACGACGGCCACGCCGTCCGACAGCGTGTGGTCGAGCGACACCAGCGTCAGCCCCGGATCGGCCCATGCGCGGTTCTTCTCGTTGAGCTTCGCCCCGAAGTCGTTGTCCGTCGGCGCGCGCCAGAAGTTCGGCTCCACGACGGCCCCTGCGTCGAGCAAGCGCATGCCGTCCGCTTCGTAGCGGGTGATGAGACCGTCGGCGCGGCGGAAATCGATGCGCATTGCAGGGCTTTCGACGATCAGGTAGTTGCGGTCGTCGTCGCGGACCGTGAGCGTGCCGATCGGATTGTGGCGGTCGGCCATGCGTTCGGCGACGGCGAGCGGCTCGGGTGCCGCCGCCCGCAGCGTGAACTGCTGGTAGGCCACGCGGTGATCGGGTGCGAGCAGCGGTTCGGCGTCGCAGAGGCGGTATTCCACGTTGAGCAGCAGTTCTCCGTCGGCGGGCAGCGTTTCGGGGTCGAGCGGCAGCACGACGGCGGCGGTTTGCTGCGGGGCGACGCGCAGGTCGGCGACGATGCCGCTGCGCACGGGGTCCCCGTCGCGGAGCACCGTCCAGCGCAGGTAGCAGTTGTCGAGCGGGCGGAAGAAGTCTTCATTGAAAACCGTCAGCGTGCGCCGGTCTTCGCCGAGCGTCGTCCAGACGGGCTGCTGCCAGTAGCGGGCCTCGTGCATGTGGGGATTCGGGACGCGGTCGGGCGAAATCAGGCCGTTGTCGCAGAAATTCCAGTCCGAGGCGTCGTAGGGGTTCCAGTCGCCGCCGTAGCCGTAGATCATGGCGCCGTTTTTACCCGTTTTGCGCAGCGACTGGTCCACGAAGTCCCAGATGAATCCGCCCTGATAGTGCGGATATTTGCGGATCAGCTTCCAGTATTCGCCGAATCCGCCCAGCGAATTGCCCATTGCGTGAGCGTATTCGCACTGGATCAGCGGCTTCCGGGGATTGTTCCGGAGGTATTTTTCGCACTGGTCGTAGTCCCAGTACATCGGGCAGACGATGTCGGTGTTGCGGCCGCCGTTGTTGTAGACCGCACGTTCGTAATGGACCGGCCGCGAGGGGTCGTAAGCCTTGATCCAGTCGTAGCAGGCGTCGAAATTGGGGCCGTCGCCCGCCTCGTTGCCCAGCGACCAGACGATGACCGACGGGTGGTTGATATTGCGCTGCACATTGCGGATGTTGCGTTCCAGATGCGCCTGGGCGTAGGCGGGATTTTGGGCCAGCGTCTTTTCGTCGTAGCCCATGCCGTGCGACTCGAGGTTGGCCTCGGCCACCAGATAGAGTCCGTAGCGGTCGCAGAGCGCGTACCAGCGGGCGTCGTCCGGGTAGTGGCACGTGCGCACGGCGTTGAAATTGTTCTCCTTGAGGATGCGGATGTCCTCGATCATCCGCTCTTCCGAGACGACATACCCGCCGTCGGGGTCCATTTCGTGACGGTTCGCGCCTTTGATGAGTAGGCTGCCCGTTCACGAGCAACTGGCCGCCCTCGATCTTCACCTCACGGAATCCGGCTTGCAGGGGGATGATTTCGATTGTTTTTCCGGCCGGGTCTTTCAGGGTCACCGTGACGCCGTAGAGCGCGGGAATCTCCGCCGACCACGGCTGCACCCGCCCGGCGTCGAGCACGAGACGGGCTATCGTACCGAAGAGTTTCGCCGTTTCAGAGGCCACGGCTTTGCCGTCGGGGTCCGTGAGGGTCACCTCCGCCGTGCAGCCCCGGGTCGCTGCGGGGAGAGCCAGCTCCACGGCGAGCCGGCCGCGGGTGTAGTTCTCCGAGAGGGTCGCGTCGAGCCGCACGTCGGCGATATGGCGTTTGTCGCGGGCATAGAGGAAGCAGTCGCGGCCTACGCCCGAGAGGCGGAAGAAGTCCTGATCTTCGAGATAAGTGCCGTCGCACCAGCGGAAGACCTGGAAGGCGAAGAGATTCTTGCCGGGCTTCACGAAGCGCGTGATGTCGAACTCGCATTCGAGCTTCGAATCCTCGCTGTAACCGACGAACCGTCCGTTGACCCACAGGTAGATGTTCGAGGTGACGGACCCGAAATGGGCGATGACCTGCTTGTCCGACCACGAGGCCGGGATCTCGATTTCGCGGCGGTACGAGCCGACATGGTTTTCTTTTATCGGCACGTAAGGCGGATTGTTTTCGAATTGTTCGCGCCATGCGTAGCCGATGTTGAGATATTGCGGATCGCCGTAGCCGTTCAGTTCCCACAGTCCCGGAACGGGCATCGTGCTCCACGAGCGGTCGTCGTAGTCCGTGCGGAAGAAATCCGCGGGACGCTGGTCGGCGTTGCGGACCCACGAGAATTTCCATGTCCCGTCGAGGTCGAGGAAGCGTTCCGAGACGCGCGGGTCGCCCTTCCGGGCGGCTTCTGCGGATTCGTAGGCGAAATACGAAGCCCGCATCGGCAGGCGGTTGATTTCGTTCACCGCGGGATCGAGCCATTCGTTGCTCCGGGCCCGGAGTCCGGCGGCCGTGCATACGCACAACAGGGTCAGGATCAGTTTTTTCATCGTTTAGGTCGGTTTTGAAATTGTTTCAGGGATTATGTTACCGCGATGCGGCGAGCGACGAGGGGGTGACGCCCTGCGAATCGCGGGCCCAGTCGCCGCGGGCGCGGAGCACCTGCTCGACGATGTCGCGCACGGCGCCTTCGCCGCCCTGAATTCGGAGACGTAACGCGACGCTTCGATCACTTCGGCGGCGGCGTCGGCCGGGCAGACCGGGATGCCCACTTCGCGCATGCACTCCAGATCGGGGATGTCGTCGCCCATGTAGATTGCGTTCCGGGGGTCGATGCCCTCCTCGGCGAAGTATTCGTGCAGGGCGCTGATCTTGTCCATGCAGTCGATGTAGGCACGGGTGACGCCCAGCATCTTCAGCCGGTTTTCGAGGGTCTTGCCGCGTCCTCCGGTGATGATGCAGACCTTGTAGCCCATTTTGATCGCGTAGGCCAGCGCATAGCCGTCCTTGGCGTTGTAGCGGCGGATGAAGTCGCCGTCGAGTGTGGGGATGATGCCGCCGTCGGTCATCACGCCGTCCACGTCGAAGACGAAGGCTTCGGTGCGGACTATATCTTCTTTGAAGTTTCCCATATGCTGTTGCTTATGATTGAATAGATGTTCTTGAGTTGCAGATCGTCGTCGAGCAGGGCGCAGTGGCGGGCGCGGGTCCCGGTGTCGTTGCGCACGGCGGGACCGGTCTGCACGTCGGCCGGGGAGGCCGCGTCGAGCGCTTTGGCGGCGGTCTGGGCGATCAGCGGTTTGAGCACGTCGAACGGAAGCCCCGCACTGCCGGCGATGCGTTCGGCGACGGCGTACATGTGATTGACGAAATTGCAGGCGAAAACCGCCGCGAGATGCGCTTTCGCCCGGCAGGCCGAGTCGGCCCAGATTACCGTGCGCGAGAGACGGCGGGCGAAGGCTTCCAGCTCCGGGCGCAGGGCTTCGTCGTCGGTTTCGAGAAAGACGGGAATCTGCGAAAAATCCACTTCGCGGCCCTTGGTGAAGGTCTGCAGGGGATAGGACCGCCCGGCGCATGGGTTGGCCGGGAGGGCGGCGAGCGGCACGCTTCCGGCGGTGTGGGCCACGACGGCCCCCGCGGGAATGGGCAGCGAAGCGGCCGCTTCCGCTACGGCCCGGTCGCTTACCGCGATCAGGTAGATGTCGGCTTCGGCCAGCCCGGCCGGGATGCGTCGCCCATTCGGTGCCGGCGAGTCCGCGACCTGCGGGCCCGTTCGGCGTTCCGGGCGAAGATCTGCACGAGTTCGAGGCCGCTTTTCGCAACCGCGCGGGCCAGCGCTTCCGCCAGGTTCCCGCTGCCGATGATGACGACACGTTTCATGGAATTATGAATTAAGAATGAAAAATTAAAAATCGAACTTTTCCCGATTTTCGTTTCCGGGATGTTTCCTGGTCAGGGTCTCATTTTTAATTCTTCATTTTTCATTTTTAATTTATAGCAGTTCTGTCAGCCGCACGTTCTCCTGCGACTGGCGGGCCGAGTCTTTCAGCATCTCCAGTTCGCGGTCCACGCGGGCGAGTTCGGGGGTCTGTCCGAGGTCGAAGGTGGTCTGTCCCGACCGTTCGACCGCTTCCAGCACCCCGTAGACGGTCATCGACGCGATGTCGTGGGCCGGAGTGAAGGCCGTTTCGCGTTCGCCGTCGCCGCTGCGCACGGCGATGAGCTGTCCGGCCTGCACGAGCTGGTAGAGTACGTCGTTGACGATGCGCGTGGGCAGGCCGAGCCGTGCGCGGATCACGTCGGCGGGCGTTGCACCGCCCTTTTCGCGGAAGTGCCGCACCACGGAGAGCATCACGGCCAGCAGGATCTTACGCCGCTGGTCGTAGCTTATCAGCAGCGATTCGCGCTCCTCGCCGAAGCGGGCGATGTTCTGGTAGGCGAACGACAGCTCGCCGCCGAACAGCAGGATCTGCCACGAGGTCTGGAGCCAGATCAGCAGCAGCGGAAGGGCCGCGAAACTGCCGTAGATGGCGTTGTAGGAGGTCATCCACCGCTGAATGTAGATATAGCCCCACTGAAACAGCAGGAAGATGGTTCCGGCGACGATGCCGGCCATCAGGGCGCTTCCGAAGCGGACTTTGGCGTTGGGGATGATGATGTAGAGGAAGGTGAACATCACCCAGATCACGAACATCGAGGCCAGCCGCGACAGCAGTTCGAAATACCAGCTGTCGTCGAATCCCACGAGCTCCTGGGCGTATTTGCCCACGGCGTTGGCCACGATCCAAAGGATCGGCACGATCATCACCACGGCGATATAGTCGGTGTACTGGCGCGTCACGCTGCGTTCGACCTTGACCTCCCAGATGTTGTTGAAGGCGCTTTCGATCGAGCCGAAGACCCGGATTATGGCCCAGAAGAGCATCACCAGCGCCACGGCGGCCACCACGCCGCCCTGCGTGCGGGCCAGCGCCTTTTCGGCGAAACCGACGACGTAGTCGATGATTTCGGGGTTCTGCGGGAAGAGGGCGTAGAGGTTGTCGATCAGTCCGTCGGCCAGTCCGAAGCCCTTGACCACGGCGAAGACCACCGCTACGATCGGCACCAGCGACATCAGCGTATAGAACGTGAGGGCCGCGCTGCGGACGATCGTGCCGTGTTCCAGCAGGCCCCGCGCCGTGTAGAACAGCAGGCGGTACTGCTGTACGAGCCACCGGATGACCGGGTTGCGCCATTCGTTGATGTCGCGCCGGAAGATCGTGTCGGTGAAGTATGTCAGGAATTCGCTGAGTTTCATAAGAGGCCGTTGGAAATCAGGCAAATATAGTTATTTTAAGCGGATAACCCAAAAATCGTTCCCGATTTTCGTGAAAGCCAGCCGCAGTTCCGCTCCGGGATGCAGTCCGAGACGGCGCATCAGCTCCTCCGCCGCCAGCGGGAAGTCGCGTTTGAGCACCTCGGCCCCGCGGCCTTTCAGTTCGCGTTTCAACCGTCTGGGGTCGTAGGGCTCGATCCGCTCGACGGCGTAAACCCGTCCGAGCACTCCCTGCGGCTCCTCGGCGGCGAATCCGTAGCCGTTTTCGCTCCAGATGGCGGCCTTTCCCGCGAGGTGGAGCCGGGCCAGCCGGGCTTTTTGCAGGGCCACGTCGGGGACCACGAGCCAGCGGCAGCGCGCCGGATCGAACGTTTCCGGTTCGGGCGCCGTGTCGCCGGGCCGGGCCGAGAAGGAGCCGTGCCCGAGGGCCGTGGCGGTGACGAGCGGCCCCGTGCCGTCGGCATAGACGAGCACCTCCTTGCACTCGTCGCCGAGCGAAACGACCTCCACACGGCTGTCGGGAAGAGCCGCAGGGCTTCGTCCACGTCGAACAGCGGCGAGTTCTTGATGCACAGACGCCCCGACGCGCGCATGAGAAGCGGCATCAGGGCGGTGACGTCGGGCGAGCACGCCTTCGAGCCGCACCAGCTTGCGGCCCTCGGCCGAGCGGCGGTCGGGGTCGGCGAAGATCCAGTCGAAATGCAGGCCGTCGCGCCGGAGATACTCCTCGGCGGAGGTGTTCACGACCTCGATATTCGTTGCGCCCAGCCGCGAAAAATTTTCGGCGGCCACCCGGGCCAGCACGTCGCTGCGTTCGAGCGTCACCACGCGGCGGAAGCGGCGGCTCAGGAAGAGCGCATCGACGCCCAGTCCGCAGGTGAGGTCCAGCGCCGTGTCGCCGTCGATGCGTTTATGGGCCGCGCACGCCTCGCTCGACGCCTGCTCGAAGGCCAGCGGAGGGAGTATGCACTGCGCCGCGGCATACGACGGGAGTTTCTGTGCGGCCCGCGCGAGGTATTTGACCTGCGTGGCGACCAGCCGCGCGTGGGGGACCCGGCGGTCTTTCGCCACCTCGATCGGGTCGCGGTCGTGGGCGGCGGCAATGGCGCGCTGCACCTCGCCGGTCAGCAGGAGGGTGTATTCTTCGGGCGTTATCACGTCCGCAAAGGTACGCTTTTTTTCGGTTCGGCGCTCCATGCGGCGGCGGTCGCAAGGACGAAAACGAGGTATATGACCGCCGTCTGCCATCCTCCGAGGGTGTAATCCGCCGCTCCGCCCGGCAGCGAGGCGGTCAGCCGGGCCAGCGCGTCGATCCCTCCGGCCGCCGTGCCCGTTACGAATCCGAATGCCGGGGCGAGGACCCCGACCGGAGCGAGCATCCACAGCGCCCCGCCGAACACCACGACCCCGGCCAGCGCGATAGCCGGCGGATTGACGGCCAGTCCTGCCAGCGGCACGACGCCGAAGGTGTGGGAGACGAGCGGCGCCGTGGCGAGGGTCGCGGCGAGACCGATCAGGTAGGCGTCGATCACGACGTTCAGCCCTTTCCACCGGGTCCGGCAACGGCGGCAGAGCGGCACGCCCCACGCGAGGATGCCCGCCACGGCGAGGAACGAGAGCTGGAAACTGATGTCCCCTAACCAATTGGGATTCCACAGCAGCATCCCGAACGCCGCTGTTGCGAGGACGTTCATTCCGACGTATTCCGAGGTCGAGGCCAATGCCGCCTGCAGGACGGTGCACATCACGGCGGCCCGCACGGCGCTCGGCGGAAATCCCGCCGCCGCGACGAAGAGCCACACGGCCCCGGCTGCCAGCAGGTTTTTCAGCAGGTGTCCCCGGCGCAGCAGCGGCAGCCACCACAGCACGGCGTTGATGAGTACGAAGACGATCCCCGTGTGAAGTCCCGACACGGCCAGCAGGTGCGAAAGTCCGCTGCGGGAGAAGCGGGCGCGGAGTTCCGGGGTGATGCCCCGCCGTTCTCCGGCCGCCATGGCTTCGACGACGGCTGCGGCTTCGGGCGCCATCGGCAGCCGGGCGAGGCGTTCGACGGCGGTGCGGTGCAATCCGGCGGATTGCTGTGGCAGGCGTTCGAGGATCGTCCGTTCCGAGACCCACAGCGTTCCGGCATAGCCCCGCGCCGCATCAGGAGGCGGAAGCTCTCCGCTCCGCCCCGGAAAGGCCGCACCGTACCCCGGCAGCGGAGGCGTTCGCCGGGTTGCAGGTCGGTGAGCGAATCGACGTAAAGCCGGACCCGGGCGTCGGAGGGGTGCCAATGCCCGTCCGCGGGGTCGCGCCATGCCGCCACCGAAGCGTCGGCCGTGGCATAGCGGCCCCGGTCGGCGGGAAATCCCTCCACGGTGATTTCGTAAACGGTTCCGATGTCCCGCGGTACGGTGGGCGAAGGCGTCCGGAGCTGTGCCGCGGCGAATCCCGCCGTGAGGAGCATCCCCACGGCCGACGCCTGCGAGCGGAGCAGCAGGGCCATGACTCCCGTGCATACGAAAGCCCCTGCGAGAAAATCCACAGGGGCAGTTCATACCGGCCAGCCAGCGCGATTCCGGGAATGCACCGAACCAGCAAATGAG
>VOFJ01003176.1_pt1 | contig 11110 bp, 14 predicted proteins | sample 5384081 | NCBI WGS metagenome assembly VOFJ01 (sample SAMN12384729, study PRJNA508395) | human gut metagenome | isolation source: healthy gut I | host: Homo sapiens | reverse complement strand
CCGATATTGGAACTGGCATACTTGCAACTCACCTGTGCCACGCATCATTACGACCATAGTACACAAATCTGTTGGTGACATTGATACATTGTTATCTTATGCTAATGATGAGAAATCTTTGGAAACAGCGTTCTGACAACCGTGAGGTGGATGATGCCAACAATTCAAAAGAAACGAATACAACTGCCGACAAAGAAAATTTGCCGAAACGTGAGAATGAGAGCAAGAAAGCAAACAATTATCATCACAAACAGCAATTACGGCAGTCTTGTGGCTTACAACTCTGACGCAAGGCGTCACGCCTCTTCGTCCACATCGCCACGTTGGATTGTAAGTACAAGTGCAATGGGATCGGTGGGGGCATCAAGAACCATAACATCTATTGGTGCCCCTGCTGTCGCAACTGGTCCAGATGATTCTGACTGGGAGGACACCCCTATGCTCGGCATCAACATATTCAATCAGGGAAAGGAGGTGAAGACAGAATACAAGCACCGCTTGCCTGTACGCATTGGTGTGAAAGTGGCATACACACTTAACGAGCATTGGATCATCGAAAGCGGACTTACATACACTCGTCTCTCTTCCGACATGAAAGACGGAACAAAAGAGAACTACTTTACCGGGCGAGCAAAGGCTGAACTATGTAGGAATTCCTGTCAACATGAAATATAATGCATGGTCATACAAAAGGTTCAATCTATATGGCTCGGCAGGTGTACTTGCAGAAAAAAATGCGTATCGGGAAATGTCACGAAAGAATATGTCATCAATAATGCGACAAAGAAGAAAGAGACTGTCAACATTGACAGCAAGCCTTTGCAAATGTCTGTAAATGTGGCTTTCGGCGTGCAGTTTGACGTGCTTGACAATGTCGGTATTTATGCAGAGCCGGGCGTAAGCTATCATTTAGATGACCATTCTTCGCTCCAGACTATCTACAAGGAGAAACCGCTGAACTTCAATCTCAATGTAGGTGTAAGATGCACTATAGGTAAAAGTAACAATTAAGAAATATAAAATCATAAAGAATATGAATACAATAAAAAAACATTGGCATTAGCGACCATCATCATTGGTATGGCATCATGCGCCAGCACCCAAAAATCTCAAATGTTATGAATGCGTGGATAACAACAAAAAAAAAGGTTGAGGTTGTCGTCTATGAGCCACTTCAGGACAAGGCGATGCCCGCATATTGAGCATTGGCGGAAAGGAATATACGGAATAGACGACTAACTCGACAAGTGTTATCTATCCCTGATGATTCCTAATGATATATGCTTAGCGGGCAAACTATTGCTTTAATAAAATAAAAAAAAAGTGTAACTTGCACTGAAATTCAAAAGAGCAAATACGATTTCGAGTTTATTAAAAATCGTTTGTCTTTCCAAACAAAAAGAGGGTGTCCAAAAAAGGCAAAATACCCCCCTTGTAGAATCGGATATTTGATTTCAGTCTCCAATAGGGATACGAATAAATCGAGGGTGCCAAATACTTTTTGGACACCCTCTTCTTTATCGCCTATCAGACGTTATTTCGTTTAACAATACTACTTTATATTCACCTCAATGGCTGCCGGATATATTCTTGCCGGATCATAAAAAGTGGCACAACTATTTACCATATGTTCGAGTCCAAGCTTTACTTTTCCCTGAAATGCTTTTTTACCATTGACAATCAGAGTGATTTTCTTATTCAGATCGACTAGTTCCGGACATAAATAAATCACGACCTTTCCCTTGGTTGCCGGCCGATAATCTTTTTCGAATTTCAGCTCTATTCCCCAATTAGGGTCGGTCTCGACCGTTTTATAAGTAACCAGATCGACTTTCAATGAGATTTCGTTTTCTTTTTATCGCCAATTCATAATAAGTTCGGGAAGAATAGTCATCATTCGAACGTTCTTTAACGGCCAGATTATAAAATCCCTTCCGGTACATCCGTCCATCTCGAAATTTTCCCAATTTACATTTTTAGGATAAGGGTTGCGGGTATATTGTTTCAACCAGGGAGTCGTAAGCGTATAATCGATAGCATGTCCTCTCCCTGGAATCAGTTCTATCCGATGGATATAATCTTCCGGATACAATTTCTTTAATCTTTCAAATTCATTTTTAGTATATAGTTGTCAGTTTATTCCGGTAGAAACCGGCATCTGCGGCTCCGGTCAGAAAAGAAAAGGCAATATTCCGGCAGTTTTCGACAGGTGCATTTTTCAAAGGTTCTCCCCGGCCATAGGTCCTGCTCCGGCCAGATAATCGGCATAATAAGAGGCGAGACGCTGGCTACCGTATCCCCCTTCGGATATACCGAAAAATAGACTTTATCGGGGTTGATATTTCCGGAAACAAAAGCCAGGCGTAACAACTTTTCCCAGGCAAACTGTTTTGATTTTTTGCCACCAGCGGTAATAATTACCCATATTGGGAATCTGGGGTATAAAATAGGCCGAAGGAACATCGTCGAATTTTTGGCAAAGTAAGATCCCGGTTGCCCACTCCTGGCCCTTATCACCGGAACCATGCATATAGAGGTAAAGCGGGTATCCCCCTTCAGGCCCGGGCTCTCCCACATCCCCAATAATAGGGCATAACAGCATGCGGTTCGAGCTCTGCCGGTAAATCCCAATTACCGGAGTTTTCCTGCTCCAATTTACCGAGTCCGATCAATTTTTGCTCGTCAAACCGATTGTTCGCTTCTACCCACGCATCCCAAACCAACTGGCGCTGACGGGCAATATCGGCCAAAGATACCGGCTTATTGTCTTGATATAAAGGTTTCATCACCCGACAGGTAATTTAAAAAGAAACGAACCATTTTCTCTTTCAACGCTTTATTTTCGCCGGCAACAGCTTCGTTTTCATTTCGGAACCGACGGCCAGAGCCGGACAAGCATACGATAATATCGGAAGTACTAAAAAGCAAAAAATTTTTTAAATAGTGGGCAGTAGTTTTCATTTTATTCAGACCAGAAAATTTATAAATAGAAAAGAGGCATCACAAACGACACCTCTTTCCGAAATCTAACCACTCCTGAAAGGGTGTGAAGACAAAATTTATTGAATGACATTCAATTTTTTACCGATTTTGATAAAGGCTGCGATTGCACGATCGAGTTGTTCACGGGTATGGGCAGCCGACAACTGGACACGGATACGTGCCTGTCCTTTCGGAACAACCGGATAATAGAAACCGGTAACGTAAATATGTTCTTTCTGCAGCTCGGCAGCAAACTGCTGTGACAATACGGCATCATAAAGCATCAGTGCAGCGATAGCCGATTCAGAAGGTTTGATATCGAATCCGGCCTCTTTCAGTTTACCCCGGAAATATTCGGCATTGCTCATCACACGGTCACGCAATTCGGTACTTTCCGTCAACATATCGAATACAGCGATAGAAGCCCCCGCAAATAGCCGGAGACAGAGAGTTGGAGAACAGGTAAGGTCTGGACCGCTGACGTAACATTTCAATCACTTCTTTTTTTACCTGTCGTATAGCCTCCCATAGCTCCTCCCAGTGCTTTTTCCCAGCGTACCGGTGAAAATGTCGATACGATCCATCACGCCGTTGTATTCGGCAGAACCACGACCTGTTTTACCGATAAAGCCGGCAGCAGCTGGCTATCGTCTACCATGACGAGGGGCATTGTATTTTTTCTGCCAGATCACAGATTTCTTTCAATCGGGCAATATCGCCGTCCATAGAGAATACTCCGTCGGTAACGATAATCCGGAAACGCTGAGCCTGAGAAATTTTGAGCTGTTCTTCCAGATCTTCCATATTGGCATGTTTGTATCTGTAACGAACCGCTTTACATAAACGAACACCGTCGATGATAGAGGCGTGGTTCAAGGCATCTGAGATGATAGCGTCTTCCTGACCGAACAAAGGTTCGAAAACACCTCCGTTGGCATCGAAACAAGCAGCATATAAAAATAGTATCTTCGGTCCCGAAGAATTTAGAGATTTTAGCTTCCAGCTCTTTGTGAATATCCTGGGTACCGCAAATGAAACGAACAGACGACATGCCGTATCCCCGGGCATCCAATGCTTTCTTGGCTCCTTCGATTACTCGCGGATGGGAAGAAAGACCCAAATAGTTGTTCGCACAAAAAGTTCCAATACGGTTTCGCCCGTAGTCAGTTTGATTTCTGCATCCTGAGGTGTTGCGATCAGGCGCTCGGTTTTATATAAACCGGCATCTTTTATAGACTGAATTTCAGCCTTTAAGAAATCTTGAAATTTTCCGTACATAGCAGTAAAGATTATTTATATAATTTCTTCAAACTTAGAAAATATTTCAGGAAATCCCATAAAAATATCACTTAAAGATTTTTTAAAGTTACAATCCGAACCCAAATCCCCCGATTTTCTAAGAATTCGTTAGTTTCGAAAGATGCCGGTAAATATTATTTTTACTGAGTTTTTTTCAATATCGGCTCGATGATCTCTTTTTGTGAAGGACGGGGAGCATCGGCCGAAATGATATTGAAGTGTTCGTCGATCAACAAGAAACGCGGAATGCCCGTAATATCCCAACCGGATTTAGTGCGGGAGTCCTGACAGTTCAGTTCGTTGACAGCGCCATGACTACCCCGCCCGATAAAGTTTTTCCAGGCTTTCTCACTTTCATCCACCGAGATTCCGATAAACTGTACATTCGGGTATTTACTGCTCAATTCATTGAAATAGGGCATTTCTCCCATACAAGGGCCACACCAGGTCGCCCAAAAATCGACATACATCGGTTTACCTTTATAATCACTCAGTTTTCCTTTCTTACCCTCGGAAGTCACAAAATCGAGATCGATAGCCGGACGTCCTTCCATCAACTTCGCCCGGCGCTCCAAACGCCCCAGATAAGCTTCGCTGAAATCTTTATATTTCAGTTTACCGGCAAAATTTTTCAATTCCCGGTATTTTTCCGGCGTCAGTTCCCCTTCCAGTTCTTCTCCTTTTTCCAGTACTTCGACCAGTTCTGCCAAGCGGGCGGACTTCGGATAATCGAAAACTTTCAAGTTATAGCAACTGACCAGGACATCTCTCTCAAACGGCCACATCCAGATAATCGTCCGAACCGGCAATTTCCTGCAGAATCGGGTTCATATCCCCTTGTATAGAAGTGTAAAATTTCCCAAGTACCTGTTTGAATTCTTCCTCCGACTTACAATCGCTCAACATCGCGTCCGAATAACCGGCAAAAGACATATAGCTATTCGCCACATCAGCTTTAATCCGTTCTTTTTCGAGCAGCCTAAATTCTTTACTGACATTTTTCAACTCCTCCAACTCTTTCATACGCAGGGCAGCTAAACTATCCACCGTTTTTTTAGTCGCTTCAAAAGTCGGGCTCAGATTTCTTCCGGCCGAAAGAAAGGACCCTGCTTTCGGAAACAAGCGTCCTTTCAGATAGGTATTGGCTTCCATACCTTTCCCCTCGAATGTACTTTTTGCGGCTGGGAAGTACCCAAATATACTTTCAGTTCATCTCCGGGAGTCAGATACAAGGTATTTCGTCCGATACGGAAATAAGCAGGTTTGCTCAAAGGCAACACCAAATCGAAATTTCCATCTGCGTCCACGGGTATTTTTATCACTCCGGCATCCGAAATCTCGCCGGCAGCTCCATCCGAGCCATATTCACTTCTGCCGCTTTAAATTCTTTCAACGAACCATACAAATGCACCGTGTTATTTTTTTTCCCCATACACGAGCAGCCCCCACATACAGAGACAAACGATCAAAATACTTTTCATTATTTTCAATTTTATCCTTATTCCTGAAACAATTTCGCTAATTTTTCATTCAACCATCCTCCACGGGCATTGGTGCTGACTACCCGGCCTTCGGCATCGACCAAAACACAGGAAGGCACACCATTGGTTCCGAAGAGTTTCATACATTCCTTGTCATAACTCTTCCCGTTCGCCCCGCAAACCTGTGTCCAAGCCATTCCTTCTTCCTTTACCGCCTTCAGCCAGGCATCCGTGTCGTCGTCTATCGAAATACTGACCATATCGAATCCCTTTCCATGGTAACGTTCATAGGTCTCTTTCAAATGGGGGATATCTGCCCGGCAAGGGCCACACCAGGATGCCCATAATTCCACCAAAGTATAATGACCTTTGCGTAATATCCCGGACAATTTCACCTTTTTCAAACCGGTGGTCAATACCTCGAAATCAGGCAATACATCTCCAACGTATAAAGGCTGGCCCAGGACAGCCTTCTCCAGCTTCTGTCCTTCCGGGGTTTTCCGAAACTCTTCCGGGAAAAGTCCGGCAACCTCCCGGGCAACCCGTCTTTCATGTGCCCGTACATTCAACCCTTTAGCCACATATACGGCTACCGGAGAGGAAATATGCCGACGAATAAAACCGACCCCGGTATAAAAGATACTGTCGCGTACGGCATCCATTTCCCAGACACAGCAAAATACGTTCTTCCGTTCCTTTTTATAATAATACACATGCCGGTAAGCAACAAACTATCGTTCTGCAAAAACAAACGGGAAATCACCGTCGCTTATAAGCCATATACAGATCATGAGATTCCGACCCTTTCACCTGTAAACCGGCAGGAAGTTCTTTTTCAGCTTCGAAGGCATTTCAGCAAAAGGTAAAGTGACCTGAATAGCAGCATTCTCAACATAAACCAGGAATATTCAGAATTTTATCCACCCAAAACCCGTTGTGAGGGATCTTTAAAATAATAAGTAATACAACGCAATTCCGGACCGTCAACTTTCCCTTTGAACTCAAACCGTCCGTTTTTAACCGGGTACTATCGTAATAATGAGTTTGTCCGGTATTTGTCAGAAATACCCAATGATCATCCGGAGCTCCCTTCAATTCACCCTTCAGTACAAAGCCTTCCGGCTTGCCGGTACAAGCTCCCTAACATCAATAAACCAGCTAGTATAATAAATACCTTCATACGCTCTATTTTTTTAAATAAATACAAAATCAGTAATTTCCCCAAAATCAGTATACACTTGCTTGGCCGGATAATGCTCACTATCCCCACCGACACTTCCGGTAGACGATAAATTCAGAATGACAAAATCTCCTTTACCGTTTCCCATATCGAAACCGATACCCAAACTATATTTGCACATCAAATTCATAAGCATCGAAAGCATTACTGCTGGAAAGATAGCGCTTAGCGAATTTCATCTTCACCGCCTTTACCTCCGGCATGGGTATAAATAGCTGTCGCCTTCCTCCTGCCTGCTTGAAATCCAAACGATAAACCGTATTGCCGGAAGCATAAAAAGAAGCCCACTGTACGGAGGGGTAGAGGCAAACACTGCACTCTCGTCCAAACCTTTGGGGGATATTTATGGTATAATAGCCATTAAACGAAGCATTGTCCGAATAATTAAATCCTCTCGATTGAACTCATAGACGAAACATTGGTATCGTTTTTCGCCAAAGCATAGGCATACACACTGGTCCAGGCAGAAGCATACTGATAACCGGTTCCCAAATACAAAGACTTTCTGGTCTTCAGGCAGTTTATTGGGATTTACAGCCGACACATTTCCATCCTGGTCGGTATAGCCTTGATCAGATTCGTATTTTCTCGCTTTCACTAAAATACAAGGGATCGTGTATTTCTTTACACCCAACCCGTCACTCGTATTATAATAGAAAGCGAAACGATGTCCTGCTTCATCGTACAACAGCGCATTATTACTGATTTTAGAAGCAAGCGTGATATTTACCTCTCCTTCCAGATCAGCAGCCGGCTCATAAATTTTCCCGGCACGGGGCGACTGATAAAGCATGCCGCCGGACAGCAACAAAGCACTGGCAGTGCCATCACCATCTGCTAAAGTGATATGCTGAAAATCAAAACTATTCTGAGCTAACGGAGCTACCATCCGCGTCAGGCTGTCTTTCTTTTCAAAATGTTTCCACTGGCAATACACGCCCGATTCTACCGGATCATCCGTAATGACGGTAAACATATTCCAGCCCGATCCTGTACCATAATACTTGCAGGAAGTCGTATACGACATCAAAGCCTGCGGTTTTCCGGTAAATCTTTTTTCCGGTTTCTTCATAATAAGCATCTTCCTGTACGACGATGTCTCCCCCCGATATATTCTTCGACAGAACCTAATTCAGTCTGTCCGTTTTTACGGTGTAATATCATCCACGAACCGACATAAGGTTTGATCAATTCGATGGTCGTATTGACCGGATATTCTATATCCGTTATTCTATCGTATACATTCAAACGAAAATAATGGGCATAGGCCAGATTTTAGCCTCAGGATCGATATGAAAATTTAAATTCTGTTCCAATCAAATCCGTGTCGAACTTGCCATGTCCGTAAAAATTATGATTGGTTGTCGAATGCAGCCACGTATATTCCAGATTATCCTCATTTTCTTGTAAGGACTGAGACAATTGCGGTATAATTGTAACCGTCGTATCTTTATCCAGACGCACCGAATATACTTTATTCAAAGAGACATCCAGTGTATTTACCTCTGATAAGTATAATTTTCCTTTATCATCGTAGCACGAAGCCACGAGTAATCCTAATATAAAAATAGATCAATCTTTTCATACTGTTCAAATTTTAAAAGTAATTCCGAAATATCCGGGATCTCGATCCATTCTCCGGTGTTCTCATCAATCAAAGGCCGGTTGGCCGGATCCGCCTTATAAGCTTCTAAATCCGTATAAAAAATCCGTTCGACAAGAGTATATCGTAAAAAACTGATTGGTCATCATCCATTCATTCAGGGAAGTCCCTCCGTATTTTGTAATCAGATACCGGGCTTTTCGTCTCACTATAATCGCCGAAATACATGGCATAGTAACCGTCCCATTCTTCCTCATTGGATCCCCATAAAACCGAGATTTACCGTATCTTCGGCTTTTTAATCTGAAAAATTGTCTTTCTAAAGTACCCGCTTCAAAATCAGATTGGGCATAATCGAAAGTCAGATTAGCCGAATATGTAGCATTACGTGTTGCCGGACGTTTTAAAAGTATTTTTAGATTATTAACGGTTTAAACACAACCGTTTGAAGAATAAACATTTAACGGAGTATCTGAAAAGTAATGGTAACGACTTGCAACCGTACGATTTTCAGCGTTTTGCTATGTTTTACTGTCAAATAACTCTTTATGCAAAAGTAGTCAAAAATCCTTGAACAGGCAAAGAGATTAACTCCTTTTAGTCGTAATTGGTTCTATTTAGTCGTAAATAGTCGTAATTCTCTTGGTTTAGTCAAAAACACAGGTATAACAACTACTCCATATACCATATTCGGCCTTTCAAAATGATTATACCAACTTCTTTCATTTCTACAAGAATATTTCCGACCATTCGTTCCTGTTGTTCAATAGTCTTGGTTTTAGGAAGCACATCTTTGAGATAATCAAATATAGCATCGCGTTTGGCTCCAGCAGAACCAGCATTTTGAAGATACTGCAAAATCATTTGTTGGAGTTTTTGCTTTTATCAAACCTCTGTTGCGGGTATAATCCGGCAACTGCTTTGTTTTTTTAGCAAGATCAATGATATGCTATACTCGGATGTATCCCCCCTAATAGTCCTCTGTTCAATAAAGCGAGTACATTCTCCTCGGAAATGCGATGTCCTTTCTGCACCGCATCCAAAAAGGATACAATCTTCTAATGTCAATGTATCGTTATCCTTGAGCAACTGAGTATATTTTTCATTGATGGTATTTCCATATATCGTTACGCCAACCTCTTTGTTCAACATGTCAATTTCATAATCAGGCATAGGAAAATGGCGACGCCATTGCTCGTTGAACATCTTCTTGATATCACCACGACTTACGGTGTCTATCATATTGAAGTTTACCATTGCACGGCAAAGACATTCATTTCAGTAATGAATTTGCGGACCTTTGGTCTCCAATGCCTTTACAAAGTGCCTGGAATGAAACTACACTCAATTGGCATAATACAGCCATCCGGGATTCTCACAAAAATGATGCGTTGCTGTAATGTATAATCTGATGAGCGATTGCATTTGTGCAGTGCCTCACGAATGGGTAGTCATCGTATTGCTTCATTGTCTCAGGAAACAATGTTCCTCAGGCAATTCTTTATGTAAGATTGTGTATCTTACTCAATATCTTATCAACTGTATTTTTTTAGTTAAAACCTTTCCTCTATCTTATTCCGTACTCCTCGATCTTATTGTAAGGTTGTCAGGCCGTGTGCATCAAACGGGCAGCCTCTTGTTTCCTCCGGCCTGTTGCAATACTTTTTCCGTATATGTGCTTTTTCCACCTGGGCCAGGTCGAATTCAGAGTATCCTTTCCGCCTTCACTTTCCAAAACCGACCTGAATATCGAAGGGCAAAATCGCTTACAGTCAATACCGCACCGTCGGCAATGATCATACTTCGTTCGATCACATTACGTAATTCCCAACATTTCCTTTCCAGACATGTTTTTCAAGGTTCCCAAATATCCAGGTGTAATCTCTTCTATCTTTTTTTCCCCACACCCGGTCCGAACATTTCGGCTTGGACAATTCGATCTTCTATCCGTTCACGCAGAGGAGGGAGTTGAATCCGAAAGACAAGCAGCCTATCTTCACGAAATGCCCGGCCTCGATCTCTTTTCTGAAGGTCTCGGTTCGTAGCGGCTATAATTCTGACATTTACTTTAATAGGACGGGTATCCCCACTTTTTTATGAACTCGCCACTTTCCGTACCGTAGTAGTTTCGCCTGCAAATCGAAAGCCATTTCACCGATCATCAGAAAAGATCGTTCGATCGGCTTCCTCAACAGTCGCTTTCTTTTCCTTCAAAGCCCCGGTAAAGGCCCCGCATGGCGAAGATCTCACTCTCCAGCAGTTCTTTGCTAAAAGCCGAACAATTTTCCTAACGCCTTGCCCGCCGTACTATGCTTTACGATGGCTGAACGCCGAAGACGCTTTTGCCGGTTTCTACCGGTCAATAATACAGGTACATCCGTCACAGAAACTTTCTGGCCAACTCTACAGCCATCCGGATGAGCTACCGATTTCCCGAGAATCGACTCAAAGGAATACTTTTATTACCTGTTTTCTCCAATTGTTGCAAACGCCTGGCCATCTCTA
>VOFJ01001648.1_pt1 | contig 11119 bp, 10 predicted proteins | sample 5384081 | NCBI WGS metagenome assembly VOFJ01 (sample SAMN12384729, study PRJNA508395) | human gut metagenome | isolation source: healthy gut I | host: Homo sapiens | reverse complement strand
AAACATATTTTCTCTGCCAAGAGGCACCTGCAAGCTGCGGATGCCTCTTGTTACATAATTATATCGCGCTATCGCTACTTTTTGAAAGAAGGGCTAGATATGACCAATATGAATGTGATTCCTGTGTCGCAGGATTCGTATATCGTTAATTTGGCTGCAAAGTGAAAATCACTTATGCAGAAGATGGTGACAGCATGGAGGTTCTTCAGAAACTGATTCATGATACCCTCTGCAAAGAAGCCAAGAATTGCAGTTGAACCGACATCCTTGCAACAAGGATAGTCCAGCACTAAAATAATGGTACAGTTGATGCAGCAACCAATTCAAACAAACGAGTGTGCGCACAGTATCGTTGTTTTAGTTTTTACATAAGGAGTAACAACGATGAAAAAACGTGTATATACCTTATACCGTGTTTCGACCATTGGACAGGTCGAAAAGGATGACATACCCATGCAAAAAGAAGCCTGCCACGAATTTGCAGAACGGCAGGGCTGGGAAATCGTCAAGGAGTTTTCCGAAAAAGGCGTTTCCGGTTTCAAGAAATCTGCAAAAGATCGCGATCAGCTCCAGCTGCTTCAGCAGGCTGCTGCTGCCGGAGAGTTTGATGTACTGCTGGTTTTCATGTTTGACCGTCTGGGCCGCCGCGACGATGAAACGCCCTTTTATCGTGGAATGGTTCACGAAGCAAGGGGTCGAGGTCTGAGCGTAAACGAAGGTCAGCAGCGATTTGATTCTCATGTCGATAAGCTGATGAACTACATCCGCTACTGGCAGGCATCCGGCGAAAGTATCAAAACTTCTATCCGTACTCGTACCCGTATAGAACAGCTTACGGAGGAAGGCCACTACACTGGCGGTACGGTGGCATTTGGTTACAAGCGTGTCCAGAAAGGTCGCTTGAACAAAAAAAGAATCAAGCTGTCTGTGATTTGGAGATTGACGAGGAAGAAGCGGCAATCGTGCGCCTGATCTTTCAGAAGTATGTTTATGAAGGATATGGCGTGAAACGAATCTGCAACTACCTTGTGGAAAATCATATAATGGGGAGAAATGGGAAAACATCCCCACTACAACTCTTGTTCGGATGGTTCGGAATAAGTGCTATACCGGTTATCTTATCAACGGAAACGTTGAGAAGGAATGCCCGGAACTGAGGATCATTGAACAGGAAGTGTTCGACCGTGCACAGGAATTGCGTGATACCCGCCGCAGAGAGAAGGGCGAAGACTCTGATAGTTACAGTCCCCATGCTCTGCTTTGTGGGAAGGTGTTCTGTGCACACTGCGGAAATCGCCTGAACATCACGAGCAGCGGACGCACCAGACTGCGTGCGGATGGCTCCACGGTGAAGGAAAAGCGGTTCCGTTATAGCTGCCATTATAATGTACGGCATCCGGGTCAATGCGATGGACAGTCCGGCTACGGTGTAACAAAACTGGACGCAATCGTAGAGAGTATCGTATGCACCAAGTTTTCGGAGATTTTAGAGTGTTCCAAAAGCAAGCTGCTTCAGGATATGCTTCGCAAGGACATGGAAGTAGCGCAGAAAGAAGTATCACGTGCAAAGAGTGAACTCGACCTCAAGGATGACGAACGGAATGCATTGAAGGATGAAATGATTCGCGTCATCCGGGGAAAGAGCAGCATTTTGACCGTGATATGATCCAGCAGCTTCTGGATGAAAATCAAGCTGCGATCCAAGCAGCACAGGACGCCCTGACCGCTGCACAGAACAAGCTGGAGGAGATTGAGCAGGAAAACAAGAAAGCTGAAAATGATTGCAGCAATCTGTTCACTTGGGCAAGTACCTATCAGAACGCATCCTTTCAGCAGCGGCAGACAATCCTCAACCAGTTCATCAAGGAAGTCCGTGTTGGACGGGATTATGATATTGAGATCATCCTCAATGTTCCGCTGGAGGAGTTTGAAGAATTTAAGAGTCATTCGCTCTCGGTGCGTACTCCGAGTGGGCGGAAAACGGACCTTAAACAAGCACCCGTTAGGGGCTGGGTACTCGAATGGGGGAATCGTCGTTTTTGACAAAACTTCTGGTGAAGCTATGAACATTATGCCGAAAAGTTCGGCACACGTCACTTTGCGCTGTCAAGACGAATGATGCACGATTTTGCAAAGAACGGCAAAAAGAAACGCCGTATCGTTTAACACGATACGGCGTTTTATGGACTCGAAGGGAGTCGAACCCTCGACCTTTCGGATGCGAACCGAACGCTCTCCCAGCTGAGCTATAGGCCCATATTTAGGGGCGTGACGCGGTTGGGCGACCAACCGACATACTCCCCATTTGAATGCCCACAACTCTGTGGGGCACAAAAGCGATACGCTTGCTCTCCCAGCTGAGCTATAGGCCCATGATGATGACGCTGATAGTGTACCGCGTTTTGGGGCGTTTGTCAAGCAATTTCGGAGAGCACAAGCGAGGACTTACAAGCGGCCGAGCTGCCAGAAGGCCACAGCGCTGGCGGCGGCTACGTTGAGGGAATCTACCCCATGGGACATAGGAATCTTTACGGTGTAATCGCAGGCGGCGATGGTACTATTGGCCAGCCCATCGCCCTCGGTGCCCAGCACGATGGCAAGTTTCGGCTCAGCGGCAAGGGCGGGGTCGTCGATGCTGACCGAGCGGTCGCTCAGTGCCATGGCAGCGGTCTTGAAGCCCAGCGCGTGGAGCTGGGCACTGCCGTTTTCCGGCCAGTCGGCAGGGCAGGTGCCGATCTGCGCCCACGGCACCTGAAACACGGTGCCCATGCTTACCCGCACCGCGCGGCGGCACAGCGGGTCGCAGCAGGAGGGGGTAATGAGTACGGCATCCATGTTCAGCGCGGCAGCGCTGCGGAAGATGGCACCCACGTTGGTGGAATCTACGATGCCCTCCAGCACAGCCACCAGGCGGGCATGGGCGCAAACCTGTTCCACCGTGCGGGGCGCAGGACGGCGGAAGGCGCACAGCACGCCCCGGGTCAGCGCAAAGCCGGTGAGCTGTGCCAGCAGCTCCCGGTCAGCGGTATATACCGGCACATCGCCGCAGCGGGTCAAAATCTCCTGTGCCGGGCCGGTGATCTGCTTGCGCTCCATCAGTAGGGAAAGAGGCTGGTAACCGGCGTCCAGCGCCCGGGCGATCACCTTGGGGCTTTCGGCGATAAAGATGCCCTTTTCCGGCTCCAGTCGGTTGCGCAGCTGCGCCTGCGTGAGACGGGCGTAGATGTCCAGCTCCGGGGCGGTAAGGTCGGTGATCTCATGAATGACAGGCATGGAAAGGCTCCTTTGAAATGAAGTTTTTTCTATTGTAGCACAAGCCGGGCCAGAATGCAAAATCCCTGCTGCACACAGAGCACAGCAGGGATTTGAATGCGGAATAGTTTACTCAGAGCGCAGCGCTTTGACAGGGTTGCTCTTTGCGGCGCTGCGGGCGGGGATCACGCCGCCCAGCATGGTAAGCAGGGTGGCCAGAACGATCAGGATCAGCGCAGCCTGCGGCGGCAGCGAGGCTACCACGTTCACATCGCCCGCGATGTGGTGGATGAGCATATTGCCGGGGATGAGCAGCAGCAGGCAGAGCACCACGCCCATCACGCCGGAACACAGGCCGATGATAAAGGTCTCGGCGTTGAACACCTGCGAGACGTTGTGCTTGGAGGCACCGATGGCGCGCAGAATGCCGATCTCCTTGCGGCGCTCCAGCACGCTGATATAGGTGATGACGCCGATCATGATGGAGGACACCACCAGCGAGATCGCCACAAAGGCCACCAGCACATTGCTGACCATGCCCACGATTTCGGTGACCGAGTTCATCAGGGTGCCCACCATATCGGTATAGTGGATCACCTTATCCTCTTCGCCCTGCTGCCGCATGGAGGCGTTGTAGGCGTCCAGCTCGTTCACCACCTGCGCCTTGGTGTCAAAGCTGTTGGGGTAGATATAGATGGCATCGGGCTTTGCGTAGTCCACATAGCCGAGATCGTCCAAAATCTTTTCGTAGCTGGAAGCGGAGGAGAGCAGGGTGCTTTTGATCATCTCGGTCAGGTCAGAGCCGGTCATGTTGATCTGAATGGCCTGCTGGAACACAGTGGGGTCGATCTTGAGTGCGCTTTCCACCTGCGTGCTCAGCTGCGCAATATTGCTCTGGATGGCCTGCGCGATCTTCTGCTCCAGCTGCCCGGCCAGCTTCTGGATGGCGGGACCCATCTGCTCCTGCAAAGCGGCGGTGAGCTGGGTCTGCAGCGCCTCGCCCAGCTGGACGGAGTAGGTCTCCATCATGGTCTGCAGATTTTGCTGGAGGGTATCGGCAAACTGCTCCTCCAGCCCGGAGGTGTCCAGCAGATCACCCATGGATTCGGCAAGCAGCGTCTGGAAGGCCTCGGTCTGCATATAGGAGGAAAAACCGATCTTATCCAGATTCAGCAGGCCGTTGCTGATGAGATAGCGCTTGTAGCCGTTCATGATCTTTTTCATCAGCGTCTGTAAGCCGTCCTGAGAGATATTCAGCTCTACGCCGTCGAACAGCTCGCTCATGTCCATCTCCATGTCCGGCAGCGGCAGCCCGCTGAGGTCCAGCTTGAAGCTGGAAGGGTCGATGAGGGTGGCAAGATCGAAGGAATCATCGGTCAGGTCGAATGCGCCGTCCAGATCAAAGTGCAGGGCGCTGGTGTCGAACTGGAAAGCGTCCTTGAGGGCGTCCGTGTCCACCGAGAACAGGGACGCGATATCCAGCATGCTGTTGCCGGCAGCATCGAAGGGCTCGCCGGTCAGCACGTTGATGTCCGGGTCTGCCAGCTGCTGGCGCACGATCTCGCTGTTGGCCGCCTGATCAATGACGTAATAAGTCAGCTCATGCAGATAGTCCAGCCCGGTGTACAGGATGGCAGAGGTGGCATCGGCCTTGGGCTGCACAACGCCCACAACGGTCAGCTCCTCACTGTCGGCCACGACCTGCTGCATATAATCGGCATCGGCCTGCTTGTTCAGCCAGAGCTTGTGTTCGGCATCATAGGTGTAGCAGTCGGCTTTGTTGACCAGCCGGAAGGTCTTGCCGAGAAACTCTTCGTAGTTGTAGGTGCCATAATCATCGGGCAGATCGACCAGCTGGTTGCTGGCGTACTGCTGCAGGATCTTGTCCAGCTCTGCCTGATCCCGCATTCCCATGGCGTATAGGGCATAGTCCGAAATGCTGCCGTTGGCGCTCAGCACCAGCACCAGCTCGTTGTACTTTTCCGGCCAGCGGCCGGCTTTTACATCGTACTGATCCTCATATAGGGCAGGGGTCTCGGCCATTTCGCCGAACACATGGGGACTGGATACCGAGGTGAGCAGACTGGATACCGAGGTGTTCTGACCGGCAAGGTCGGTAAAGGTGGTGTCCGGGTTCAGCTTATGCACCGTGCCGTCTGCGTCCTGCCGGTAGATCAGCGGGGAAGCGTTGTAGGTGTATTCCACCGTGGCATTATCCCGGATGGAACAGGCGTCGCTGTCCAGATAAGCCTTCAAAGAGCGCAGATCGTTGCTGGCAGCGCCGATGTTCAGTTGAGACAGCAGCTGTCTCACCGTGACCATGCCCTCCGGCGCGGAGGAGGAGCCGGACGAGACGCTGGTGTAGGTGTCCGGGTCCATCATGCTGGCCAGATCTACGCCGGTGCTGCTGATCTGCAGCGGGTAGGCGGCCAGCGTGGATTTTTCCATGTTGCTGATATAGCGGCTCACACCGTTGGAAAGGGAAAGGATCAGCGCAATGCCGATGATACCGATGGAACCGGCAAAGGCGGTGAGCAGGGTGCGTGCCTTTTTGGTGAGCAGATTGTTGAAACTGAGGGAAAGGGAGGTGAGCAGGGACATGGAGGAGTGCCCCATGTTCCGGTGCACGGGGGCAACGGCAGCAGCCTCGTCCTCGGGTTCGTAGGGCATGGTGTCGGAGCGGATCACGCCGTCCTTCAGCTTTACGATGCGGGTGGCGTAGCGCTCGGCCAGCTCCGGGTTGTGGGTGACCATGACCACCAGACGGTCCCGCGCCACTTCCTTGAGCAGTTCCATCACCTGAATGCTGGTCTCGCTGTCCAGTGCGCCGGTGGGCTCATCGGCCAGAAGGATGTCGGGGTTGTTCACCAGTGCACGGGCAATGGCCACGCGCTGCATCTGCCCGCCGGACATCTCGCCGGGGTGCTTGTGCAGCTGGTTGCCCAGCCCCACCTGCTCCAGCGCAGCGGCGGCACGGCGGCGGCGCTCGGCCTTGGAAACGCCTGAGATGGTCAGTGCCAGCTCTACGTTGCCCAGCACGGTCTGGTGGGGGATCAGGTTATAGCTCTGGAACACAAAGCCGATGGTGTGGTTCCGGTAGGAGTCCCAGTCGCGGTCGGTGTATTTTTTTGTGGAGATGCCGTTGATGACCAGATCGCCGCTGTCGTAGCGATCCAGACCGCCGATGATGTTCAGCAGGGTGGTCTTGCCGGAGCCGCTGGGGCCCAGAATGGCCACAAATTCGTTGTCCCGCAGGTTCAGACTGACGTTGTTCAGTGCGTGCTGCACCAGCTCGCCGGTCTTATATTCTTTGTTGATCTGTTTAAGTTTGAGCATAGATGTGCCTTTCCGGTACTGCGCCGCCGGGCGCTGTTGCCTGGGGTTTAAAAGTAGGAAACATTTGCAGACAATATCTAGTTTAGTTTAGCAAATAAAAATGAAGAAACCGTGAAATTATTCCGTAGGAATGCTGAAGCTGCGGCACTTTTGCGCCCGGGCAGCGGTTTTGCCGAAAGGACGGGGCAAAAAAGAAAAGCGGAAAAAGATACCGGTTGAATTTACAGGCTGAACGTGATATTCTAAAGCTGACAGACAGGCTGCGCCGGAAAAAAACGGTGTTATATTACCTGAAAGGCTGTCGGAACAACACTTCTTTAGGATTGTAACAGTTTCTCCTACTTTATACAATTATACAATAATAAAAAAGGATAAACAAGGCAGAAAAAATTTGGCCCTTGTAGTAAGGAGGAACTGAAATGGAACGTACATTTTCACCTATGATCCGGCAGTATTCTGCCATTGATGGTTTGCAGCAGGCGTATACGCTGGTGTATGCCATGGAGGTAGAGGGCACACAAGGCTGTCGGCTGACCCTGTGCCAGATCGGCAGCCGACAGCAGATCGTCAGTCAGCATGTTGCGGCAGCGCCGGAGTTCTGTTACCGGCTCCTGCGCTACTTGTGTGAAAATGGAGTTCAGCCGGAGCTCTGGCGGGATGCGGTCACAGACCTGACAGCTGCCGGGCTGGTAGGCGAGAAAGGCGGCGCATGGCGTGAACAGTGAGCGAACAGCCCAACTGCAAGTCGCCCTTGCAAGCTATGATCTGAAAGAACTGCGTGTCCAGAAGCGTTATTTGCAGGAGCAGGGAACCGCCATTGACTGCACCTGCTTTTGCAGCGGCGAAAAGCTGCTGGCACAGCTGCGGCAGGGTGTCCGTTATGATGCCGTGGTGCTTTGCAGCGAGCTGACGGATCTGCCTGCGGAGCAATTTGTCCGGCAGTTTTATCAGCTGAAGGAGCGGCCGATGCTTCTGATACAGAGCCATGGCCGCAGCAGCGGCACGGCGTTGCAAAAGCTCCGCGAGGGGTGCTACTGCGTAGAGGGCACCGAGCTGAAAAGGCTGCTGTGGCAGCTTTACCGGATGCCCGGGCGGCAGAACCGGCAGCTGGAGCAGCGGTGCAGCCAGCTGTATGCGGCGTGGGGCATCCCGCAGGGGGATGTCAACGCCGGATATCTATCCTGCGCGGTCGGCATCGCATGCAGCACCAGCCAGAAGCTGGCGATCCGCAAGGAAATCTTGCAGGCGGTGAGCGAACAGTTTGATACATCGGTCGCTGCCGTGGAAAGCGGCATCCGCCGGATGGTGGATCAGCTGGAGGAAAAGCCTCCTCTTGCGTGGCTGGCGTTTAAGGCCGATACAAGGCTGGGCAGCGGCAAACCCACCACCGGCAAGCTGATCTACGCGGTCAGGGACGTTGTGTTGCGGCAAAAAGTGCCATCCACCCGCCTGTAAGGCTTGCACACGGCTTTGGAACACGGCGGCGTTCCTTTAGAAAAATGGCATCGCCCGGGGAGGCAGAGCAATGGAGCAGCAAAAGACAGAAACGCGGTCTATCACCGCAGAGCAGCGCAAGCGGGTCGAGGAGGTCTGCTTCCGTTCGCTGGCGCTGATCGGACGCAACTGTGAATATCTGGAGCAGCATTTTGACCGCACCGGTGCAGACGCGTCTACCCGGCAGGCGGTGGCAGATATCGACACCGCTGCCATACAGCTGGACCGCACCCTCAGCGAGGCAATCACCCTGCTGGAGTTTCTGCGCGAGGACACAAAGCCGCAGCTGTACCCCATTGACCTGTGTGAGCTTTTGCAGCAGGTGGCGGCGCAGTCTGATATGATCCGGGCGCAGCTTGGGGTGGATATCCGGCTGGACTACGGCGGGTGCACTGCCTGTTGCGTAATGGCAGACCGCAGAGATGCGGAGCTGCTGTGTCTGCATCTGCTCTCCAATGCCCTGCGCGCCAGCCGGGAGGGTGGCAGCGTCTGTATCGCGCTGCGCCGCACCGAGAGCGACTGGCAGCTGACCGTCACCGACGATGGCTGCGGGCTGCCCGGTGAGGATGCGCAGGCAGCGCTGGAAAACCGCCGCAGCTTTTTGGGCGGGGCGCAGCTGGGGCTGCTGCTCTGCCGGGAGTGCTGCCGCCGGATGGACTGGAGCTTACAGCTGGAGCCTGCGCCCGAAAAAGGCACACAGGCTGTGGTGCGCATTCCGCTGTACACGGGCGAAAGCCGCCCCGATGGCACGGTGGAGCTGCGCACCAGTTCGGAGACCGAGCGGGAGCAGCGCAAGTATCATCTGCGTGCCATGCTGGTGCGGGAGATGCGCACCATGCCGGAGCGCGGCGACCCGGACGAATAAACCGAACAAAACCAAAACCCGGAACTTCCTGTCCGACAGGAAGTTCCGGGTTTTGTTGTTGGATAGCTTGAGCGAGCGACAACCACCAGCTCCGCTGGTGGAGCAGAAAATGCTTTAGCTATAAGATTCGAGCAAAGCGAGATGACAAAGAAATTGTCATCTCTTTAGAAGATGCACTTTGCAACATAGCTCGTTAGAGCGGTAGGGTAGGTAATGCAGATGAAAGACGCTTGCTCGAGGCCCCTTGAGGGGCTTTGCCAGTAGGATGCCCTTCTAGGGCTTACTCAAGCCACCGGCTTAGCCGGTGGTTATGACTGGATAGCTTGAGCGAGCGACAACCACCAGCCCGCTGGTGGAGTAGAAAATGCTTTAGCTACAAGATTCGAGCAAAGCGAGATGACAAGAAAATCATCGTCTTAGAAGATGCACTTTGCAACATAGCTCGTTAGAGCGGTAGGGTAGGTAATGCAGATGAAAGACGCTTGCTCGAGGCCCCTTTGAGGGGCTTTGCCAGTAGGATGCCCCGGCTTCTAGCCGGGCTTACTCAAGCCACCGGCTTAGCCGGTCGGCGGCTCCGGGCTTCCAGAAACCGGCAGCATGGCAGCAGCCCCTGGCCTTGGCGGCAGGCAGAGATCCATAGTTGCCGCACTCCACTTCGCTGGCACCGGGCACGGCACCCCTCAAAGGCGGCCATAAAGCGGAAAGGACTCCACGGTCAGCTCCAAAGCCTGCGCAGGGGTCAGGCCGCGGGTCAGCAGGTAAAAGCCGGTGCGGCAGCCCATGGGGCCGACGTAGATGACGCCGATCCTTACCGCGCTGTTGCGGGCGTAGGTGGCGAAGAGGTGCTCCAGCGTGTGGGCCGCGGCCGTGGACAAGTAATCGCCCTGGTTGGGCTTTTTCATGCGGATGTCCCAGGTGAGAACATCGCCGTCCTGACGGCTCAGGTACATGCCCCGGTCCAGCTTGGTATGGTCAACACAGAAGCTCGCAATGCGTTCCATTATGTCGCCCTTTTCTTAGGCCTGCAGGCGCTGCACGCTGCCGTGCGCGCAGTCTACAGCGACCATCAGGCCGTCGCGGATGTGGCTGGTAGCACCGGCAGCACCCACAATGGTAGGCTTGAGCAGGGCCTTGCCGGCAATGGCAGCGTGGCTGTTCAGGCCCGGCTCTTCCACCACCAGAGCGGCGGCATCACGCACGTAACTCAGCATTTCGTTGCTGGTAGCGGGGACCACCAGAACCATGCCGGGCTTGAACTTTGCACGTACCTCTTCCAGCGTGCGGCAGACGCAGGCCTTGCCGGTGGCGCTGGTCACATCGGCATTCTCGCGGCCAACGCCCACACCGGTAGCCAGACAGTTGCCCACCATGTGGATCTTGATCATGTTGGTGGTGCCCGACACGCCGACGGGCACGCCTGCGGTCACGACCGCCAGCTCACCGTTGTGCAGGTAGCCGTTCTCCTTGGCCAGAGAGGTGGACATTTCGATCAGCTCGTCGGTGCTGTGCGCCAGAGGCATCATCAGAGAGGTGATGCCCCAGCTCAGGGCCAGCTGACGCTGTACCTGCTCCTTCATCACGCAGGCGATAATGGGCTGTTCCGGGCGGTACTTGCTCAGCAGACGGGCGGTGTTGCCGGACTCGGAAACGGTGACGATGGCAGCGGCGTTCACGTCCTTGGCGGTCAGGCAGGCGGCGTGTGCGGTCGCATCGCTTACGCTGATTTTGCCGTTGGTGGCCTCGGTCAGGTACGCACGCGGGCATGGTTCTCGTTCTCGGTGCGCTCGGCGATCGCAGACATGGTCTTCACCGCCTCGACCGGGAAGCGCCGGCGGCGGTCTCGCCGGAGAGCATGATAGCGGAAGTGCCGTCATAGATTGCATTGGCCACGTCGGTGATCTCGGCGCGGGTGGGCCGGGGGTTCACCATCATGCTGTCCAGCATCTGGGTAGCAGTGACAATGGGCTTGCCAAAGGAGAACGAGCGGTCGATGACGCTCTTCTGGATGCCGGGCAGCTCGGTGAAGTCGATCTCGACGCCCAGATCGCCGCGGGCGACCATGACGGCGTCGGCAGCAGAGAGGATGCTGTCGATGTTATCGACGCCCCTCGCGGTTCTCGATCTTGGCGATGATGCGGATGTTGGAGTCGTACTCGTTCAGCAGGTTGCGAT
>VOFJ01002413.1_pt1 | contig 11153 bp, 17 predicted proteins | sample 5384081 | NCBI WGS metagenome assembly VOFJ01 (sample SAMN12384729, study PRJNA508395) | human gut metagenome | isolation source: healthy gut I | host: Homo sapiens | reverse complement strand
CGGCCCGCTGACCCGCTCCAGATACAGCGCCGCAAAATACGCCGGCACCAGAGGGTAACACCCCATCACGCCCACACTGCACATTACACTTCCCGCCATACAGAGCATCATTTGTCTTGCATTCATTTTTTTTTCATCGCCTACCTCCATTCCCGCCTCCGGTCTGTCCCGGTGTTTTTCGCGGGTGACATCGATTATAGGGTTGTTCCCGGAAAATCTTTGTCAAAGGAAGGACCCCTTTGAAAAACTTTTCGCCAAAATATCGGTTCCATTGTCTGTTTCATGGACTTTGAAGCGCTTCGTGCCTTTTAGGAAGTTCATCCAGAAATATTCCTCTACCACATTTTTTTTTCATGCCGGTGTTATAATGTACGCAAAAAAAGCATAGCCACCATGATATGAAAGGAGATTTTCTTATGGGTTATATGGCAAAAAAGAAAGCCGCTATGATACCATGCAGTACAATCGCTGCGGCGCCAGCGGTTTAAAGCTTCCAATGGTTTCTCTCGGTTTCTGGCACAATTTTGGGGACACCGGACATTATGACAACATGAAGGCAATGTGCCGCACCGCTTTTGATAACGGTATCACGCATTTTGATCTTGCGAACAATTACGGTCCCGCTTACGGCAGCGCAGAGCGCAACCTGGGACAAATCCTGCGGGACGACTTTTCTGCGTACCGGGACGAGCTTCTAATCAGCACCAAAGCCGGCTACGATATGTGGCCGGGACCTTACGGCAACTGGGGCAGCCGCAAGTACCTCATCGCAAGCCTGGACGCGAGCTTAAAGCGCCTGGGGCTGGACTATGTGGATATTTTCTATCACCACCGCATGGATCCTGAGACACCGCTCGAAGAGACGATGGGCGCTCTCGATTCCATTGTCAAAAGCGGAAAGGCACTCTATGTCGGTCTGTCCAACTATGACGGTCCGACACTGAACGTGCATGTGCGATTCTAAACGACTTGAAGTGCCCGTTTGTCATCAACCAGAACCGCTACTCCATCTTTGACCGCACGATCGAGAAAAACGGTTTGAAAGATACTGCCAGAAGGCTGCAGAGAGGCATTATCGCCTTTTCACCGCTGGCACAGGGCATGCTCACCGACCGCTATTTAAACGGTATTCCGGCTGACAGCCGCATCGCGACCGACGGACGTTTTCCTCAAGGAGACCGCACTTTACGCCGGAGCGTCTCTCACAGATCCGCGCTCTTAATGAGCTTGCCAAAAAGCGTGGACAGACGCTCGCGGAGATGGCATTAAGCTGGATCTTAAAGGACGGTGACGTGACCAGCGTGCTGATTGGTGCTTCCGCCCGGAACAGATTCTCGACAATATCGCCATTGTCGGACATACTTCCTTTACGCCAGAAGAACTCGACGCGATCGATCAGATTACACTTTAACAGCCAAAAAGAAGCCTTATCCGGGATGATCTCTCCGGGTAAGGCTCCTTTATTCTGTCATTCTCATGTTCTTAAGGTTCTTCCTTAAATATAATCTCATTGTCATAGGCTAGTCCCAGTTTGCTCTTCGCAATATCCTCCACATACTCCTGGGACTGTGTATAGGACTGGTAATTCTGAAGTTCCTCCTGCCTTGCCGTCTCATCCTGAAGCTGCACCTCCAGCTGTTCCTGCTTTCTGGCGTACTCCTGATCTTTTCTGATAAGCTTTTTACAATCTGGACAGACATTGCCGCTGCAAATACAACCAGAATCATGCTGATACAGATCTTGCCCACCCTGTTATTCCGATTTGATTTTCTCTTCTTTGCTGCCATTCCTGTCCCTCATTGCCTGCATCTATGTAGCAACTTACAGTTTACATAAACCTATTTTAACCGCTCTCACAAACTTTTTCAATCGTTTTCCACAAAATGCCCCAACTTTTTTTAAGGTTTTCCACACCGGACGCACGAAAAATCCCAGCACTTTTCCAATAATTCCCAGTATTTTTTTCCAGATCCACACCTGACAGTGCACGATCAGGCGGCTGAGCAGCAGATAATAACACGCCATTCCGACCAGCAGACCGCCAAACGCAAACCCGCGCACCATGCCGTCATTTTCCCGGTATAAAAGGACAAAGACCACGCCTGTAAAAATGATCCAGTACAGAAAATCCTCCACGCCGATCCAGATATTTCCGTGCGGAAGAATCCGGCGGAAAATGCGCAGGATATCATAGAGAAAGAAAAGTCCCATTCCTACCAGCACAGAGCTCCCGAGAAACAGCAGTTCCTGATAGATTGATGTGCTTACCGCCATCTACCGGAACAGCCTTCCCAGAAGAGATTCCGCCTGTTTTCCCGCCGTTTTGACATCCGAATAGGTCAGGGAATCAATCCGTCCCTCAATATCCACTTCCCCTTTTTCCAGGCTCAGTCGGTTCACGTGCAGATCCTGTCCCTTGATGAGCAGCATCCCCAGTTCCGTCTCGAGCAGAATCTCCGCCACATCAAAAGACAGCACATCCACAACACCGGAAAACGCGCCGTTTCCCCGGTTTACCAGCAGGACCTTATGTGATTTTGCCGTATTATTATAATTCTTTTCCTCCATAAAAAAACCTCCCGCTTTCCTTTTCTATTAGAAAGTATATGGGAGGTTTTTCATATTATGATACATATTCAAACAAATCCTTGGCTTCTTCCTTTTTCGTCGTATCCTGCAGATCCAGCACGCGAACTTTCACGGTCTTCGTTCCAAAACCGATCTCAATAATGTCGCCGACTTTTACATTCACGGAAGCCTTCGCCGGTTTGCCGTTGACCATCACACGGCCGGCGTCACAAGCTTCATTCGCCACTGTGCGTCTCTTGATCAGCCGGGACACTTTTAAAAATTTATCCAGTCTCATCTTCTTCTCCTTATGCCTGCGGAGCGTTCCTGCTTCCAAAGGCTCCTTTTTCCCTGAAAGCAAAAAGTGGATTCTGCAACCGCAAAATCCACTCTGCTATCTCTATATCACTTAGGCGTTGATCATATCCTTTAAAGCCTTTCCAGCCTTGAACTTAGGAGCCTTAGAAGCTGCGATTGTCATCTCTTTGCCAGTCTGCGGATTTCTTCCTGTTCTCGCTGCTCTCTCAGATACCTCAAATGTACCGAATCCTACTAACTGGATCTTCTCGCCCTTCTTTAACTCCTCTGCAACAACATCTGTGAATGCCTTTAAAGATGCCTCTGCGTCCTTCTTGCTTAACTCAGTCTTCTCAGCCATTGCTGCAACTAACTCTGCTTTGTTCATGATAAAATTCCTCCTCTGGATTTTCAATATAAATAATATTCGAGGTTCTCAAAATACCTACTTCATATTTATACTTGTTTTTTTCTTTCTTTGTCAAGAAAAATCCCCAAAATATGGGGATTTTCCGAGCTTTTTACGTTTGGGAAGCGTTTACATCATGGTGTCGATCAATGCGTGAACCGCTTTTGAGAGCGCTTCTGATTTTGCGTCCGCATCCGCGAGCGATGTCCCCTTTACGCCGAGATAAAATTTGACTTTCGGTTCGGTTCCGGACGGTCTGACGCACACCCATGCCCCGTCGGTCATCTCGTAATAAAGAACATTCGACTTCGGCAGACCTGTCGGCCGCACTGCACCCGCTGCCGTATCCGTGATGGTGTCCAGCTTATAATCCCGCACCGCCGTCACTTTGTATCCACCGATCTCTGCCGGAGCATTTTCACGGAGCGTATTCATAATCTCCTGGATCTTCGCCAGTCCTTCGATTCCCTTTAATGTGATGGAAGTCACATCATCCTTGTAGTAGCCATAACGCTCATACATGGCAAGCATTGCATCCCAGAGTGTCATGTTCTTCGTCTTATAGTAAGCCGCCGCCTCGCACAGCATCATCGATGCTGCAACGGCATCCTTATCTCTCGCGTAAGTTCCCGGCAGGCAGCCATAGCTCTCCTCCATACCAAAGAGGTATGTGCCCTTTCCTGTCTCCTCAAACTCTAAAATCTTCTGTCCGATAAACTTAAATCCGGTCAGCACCTCGATCAGATCTATTCCGTAGTATGCCGCAATCGCATCTGCCATATTCGTGGATACGATCGAACGGATAAATGCGCCGTCCTCCGGCAGTCCGAAGAGCTCCTTGCGCTGTCCGATCACATAGTCGCCAATCAGGCATCCGGACATATTTCCGGTCAGGCTGTGGTATTCTCCGGTCTGTGCATCCTTCACATAAACACCCAGACGATCCGCGTCCGGATCTGTCGCAAGAATCAGGTCGGCATCTACTTTTTTGCCCAGTGCAAGTCCTAATGCAAATGCCTCTGCCGCCTCCGGATTCGGATAAGAAACAGTCGGGAATTCGCCGTCCGGCAGTTCCTGCTCCGGCACAACGTAGACATTCGTGAATCCAAGCTCTTTGAGCACACGGCGTACCGGAAGGTTGCCGGTTCCGTGAAGCGGTGTGTATACAATCTTTAACTCGGATGCAACTTTGTCAATGCAGTCCTGATGAAGCACCAGTTTTTCAGTTCCGCAATATACGGATCGTCAATATCCGCACCGATCGTCTGATACAGACCGTCTGCCTTTGCCTCTTCAAGCGGCATCGTCTTCACAGAAGCATAATCCGTCACGTTTCTCACTTCATCCATAATTCCTTTGTCATGCGGAGGTGTGATCTGCGCGCCGTCTTCCCAGTATACTTTGTATCCATTGTATTCCGGCGGATTATGGCTTGCCGTGATGTTGATGCCCGCCGTACAGCCAAGCTTGCGCACCGCATAGGAAAGCTCCGGCGTCGGTCTTAACGATTCAAATACATATGCCTTAATGCCGTTCGCTGCAAGACAAAGCGCCGCCTCGTCGGCGAACTCCGGGGACATATGTCTGGAATCATACGCGATGGCAACACCTTTTGCCTGTGCTCCCACTTTGCAGATATAATTCGCCAGTCCCTGTGTCGCTTTGCGCACCGTGTAGATATTCATGCGGTTGCTGCCTGCGCCGATGACGCCGCGCAGTCCGGCAGTACCGCACTCCAGATCCATGTAAAAGCGCTCTTCAATCTCCTTCTCATTCCCAGCGATCGCCTGAAGCTCCGCTCTGGTCGCCTCGTCAAAATACGGATTGTTCAGCCATGACTCATATGTTTCTCTATATCCCATCTCAGATTCCTCCTGCTTTTTTTCTAAGCCTATCTTATCTTTCCTGTTTTGCTTTTTCAAGTACCATTCCTGTCATAAATTGATACAATTCTCTCAATTATTTCCCTTAAGCGCATTGAGCAGGGACGTAAGGGTGGAAAGATAATCCGAAGTGCTGCTACTGTTGGAACTGCTGCTGGAGCTGTCTCCATTCTTGTCCAGAATCTCGTTTACGATGGCATCCAGCGCAGCGTCACTCGTCGTGTCCGATGTTCCCGTCGATGTGGACGACGAACCTGAAGATGAACTGGAAGACGAACCCGAGGAACTGCTGCCCGAGTGGCTTCCTGCCAGGCTTCCCGCGAGACTTCCCGCCTGTCCGTCTGCGCTCTCTCCTGTGGATGTACTGCTGTCTGCCTCCGATGACTGCGTCTCACTTCCGGTCGTAGTCGACGAGCTTCCCGATTCTCCTGTCATTCCGATGGCGATCGTTGCCTCCGGTGAATTCACAAACAGCTTTTTTGCTATATGTATCATAACCGTCCGCCGTCACGGTGAGCGTATGCACTCCATACTGTAGTTCCACCGGCTGGCTGTAATCCACCAGCTGCCCGTCTACCTGAAGCCATGCGCCCTCAACATTGACTGCGAAGAGAATGCTTCCGTACTTCGGTCCCTCGCCCTTTAACGTCTCAAGATCCAGAACCGTCTCCTGCCCTCTCGTGATCGTAATCTCCGTACTTCCGCCGTATCCGTTATTCGCGACAGCTGCCGTGTATGTTCCCTCAGGAATCTCAATCGTCATCTCTCCGGTAATCTGTGCAAACACCTTGCTTCCCACCTGAATGTAACTTCCATCAAAGACACTGGTATTGACCAGCTTTAACGAACCGTGCCCGGTGGTCACCGAGATGGAATAGATTTTCTTGTCAATTCCGACCACCCGAAGCGTATCCAGTGCCGTCAGATCCGAAAGCTGGAGGGGACTTCCGTCCGAAACCACAAACAGATCCTCATCATACGAATAATTCGTATCCGCGATCTTAAAAGCGCTGTGCTCTTCGTCCACAGAGTATCTGGTCACATCCGGGTATTCCCACGCCAGATCGGAGATCTGGGCTTCCACCAGCCTGCCCTGCTTATCTTTTTTCGCCGACACGGATGATGCGCCCCGCGTCAAATCCAGACACCGGTGTCCGGTTGCCGTATTTGTCAAGGAACCGGGTACCGATCGTGTAATTATACATATACTGCTTGCCGGAGTTCAACTGTGTTAAAATCAGACACTCCGCCTGCATATCATTGTTGGTGATTAAAAACAGGTCTGCTCCGATCGACGTGCCTTCCTGCTCCGTCCCCTGTTCCATTGCATCCAGCACGTCGTTCGCATCCGCCTCCGTCCCGACGGTCTGTGCTGTGTTTTCCGCATCCTTTGACGGATTATAGTAAGTTCCTGTCACAACTGTATTGCTGCTTTTTCCGCATCCTGCCAGTAACAGCATCATACAGACCGGCAGGATCCATCGAACTATTTTTCTTCTTTCAAGTATATCTGCTCCTTTATCGTGTACACAATTCTACGGCAAAAAGTACCGTCAGATTGATTATATCATCTTTTTGCGCTGCTTTCTGCGCATCCGAAGTTCCACCGGAACTTCTAATATGAATCTGTCAAGATTCATTATATCATATTAAACAACTCAGCGGAACTTTTATCTCAGGACGCGGGCGGCTGCAAGGTGAAATGGCGCATCATTTCCAGGAATCGTTCCCGCTCATCCTCCTGCCGTATGAATTTTTCCAGCTTTTCAATATTGCGTCCGGACACCCATGCCTTGTGTGTGTTATAGTAGCGGTTCGCAATTTTCCAGAATTTTTCCGGATATGCCATATACAGATACCGATAGTTTAGTTCCACGGCAGTCAGCCGGCGCACACGGTCATACGCACAGATGAGATCCATGCCAAGTCCGGTGTTCCAGTTGTTTTTTTCCAGCATTTTCCGCATATAATTTGCCAGATCACTGACCTGTATCTGGTAGGGAAAAGCATTCAAAATGGACAATGCCGATTCCGGTTTTGGAAAACAGAATATTGTGCTGGTTATAATCGCCGTGACAAAACCCGGCGCTCTGCCCGCCCTGTCCCATCGCCGAAAGTTCCTGTGCCACCTGCCTTGCTTTTTCCATAAAGCGCTCATACTGCCCGTAAAAGAGCACTTCAAAATCATTCTTTTTCTTTTTGGACCGTATGTAATTCCGGACTTTGACCAGTTCCCGGTTATGCTTCTCATACAGTTCCTGCAGTTCATTCGGGTCGTTGCAGACAAACTCCGGAACCGTCTCCGAATAAGTTTCCGCCGCATTGTGCAGCATTGCCAGTTTCTCCGCCCCCGCGATCATGTCCGCCCGGTTTCTGGTGTCACACTCGCTCCCGGAAACAGCCGTCAATACCATATACTTTGTCTCATCCTCCACGACGGCAATCGGGGCGTCCTCCTTCGTCCGCACGACCTGCTCCGTTAAGAGTCCCTGTCCACCCAGATGCCCGAGTATGGCAGAGAGAAACTCCGCCCGCTCCGCCGAGCCTTTGTATTCTTTTAAAAGTAACTGCCCCTGTGTTGTATCACAAATATAACTTTCACGCCCTTTGGAAACCGCTCTCACTTCCAGGTCGTACTGCTCCAATACCTGCTCCGGTCGATTATACACGAAAACCCCTCCATATGATTGATCTGCGGCTGCTCTGCCGTGTCTCTTCATCATATGTGAGGGGTTTTTATTTCATGACCTGTTTTGATCAGAAATCTTTCCTGTCACAATTTTTAATAATTGTTCCTTCGTATTCAGCCCGGGATCTTCCAGTACCCGTTCCAGCAGTTCATTCAGCATCTCCCCGATCTGCTTTCCCGGCTGCATTCCGGCTGCAATCAGATCCTGACCGGAAACCGCCAGTTGCCGGATCGTAAGACACTCCTTTTTCTCCATGCACTCCCGGTACATCTGTTCATATGCGTCCACATACGCCAGCTTTTCCGCGCGCCGGTACCCGCTCTGCGCCAGAATATCCGCGCGCTTGACCGCAAACAATGCCGGGTACTGTTCCACGCCAATCCTGTGCATCGCCCTGCGGACCGCCTTCCCAGAAAGCTCCGGATTATCGTCGTGCCAGTGCACCAGCCGGCACACCCGGTCGGTGGTATCGTTGTCAAATTTCAGCCGGCGCAGAATCCCACGCGCCATCTCGCTTCCGCGCACCGGATGTCCGTAAAAATGATCCACGCCTTTTTCGTCCGTCGTCTTGCAGGCAGGCTTTGCAATGTCATGCAGCAGCATCGTAAGCCGGAGCACCTTATCCGCCGGCACTGCTTCAATCGCCTTTAGCGTATGCTCTCCCACACTGTAGCAGTGATGCGGATTGTTCTGCGGTGTCTCCATCATCATGTCAAACTCCGGCAGAAAAACAGCCGTAAGCCCCGTGCGATACGCCACTTTCAGCTCTCCCGGATTCGGCGAAGTCAAAAGCTTTACCAGTTCGACCTGAATCCGTTCCGCACTGACCTTTTTTATATTGCCCGCCAGTCCGGCAATGGCTTCCTGTGTCTCCCGTTCAATCGAAAAGCCAAGCTGCGCTGCAAAACGAACCGCCCGGAGCATGCGAAGGGCGTCCTCCGAAAAGCGCTCCATGGCATTTCCCACGCAACGGATCACGCCTCTCTCCAGATCGCCGATTCCGTCAAAGGCATCCACCAGTCCGGTCACTTCATTGTAGGCCATCGCATTGATCGTAAAATCGCGGCGTTTCAGATCCTCCAGAAGATTCGCGGTAAACGCCACTTCCTTCGGGTGCCTCGCATCCTCGTATTCTCCGTCAATCCGGTAGGTTGTGACCTCGAATCCCTCATGATCCAGCATGACCGTCACCGTCCCATGCTGGATTCCGGTATCAATCGTGTGCCGGAAAAGAGCCTTGACCTGCTCCGGTCGCGCCGAGGTCGTAATGTCCCAGTCCTGCGGCATTCTCCCGAGCAGGGAGTCGCGCACGCAGCCTCCGACCGCATACGCTTCATATCCGTGCCCACCTAATGTATTCAGAATCCTCGCGACCTTCGCAGGCAGGCTGATCTTTGCATTTTTATCCACGCACTTCTCCTTAATATGCCTTGCCCCAGTATACCAGCTTGTGTGCCGGTCTGCCGCAGCATACGCAGGTTCCGGAAATCTGCTCCTGATCATGGAACGGGATACAGCGGGATGTCACGGCAAGCTCCTCTTTGATCTTGTCCTCGCACGCCTGATCCTCGCACCACATACCGCGGATAAATCCCGGTTTGTTTGCCGCGATGTCCTTTAATTCTTCATAATTGTGGGCATCCCAGATATGCGCGTCGCGGTGTGCCTTTGCACGCTCGAACATCTCTTTCTGGATGGTCTCTAAAATCTCCGGAATCTTCTGCTCCAGATCCTCCAGTGCGACCTCAATCTTCTCTCTGGTGTCTCTGCGCACTACTACGCACTTGCCTGCCTCGATGTCTTTTGGTCCAAGTTCGATACGAACCGGAATTCCGCGCATCTCCTGCTCGGAGAACTTCCAGCCCGGGCTCTTGTCCGGAGTCATCCAGCTTCGCGCGGCATACTTTTCCAAGGCGCTCGCAGACACTCTTTGCGGCATCCATAACGCCGTCTTTGTACTGCTGGATCGGAATCACCATCGCCTGTACCGGTGCAATTCTCGGCGGCAGAACCAGACCCGAATCATCGCCGTGTACCATGATGATCGCACCAATGAGACGTGTGGTCATACCCCAGGAAGTCTGATGTACATACTGAAGCTTATTATCTTTATCGGTATACTGGACACCGAACGCTTTTGCGAATCCGTCGCCGAAGTTATGGCTGGTACCGGACTGCAGTGCCTTTCCGTCATGCATCAACGCCTCAATCGTATAGGTAGCCTCTGCACCTGCAAACTTCTCCTTCTCGGTCTTGCGTCCGCGGATGACCGGCATTGCCAGTACCTCCTCGCAGAAGTCCGCGTACAGATTCAGCATCTGAATCGTGCGCTGCTCGGCTTCCTCTGCGGTCGCATGCGCGGTGTGTCCCTCCTGCCACAGAAACTCCCTGGAACGGAGGAACGGTCTCGTCTCCTTCTCCCAGCGTACCACCGAGCACCACTGGTTGTATACCTTCGGGAGGTCACGGTAGGAGTGAATAATATTTTTATAAAAATCGCAGAACAGTGTCTCAGATGTAGGTCTGACGCAGAGACGCTCCGGCAGCGGGTTCAATCCGCCGTAGGTTACCCATGCAACCTCCGGTGCAAATCCCTCCACGTGATCCTTCTCTTTTTTTCGAGCAGGCTCTCCGGAATAAAAAAAGCGGCATGTATACATTCTCCACGCCGGTCTCTTTGAATCTGCGGTCAAGCTCTTTCTGGATATTCTCCCAGATCGCATAGCCTGCCGGACGGATGATCATACATCCCTTTACCGCGGAATAATCGATCAGCTCCGCCTTTTTTTACCACGTCCGTGTACCATTGTGCGAAATCAACATCCATCGATGTGATCGCTTCTACTAATTTCTTGTTGTCCTTTGCCATCATCTATCTCCTTTTTCATAGCTCTTACTGCCGTTGCAAGCAGCTTCAAGGTTGTCTGTGTGCAGCTCCTGCACAACTAATGATTTTATGATAAATGGAAAGGGTTGTCAATTTCAAACGCAAGATTTCTGCGTGTTTTCGGTGTCTGAACCCGATTTTGTACGAACAGAGGCAGAGCGGTTCCCCCGACGGCTTCATATTCTCTTTAAAATTGTACTTCCGGTCTCCCACAATCGGCATCCCTGCATGTGCCAGCTGCACGCGGATCTGATGATGTCTGCCGGTTCCCAGCTGAATCCGAAGAACGGCGCGCCCGTTTTTCTGCTCTAAAACCTCGTAGGAAAGCTCTGCCCTCTTTGCTCCCGGCGTACTGCTTTCTACAACCGCGAACCTTGTATTAGTTCGCAATCTTTGAAGATAATCAGCAATACAGCAAT
>VOFJ01002133.1_pt1 | contig 11174 bp, 20 predicted proteins | sample 5384081 | NCBI WGS metagenome assembly VOFJ01 (sample SAMN12384729, study PRJNA508395) | human gut metagenome | isolation source: healthy gut I | host: Homo sapiens | reverse complement strand
CGATCAGATTCTGCCCATGGTCGCGCACAATCTCGGCATCGGCTTCTACCCGGAAGCGCTTGCCTCCGAACCGATTGCGCGCGGGGAAGTGCTTCCCATCCGTCTGGTCGAGCCGATCCCGGAACGTGAGATCTGTCTTATCCGGGACACAAGCCGCCCGAAGAGCATCGCTGCCCAGAAGCTGATGGAACATCTGCAGAGCGATATCTGAAACGGCACCGCTCAAATGCTTTTCCCTGGAACAAAGTGTGCGCTTGCCGCACACTTGCGCGCCCGAGCGGTATGCAAAGCATTATTTACCTCACCGCGAGGTGCGCATCCCCGCGGAGCTTTTTTGTGTAATAGGAATGAAGTTCCCTATTACACAAGAAGCGCCTGTATTTCCTCCGGTTCCGGCATCACGCGCAGCGCTCCGCGTCGTGTCGTGACAATCGATGCCGCCGCATTTGCAAAACGCAGCATCTCCTCCAGCTCCGTCGTGCCAAGTCCCGCCATGCCGTGCTCCAGAATATAGTGCAGGCAGCATGCGCCGAACGTATCTCCCGCTCCGGTCGTCTCGATCGTGCCTTCCTGTAAAAATGCAGGTTGTTCGGCTCTGCGGCTGCTGCAGTATGCCCGGCTTCCCCCGCTCCCCATCGACAGTAAAATCAGGGAATATGATATTCCCGCCAAAGCTTATCCACTCCGCGGTCGAAATCCTCCTCGCCGGTAAACCACCGGATCTCATTGTCCGATATTTTCAGCACATCGCACACTTCCATCCCGTAAGCGGTCTGTCTCTTCGCCTCTTCCATGGACTGCCAGAGCGGTTCTCTTATGTTCGGATCAAAGGAGAGCAGCGCCCCGTTTGCCTTTGCGGTCTCAATGGCATGTCTTGTGGCGCTTCGCACCGGCTCATCCGTCATCGAGAGCGTGCCAAAATGAAATATGCGGGTGTCCTTTAAGATCTGCTCCTGCAGTTCCTCTGTACGCAGCATCATATCCGCGCCCGGATTCCGGTAAAAAGAAAAATCACGGTCTCCGTCCGCTTTTTTCTCCACAAACGCCAGCGTCGTGCACACCGTCGGATCCATGCAGAGTCCCGCAGTATCAATGCCCGCCTCCTTCAGCACGATTTCAAGCCTCCGCCCGAAGATATCCTCTCCGACCTTGCCCAAAAACGCGGTCTTATGTCCAAACTTCTGCAGCATTGCCAGCACATTGCAGGGTGCTCCGCCCGGATTCGCCTCATACATGGGGTTCCCCTGTGCACTGCTGCCGTTTTCCGTAAAATCAATCAGCACTTCCCCCAGTGCCGTCACATCATAATGCTTTGTCATCTTCCCCCTCCGTCTTCCTTTCTGTCGTTCCTCTGACTACCAGAGACACCGGGAGTGTGGTACGGCTCGGGACCACCTGTCCCTCCCCTGCGCACACAAGCAGTTCCACCGCGGTCGCCGCCATCTCTTTGATCGGCTGATGTATGGTGGTAATCGGCGGCGTGGTCAAAGATGCAATATTTACATCATCAAATCCCACGATCTTCAGCTGCTCTGGCACTTTTCTGCCAAGCTTCGCGCATACCTGCAGCAGCTGCGCCGCAATCAGGTCACTGCTGGCAAAGATTCCGTCCGTGTCCGGATGCTGCAAAAGCAGCTGTTCCAGCACTTCGTGGTATTCCAGATGATTGTACTCATAGGCATGGGTTCCTACCACCTGATACTGCACATTTTTCTGCTCACACACTTCTCTGAATCCCGCCGCGCGCTCATCCGCCGGCATGGCGGTCTCATGGACGCCGCTGATATGAATCAGATGTCTGCATCCCTGGGCGATCAGGTGTTCCGCCGCCAGACATCCTCCCTGGATGTTGTCGCACTCCACTGCCCCCGTTCCGTTTTCCAGAAATTGCTCGATCGTAATTAACGGTACATTGAGTCCCTGAAATTCGTTCACCCCGACCGTTTGCACCGTTTCCTATACGGTATAGATATCCTGAAAGGCAATCATGCAGTTTCTCCCGCCTGCCTCTTTCGTCTCTGTATTCACAAATGTATGTACCAGCGCCCTTCCTCCTGCCGCATTTTTATATTCCATGCTGACTACCGGTTTGGTCTGGTTTCTGATCCGCTGTTCCGCAAGAAATCTGTCGGCATTACAAGCTTCTGAACCCCGGACAGCATGGTTTCCGGCGAAAACGGAACAAGGATGCTTCCATCATACTTCTCTATTTCCGCGCTTTGACTAATTCCATACTCCCATTCACCATTTAGATTAAAAAAGCTATCTCTGACAAGCATCGGTCTTGGATATTCCTGCTGTACATTTTCTGCCGTTATTCCTTCTGCCCACCTGGTTTTTAATTGAATCATTGACACACCATCCCTCCGTCGTCCTCTTACCGTACTTTTTCTACAGACTCCATAAAGTACATCCTGGATGCAAAGTCCGGAAAGTGCCGCACTTCTCCATTGTACCCGGTTCCACCAAATGCCTGTTTTAAACGGACACCTCCATACATCAATGCATCTCCAAATGCATAATAATCTTCTGTCTCCCCATCCAACTTCACAAATTTCGCTACTACGTTGTGCACCAGTGAATCCTGCCGGATATGTACCGGTGCAATGGTATTCACAAGGTCTCCGAATTCCTTCACATTGTATTTGAGTGCACGATTGTAGAAATGATACCGGTACTCCGGTGCCAGTCCCTTAGGTTTGTAATAATGAAACTGTGTATTCGGTACAGCCAGCTTCTGCATCAGCATTCCTACTGCCCGGGTCTGATCCGCCGAAACACAGGTCCACTCCATTTGATTTCCCGGCAATTGCATCAGACAGCTTGCGTCTCCCTTACCGTCATAGAAGCTTCTTCCTCGATAAAAAGCTGCCCCATTGAGTACATCCCGCCACTCCTTGTAAAGCGCAATCTGTGCTTTTACAGCGGCTCTCTCCTCTTCCTTCATATCACCAAGATTACACTCATAGCCGCACAGTCCAAAGGCAGCCACATGAAATCTGGTTTCCAGGGGCGTCACCCGCAGGGTTTGATGATTTGGACAGGAGGAGACATGTGCACTCACTACCGACATGGGATAGCCATAGCTATATCCATTCTGTATCTCTGCTCTGCACAGAGCATCCGTATCATCACTCGCCCAGATTTGTGGGAAATAGCTTAAGATTCCAAGGTCAAACCGGTTACCTCCCGCAGAACACCCTTCGAATAAAATCTCAGGAAATCTCTCTGTCAGCTCCTTCATACAGCGATACAGCCCCATCACATAGCGATGCGCCACCTCCCCTGTCGTCCTGCCGGAAGTGCGCGGGAATAATAATCTGTAAAGGTGCGGTTCATATCCCACTTGACATAAGAAATGTCCGCCGATGAGAATACTTCACTCATTTTCGCAATGATAAAATCCTGAACACTAGTCTGTGTCAAATCCAGTATTCTCTGGTTGCGTCCTTCTGAATGGGCATGTCCCGGAATCTCGATGGTCCAGTCCGGATGTCTTTCGTAAAGTCTGCTGTCTACATTTACCATCTCCGGCTCCACCCAGATACCAAACGATAAGCCAAGTGCCTTCACCTTTTCGCAGATTCCGGATAAACCACCCGGCAGTTTTTTCGGATTTACATCCCAGTCTCCCAGAGAATGTTTATCATCATTTCGCTCTCCAAACCAGCCGTCATCCCATTACAAACAGCTCGATTCCTGCCTCCTTGCCAGCTTTTGCAAGAGCAAGAAGTTTTCGTTCATTAATATCAAAATAGGATGCCTCCCAGCTGTTCAAAAGCACAGGACGTGTTTTCTTCTTCCAGGTTCCGCGCACAATATGCTCTCTTACAAACCGATGCATGCACTGGCTCATCCCATTATATCCAAGCGGAGAATATACCATGACTGCCTCCGGTGCTTCAAAAGTCGCTCCCGGTTCCAGCTGCCACGAAAAAAAGACTGGGGATTGATTCCTGCCACAAATCGCGTTTCCCCGTAACCGCTTACTTCCATCGCTTCGTAATGGTTGCCGCTGTATATAAGGTTGATACCATAACATGCGCCGCTGTCCTCATTTGTACCGGTTTCCGCAAGCATCACAAAAGGATTGGTGCGGCTGGATGAGGTGCCGGTATAAGACTCGTTCACATATTTTCCTCCATGCAGGCACACATCCGTGCGCTTCATTTCCCGTGCCCAGGCTCCATGGAATGTGGTGCATACTAACGTTTCCATATCAAAGTCCAACTGTGTACTCATCAAACGCTTTATCTGCACCGTCTCATCGCTTTCGTTCAAAAAGCCGGGCGCTTCTGGCAATCACATCACATTTCTCATATACATAATAGTGTAATTCCAGCACCAATCCATATGCCGCATCCTTCAAGGTCACACATAAATGCTCCACTTCATCATTCTCATCATAAGACCCCGGCAGCGTCTGAAACTCCGCCTTTCCCTTCGTAATTTCCGCTTTTTTTCATAGCGAAAATCGGAAGTAAAGCTGCCATCTCCATGCAGGATTTCCACAAAAGGTTCTCTGATATCTCCCTTTCCGTAAGAAGACATCTCAAGCCGTATATCCTCCAGGGAAAATTCCGGATGCTCTTTGTCATATACATTGGTATTCCCCGGTGCAAAAGCATGTTTTTCTGCAAATATCGCAAGTGATTCTGTAAGATTCTCTCCCGAGGTGATTTTTTTTTTCTTCCATAATGAAGATGCTCAAGGTGACCGGTTTCCGTCACTCGAAAGCAATAGCTGGTATGTTCTGTATCTAATTGAAAAAATGGATACTGCTCCCTAATCATAGTCGTCACTCCTTGTATTTAAATTACGAAACTCGAAATGGCACGGGCATTTGCCTCTTCTCCTTGTGATATAAATGTATCGGGGTGCTTGGAAATTCCGTCCACTAAAATCTCCACCACCTCATCCAGTGCCTCCTGGTAAGATATTTTGTTTTGAAGTAGAATATTTCATTGAAAAAACTGCTCCAGTGTAGCCTCCCGGTCATTGTTCGCCGATTGTTGGAAACTATTTTTTCTTTTTCCGTTTCCTTCATTGTAGCACTGTGATTTTTCCTTCACAAGAAACCATTTTCGCAAAATTAGTTTCCTGTTTTTATGAAAAATCACAAACCTAATACAAGTATTTGAAATAAGTAACTCCTTCAATAGCTTCGAACATCTTTTGTAATCGTTTCCCGCGTTTCATTCTTTTACACATTTTAAAATTAACAATGCCTTCTGCGTTTTTCTTTCCCCTGTTTTCCTATCTGTACCTCTTCTATTTCAAGTCCTCTCTCAAATATTTTTTTGCGTTATAGATGCAATCGTGCTCGCACCTGTATATTCCACATAAACACCATAGCAAAACGTATCAGATGTTATTTGATATTCCATCTTTTTTAATCGTGTCATAATCATATACACAGCCGCAGTCGCCAGAATTCCTGCACTATAAAACCCTATTCCCAGCGCAAGTCCTATACTTGCTGCTGTCCATAAACCAGCAGCGGTTGTCAATCCTCTGACTCTTGTTTTTCCGGAAATAATAATACTTCCTGCTCCTAAAAATCCGATTCCGCTGATTACCTGTGCGCCAAGTCTAGCCGGATCTCCTGCTTCAAAGGTATTATACATATACTGTCCTGTCGACATAACAAGTGTCGATCCGAGGCACACCAGCATATAGGGTTCGCATTCCCGCTGGCTGATGCGCTCTCCCGCGCTCCGCACCAATCACTCCACCACAAATCACAGCTAATACAATTCGAAAACTAATCGATATTATATTCAGTTCCTTTAGCGTGTTTACTACCATCATTGCCGTCTGCATTTTTCTCCTCCTTTTTTTCCCTGTCTTACGCTTACTACATGAAAAACCTCCCATACACTTGTGTGATTGTGTAATGGGAGGTTTTTTTATTTGATATCTCCGTTTATCAGTAATGCAATGTTATCCGCAATCTCTTCCAAGGAAATCGTACGCTCTGCCGATACCTTATGTCGTATTTCATAAAGCGCAGGTCCCTTGTAGCCTCCGTCACGCAGCATCGTCAAAAAGCTTCTTCCAATCATTGACACCATTTCCCGGCAAATCATGTCTTTCATCCACATAATCATAATCAGATATATGCAGTGACACCGGACAATATCCGTGCTGTATCATATTTTGTAAAAAGCTGACATTATCCTCTGACAGGGAATGATTGGTATCGAAAATAAACGCAGCTCCTGTTTCATTTAACAAGGATAGCATTTCCTCTGACGTATTTCCAAGACAAGTACGCGGTAAATTTTCAAGGGCTAACACGATGCCATTTTCTTTTGCCACCTGATTTAATATTTTCAAATTCTTTTTTTTTTTGCATTGGAAAGCCGCTTATTTCTCGCTTCTTCCGCAATTGGCTCAAAGCTTGGATGAATGACAGCCACCGAAATATTCGCCCTACCTGCTGCCTCCAGCAATTTCACGTCGTCCTGCAATGCCTTTTTTGTGCATCATCACATGACAAATCCCATACATCTGAAAATGGTAAATGAATACTCCAAATCTTCAATCCTATCGATTCACAGTATTGAAAAAAAGCTGCTCTGCATTATCGCCCTCTGTAAAACGATATTTTTTGAAATAGTCGTCATGCGAAAAAGATAATTCCACACAATCAAATCCATAGGAACGCACCTTATCCAAGAACAACCTTGTCGCCACCAACACATTCCCCCTGTTCATTTTGAAAAAAAAACTCAACGAAATTCCTTTTTTTTCCCATTGATACATAACTTAAGCCCCTCTATCTGTCTTGATTATTTACTTACGGAGTCCAACTGTCCCTCGATAATATATCGTTGAAGCAGAATATATAACACGATAACCGGCAATAATGCAATCACACATTCTGCACAGGCCAGCGGCACATTCTGCACAGCCCCTGCTGCCGTGTAAAAAGCTTTTCGAACCGTCATGATAACGGTCGCTTTTGTCGTGTCTGTCAGCAAGTAGGTTGGCATTGCAAAATTGTTCCAGGTTCCAACTGCTATCATAATCAGACGCGTCACTGTAACCGGCTTCAGCTGAGGCAGAATAATCTGGAAAAATGTTCGAAAAATTCCTGCTCCATCTATTGCTGCGGCTTCATCCAAATCCTTTGGAATTGAGATGATAAATGACGTGTAGAAAAACATGGTTCCCGCCATACCAATTGCGGCCGTTTGAAGCGATAACGCCCATATTTTATTAATCATATGGAATTTCACCATCAAAGAATAGGTACCTACTAACAACGACAAACTCGGTATCATCATAATACAGATGTTAAACGTTCTAAGTGCCGTAGAAATTTTTCCTCCTGCCCGGGCAAGTCCATATGCTGCCAAACCACCCAGCACAACTTCGATGACACATACTTCAATCACATACACAATAGAGTTCTTAAATCCAATAAATAAATCTGATTCAAATAACGCCTGTGCATAATTCTCAAGTGTCCATTTTTCTGGAAAATAGAGTCGCGGTGTCAAATCTGTTATGTATCGAAATGACTGGTTCAGCATTACATAGATTGGTAACAGATACAGCAGTACCAGAAAAATGGAAACTATGTAGATCCAGATTTTCACTTTTTTATTAGGGGCATACATTTTTCTTCATTTTGCCCTTTTCATATGCGGTAGCTTTCATCAATATTCCACCTCCTTACTTCTCAAATACCGGTTAATCGGAACTGCAACTGCAAAAATAATCAAAAAATAACCCAATTCCTACTGCAGCCGAATATCCGGCCTTTTCATCATTGAAGTAAAGCAATGAAATATAGTACGATAATGACAATGACTTCCGATTTGGTCCACCATTCGTCAACGTAACAATAATATCGTAAAGCTTAAGTCCACCTATCAGGTTTGTGATAACAGCCGTCGTAATTGCCGGCATTAACAGTGGAATATCTACTTTGAAGAATATTTGTCGCTTACTGGCGCCGTCAAGCAGCGCAGCCTCCTCATCCATTTTCGGAATATTTTGTAGTCCTGCCAGATAAATCAGCATACAAAATCCCATTGCCTGCCAGCTGTTTATCAGTGTAATAATGAGTACGGAGCCCAGTCCTGTTTTCATCCAATAAATATTTTCGATTCCGATAAGGTTCAGCATATTGTTCAAGACACCATTATCGTAATTAAAAACATAATATATTGAATTGCACCCATGATAACACCGGAAATCATGATTGGCATATAAAGTATCAGTCGTACAAAATTCCTTCCTTTAAACTGCTTATTTACAAACAGCGCGGCAGAAAGTCCGAATATATTCTGTAATAGCGTACTGCCAAATCCATAGATAAACGTATTAAATGTAGAGCGCCAGAATACCTTGTCTGAAAAAAGGGATATGTAATTTTCCAACCCTATAAACTTCATCTTCTGTGAGTAACCATTCCACTTAAAGAAAGATACGCGTACTGCATTTCCCAGTGGAACAATCATAAATATAAATATCAGTAAAAATGCTGGTATACTCAAAGATAACAATACCCATTTTTTTCTTCTTTTCCATACCGGATCGTCCTTTCTGCCCAACTTATCTGCTGCTTATTATTCCTGTGCTGCCTCATATAAATCTGTATAATTTTCTTTTTAAGTATTCAATGACTTCTGCCTTGCTTTCGTCGGACTGATCCTCGCAGAACATTCCCTGCTGCAACCTGGAATACACTCCACATTCCGGATGGCATATATTTACGATCCCAAAGATTATCATAGAATACATCTGGATAATGAGATTCCATCTCTTCCATTAACTGCATACCATAAGATTTTGTAGTTTCACATGGTAAGGTACTGATTTCACCTGCTGCTGCATTAATTCCATCTGCATTCTGTGAAACATAATTTAAAAACGCTTTACATACTTCCATCTCATCCGTATCTTTCCAAATACCAAAAGATGCACCTTCACCGATACCGCAGAAACGTGCTCCGCCTTCTTTACTTGCACAGATAGGAATCATTGCCATTTTAACTTCCGGATTCTGAGCTACAACAGCTGTCTGGAAAGATGTTCCAATACCAACAACAAATGCACATTCATTTTTGAGCACAACGTTCAATAACATCTGCCTGCTTGATGGTTCCACAGTCTTCATACAGATATCCGTTATCAAACCAGGTCTGTAAGTAATCTAAGATTACACCAAAATTCTGCCAGTCCCAGGTTCCGTTGAGCATTGCTTCGTTATCATTAAACTGCTCGCCTTCATAGCTTAACCAGGAACCGTTTGCATTTGCCAATGCTCCTGCTGATGTAAAGTAATTTGCTACCGGTGTATAGCCAGCTGCTTTGATTTTATCACAAGCTGCGTTAAAATCTTCCCATGTTTCAATTGCCCAGGGATCCACACCTGCTGCCTCACATACATTCATGTTTACCGCTGTTCCAAGGCAGGAACCTGTGGTCATAAGTGCATACAATTTGTCATCAGAGTCCTTGATAACGCCAAGTGCTGCATTGTTTAGCTCAGAAGCCCATGCCTCTCCGCTTAAATCTGTCAAGTATTCTTTGTAACGAATTAATGACCAGCCATGTGTCTCAAAAATATCCGGCAAATCATTGGAAGCCATTCTGGTCTTCATAGTGCTCTCATAATCATCACCATATTCATCCAATGTTACTTTTACCCCTGTTTCTGGACTCAAAATCTGCAATCACCTGCTTATAAGCACTCAGTGTATCACCTGATAAATAAGTCGCGATTTCAATTGTTTTTCCTTCGAAATTTGTTCCAGCCTCCTCGGAAGCAACCTCTGTTCCTTTTGCTGAACTGTCCGGTGTTCCACTTTCCTGTGCTGTACTGCCACCACAAGCGATCAGTAATACTGAACTCGCTGCCAGGCAGATTGCCATTGCTTTCTTTCCTAATTTCCCTCTTAACATATTTTTTTCCTCCTTTTTATCTTAAGCGTTTCATCGCTTAATTTACACCTTCTTTAAAAAACAAATGTACATCCATCGTATGCAATTTCATATCCCTTTGATTTTCAATTCTGCATATTTTCTCGTGTGTAAAGTTATCAAAATGTGCAAAATGATTTAATACCAATGTAGTCTTTGTGTCTATGCACTTCATTTCTGTCATTCGGTCTCTCACCTGATCCACTGCTTCAAATCCCATATGCCCCTTCTTCCAGTCTCTCTTGTCAACGCCGTGCAATCCAGGCTTACGAAATCAAAACGTTTTCCTTCCAGAAACTTCCAGGTAACCTCTGGGGAAAATTCCCGTATCATGTGCATAAAAGCAACTGCTTACCACCCTTTTTTATCAGATAGAGTAACGACTTTTCTGGTTGATTGTGGTCCGCCAGAACAGCTGTAATCTCATACCCATCTTCTGTATTGACACAATCAAATGGTTCCAACCGCTGAAATCTTACAAACTTACTTACACTGCCATCTATCCTGGCAGCCTGGCAAAAACCGGCTTTCGACCTCTTCATTCCCATATACCGTCAATTTCTTATCACTTAAACCTGTTGCATAATTCTCTGTTCTCATGCAAAATATCATAGGGAAAAAAATGATCATGATGGCTGTGTGTAATCAACAGTGTTTCCACTTTCCTTAAATCTAAATGATACTGCTGTGCATGGTAATTTGTGTCCGGTGGAAAGTCGAGCAACAATGTTGTATCTACTAATGCCTGACTTCTGGTTCTGATGTTTTTTCCACCCAGTTGTCTTGCCAGCTCGCATGCCTCACAGTTACAAAATAATGCGGGCCACGCTTCCGATGCCGATGTTCCATAATATGTTATTTTCATATTGTTTTACCTGTATAGTCCTTCGTACATATTTCACAAAATCTCTTTGTTTCTTTTCTTTGATATTGTTATTTATACCATATTTGATATAAATAAAAAGAGAATTATGTTGTCATATTTTCATATTTTGTTGCTATTAAAAGGAGCCATTATGAGACAGAAGAATATTTGCTACTTTAGACAGAATGAATCTACAAATGAAACCGTTCACATATTAGACTGTGGCTATCATGAAACAACGCAGGGGACAGCCCTCCGCGCAGACCGTCATCGACCACTATGTTTTACATTGTAAAGGAAAAGGTACCTACCGGTTCCACAACCAGATTCATCTCTCTGCCGGTGATTGTTTTTCTTTTCAATCCCAAAC
>VOFJ01001437.1_pt1 | contig 11301 bp, 16 predicted proteins | sample 5384081 | NCBI WGS metagenome assembly VOFJ01 (sample SAMN12384729, study PRJNA508395) | human gut metagenome | isolation source: healthy gut I | host: Homo sapiens | reverse complement strand
ACACTTGACGCTTTTCAGAAATAGCAGTTACACTCGCCTGTCCAATGATAAGGGTTATTTTCCGTTCTTGAACCTTCACAACACGGTTACGATAATGGATGGTGCAGGATATTTTGCTTTCTCAAGTGTACGGGCATCTTGATACCTGCATACCGTCATTGCTTAGTGTTTGAAACAAGTCTTACAACTTCTAAGCAGAGTTCATCAATGATCCAATGGTGACGGTCATCCGGTCAAGTTTCAGCTGTGTATGTAGGAGTTGATGCACGGCATCTTGCGCCTACCGGCTCTGCCTGCAACCTGACAGCCTGACCCCAGCCATGTGCTGGGTGAGCATCGGCCTGCCGAGGAGATCATGGTTCCATGCGGTTCACCTTTTGGCCCGCAGAACACCATGGAAGAAGCAAAATATCTGTGTGACGTGCTGGAGGAGGTCATTCCCGCCGCCGCCGCGCTATGAGTTGTATGTGGCTGCAGGGTCAGAACAAGGCCCGCCAGTTCAGCCTGAAGGGAGAACAGTAATTATGGCATGTATAGTGCCAAGGTCATGGAGCAACCGCACAACGGTGAGGTTACGCATTGCTACCCTGGGGCTGCCCTACCTGGGCTTCTACGCAGACTGGGAGCAGGCGCCCTTGTTTGATGATGTGCCTGACGGGGACTATTACATTTCCCCCACCCGACTTGTGGGTGCCAGCACAGACTATATCGGTGGCGACTATCTGGGAATGGGCTTTGGTGGAACCTATGATTACAGCAAGCTGGCCTTCTCCGCCGATTACAATGGAGAGGGGAACCGGGCTTTGGCCCCTGCTTCCAGGACTGCGCCGGAATGCAACCAGTTTAAATCTCTCTGTGCGGGACCCTGCAGGCAGCGTGATGTGGGAATCCAGCTATGACCGGGTGCCGAAGAACTACTTTAACACCAACTCCGGCGGCATTACCCTCTTGGCGGTTCGGGAGGGCTGGGATGGCTGGCTGACCGACGGAAACTATGCCCCTGAGGGCCCAGGCTATATCTACCGGCTCGCTGGCAGCGTGGGTCAGTCTCAGGCGAAGCAGACCATGGACATTCCCTTCTTCTTGGACAATACCGCCCCCAAGGCCACAGATTTTACGCTGGTGGAGGAGGATGGCCGTTACCTCCTGGAGTTCCTGGTTCAGGACAACCACTATGTCAATTACATTCAGCTTGGGGATTCCACCAGCCAGGAACGGCTGGCAGCTGTGGGCGACGGCTTTGGGGAGATCACAGAGCCGGGAGCTCTGACCCGAGTTTCCCCCCCCCCCCCCCCCCCCCCCCCCCCCCCCCCCCCCCCCCCCCCCCCCCCCCCATTGACCAGCCCAAACTCTGACCCTTTTCCCATTGACATTACAAACTATGGCGACCTCTGCGCGAAAAAGGGACTGAACCCTGCCCGGATTACGGTATATACCACAGACTATGCGGGCAATACCAGCATGAACTATGTGGAGATTGGTCCCCGGTCCATGACGCTGGAGAATCTGAGCCTGGCTGTGGGGGCAACGGAGCAGATTGCCTATACCATCCGCCCGGACAAGCTTTCCTCCATTCCTCTTACCTGGACCAGCTCCAATGAGTCTGTGGCCACGGTGGACGAGGGGGCCGGGTTACAGGCCTGCGGAATGGTACCGCTGTTGTAAGTGCCAGAGCGGCTTCCGGCCTCACGGCCAGCTGCCATGTTACGGTTGGCACCGGTGTGACCAATGAGGAGCTGCAAAACCACTACGGCGAGACACCGTACCTGAACGACCGCTTCCGGGCAGGTGATTTTTGGTACAAGGTGACAGGACCTGACACGGTGCAATTGATTCGGGACCCTGGGTCTGATTGGAGCAGCTATCCGGAGCTCTCCGGAGAGATTATCATTCCCGCCGAAGTCACCTATGAGAATACAGCCTTCCGAGTCACCAGCATTGGGGAGCATGCTTTCGGCAACAACAGTGGTATCACCGCTGTCACCCTGCCGGAAATCCTGGAGACCATTGGCGAGTCTGCGTTCTCGGGCTGCTATGCCCTGGAGCTTACCTATTTGCCGGATTCGATCCGCAGGCTGGACGATATGGCTTTCCAATATTCCAGCGGTGTTCACTGCAATCTGCCGGCCAATTTGGAGGTCATGGGTTCCAAGGTATTCAACGGAACAGGCATTACGGAGGCAGTCATCCCCGAGTCTGTGATCCGGCTGGGTGACGAGGCCTTTGCCGGCTGCTACAGCCTGACGAAAGTGGAGTTTTTGGGGCTTCCGGAGGAACTGGGCGAAGGCCTGTTTACCTTTGACTCTGCATTGGAAACGGTTGTTTTGCCCCAGGGGCTCACGGAGATTCCAGACAATATGTTCCAGTACTGCTCCAGCTTGACGGATGTCCAGATCCCGGATACGGTGACCGTCATTGGGGAGTCAGCCTTCGCATATGCCGGTCTTACGGAAATTGTCATTCCGGAGGCCTGCCGGGAGATCGGCATCTCTGCCTTTGCCTACAATGCCAGCAGAGTCATTCGAATTGCCAACCAGGTGGAACGGGTGGAAGAGGAGGCATTTGCAGGCTGTAAAAATGTGGAAACCGTTATCTTCGGCAAGTCTGTCCAGTACATTGGAGCAGGTGTACTGAACTACGTGACGCCTGCTGAGGGCCTGGACGAAATCCACATCGAGGTGGTCAGCGAGTCTGCAGCCAGCGCGTTGTTCTGCAGCGGCTACCATGGCGTGGTGTACAAGGATGGCCTGCCCTATGTAGTTTACACCGGGTTACCGTTCCAGTCCGATGGTGTGATCTATCAGCCCACCAGTGACCGGACCGCTTTTGTTGCAGGCTGCTATGACCATGCGGGTGAGAATCTGGTGATCCCCGAGACGGTCTATTCGGAGCCGGATGACATGACCTATACGGTTACCGGAATTGAAGCTGGTGGTTTAGGAGGTGCAAAAGGCACGGTGACGTTGCCGGAAACCGTTACCTGGATCAGCCATTTGGCATCTAGCGGTTCGGAAATCGCCTCCATCCACCTTCCCCAGGGACTGACAGAAATCCGGGAGCGGGCGTTCCTTGGTATGGGACAGGCTGAAACCTGGGCGGACGAGACGCTGACAGTTCCTGGTGGTGTAGGAACCTTCGGGGAGGCAGCGTTCAGCGAAACCCATTACCGAAGGGCAGTTCTCTCCGAGGGAATTACCCAGGTGAGCAGGAGCGCTTTTGAAATGGCTGGATCCTTAGAGGAAGTCTGCTTACCGGATACTGTGACCAAAATCGGTGTGGGCGCTTTCCGCTACTGCGGCGCCCTGGAGGCAGTTTCGCTGCCGGAGGGATTGGAACGCGTGGAGAAGGAGGCATTTTTACTCTGCACCGCTGGATGAGGAAATCGTGATCCCAGACAGTGTAACTTATATCGGAGCCCAAGCCTTTACAGGCAGCGTCTGGGACGAGGACTATCATGAAATTCCCACCGGTCCAAAGCAGGTTGCGATTGGCGGCGGACTCCGGGATTTGGGTTGGAATGCCTTCCGCAAGGATGCGGTCATTACCACAGTCCTAAACAGCCAGCGGAATCTCTGCGTCACCTTTGGCGACCTGGAGCAGATCCCCGCAGTCATCTGGGACGGCAAAACTGCCATTCCTCTGGGTGACGTCTCCTGCATCCCCGAGGGCGTGACCGTTACCCTGAGCGGCAATGTCACCATTGACGGCAAGCTCTGCATCGAGGGCAAGCTGGTTGTGGATCCCACCGCCACCCTCATCATTACGGAAGACGCGGTGATCGTGGGCCCAGAGAACATCGAGTACAAGACCTGTGACGGCGGCGAGGATTGCTTCAGCAAGACCTTCACCGACCTGAATACCAACCGTTGGTACCATGCGTACACCGATTACGTCATTGCCCGCGGCCTCATGAACGGCATGAGCAGCACCCAGTTCGCCCCGAGGCGAATCTGACTCGGGGTCAACTGGTGACCACCCTGTACCGCCTGGCTGGGGAACCGGAAGTGACCGAGCCTGCAACCTTTGCCGATGTGGCGGAGGGCCGGTATTTCACCGATGCCATTGCCTGGGCCGAGGATCTGGGGATTGCCGAGGGCATCACCGAGACAGAATTTGCTCCTGAAGGCGCCGTGACCCGGGAGCAGGCTGTGACCTTCCTGTACCGGTACGTGGTGAACTACCTGGGTCAGGAGCCCGCCAGGGGCGGCGACCTGTCCATCTTCCGGGATGCTGGCAAGATTTCCGATTATGCCAGAGAGGCCATGGCCTGGGCCACAGCCGAAGGCTTCCTGGAGGGCTACGGCGATGGCACCGTGGGTCCCAGGAACCCCGTGACAAGAGCCCAGATGGCCAAGTTCCTGACCATCCTTTCCAAAGCGTTCTGATTCACTTTTTATAGCTTTTTTCGGTTAAAATGGGGTTGCCTTTTACTAAGAGGCAGCCCCATTGCCATTTTCTACAATATTTTCTCAGCTGTGTTGTGAAAAAATAGACAAAAAGTGAGATGAGAGGGGAAAATGGGGTTGAAAATTTTGTACAAATTTGCTATACTGACAGACAGTAATGACAGTCTGTTACCTAACCTGATTTTAAATCTCATGAAGGGAAGGGTCGGGAGGCGTACAGTCCTTGTCAGACTACAATTTTAGCAAAGGAGATCGAACTGATGAAACCGTATTGGAAAAAATCCCTGGCTTTTCTGCTGGCTCTGGCTATGTGTCTGAGTTTGCTTCCTGCGGCCCATGTCCATGCCGCCGGGGGGAGACCGGCAGCGGAGAGGCAACAGGGGGGAGGCCAGTTCCAGCTTTGAGCCCTGGGGCCATGGCTATCGCTTTGTAGACATTCTGAACTTTGACCCTGCGTCTGACCCCTACTCTCAGGAGTTGGTGGCCAGTGTCCCCCTGCAGGAGCGCAACGCTACCTTCGCCGCCACCCAGGCCAATCCGAGACCTGAGCGACGATTCGAAGCTGTACGTGATCTCCTCTGGCAACTATCGTTCTACGGACGTCAACGAAGCCCCTGGAATGCGGGTATGTCCTATGACGAGTTTTCTTACAACCTCTTTAAGTTCTGGCAGTATGCTGACATGGTGGGTGCCGGCGGACGGCCCACCCAGAACATCGCCATCGGCTCTTCCGAAAAGGAGTATGGCATCATCGCCATCCCCATGGCTGCTGCCACCAACGCCGCTCACAAAAACGGCGTCATCACCCTGGCCGAGTACTTTATCCCCAGAAGGCCCCAGTACACCGAGGAGTGGCTGTACAAGGATGAGAACGGTGAGTTCCCTTACGCCAAGAAGCTGGTGGAGCTGGCCAAGTACTATGGCTTTGACGGTTATTTTATTAACCAAGAGGCCTCCATTGACAGCTGACTTATGTACCCCTCTTCCGGGAAATGCTGCAGTACATGCGGGAGCAGGGCATTTACATTCAGTGGTACGATTCCATCACCGAAGGCGGTAGTGTATCTTACCAGAACGCCTTCAACAGCAGCAACGCCGGCTGGATCTGGAATGAGACCAACGGTCGTGTGGCCAACTCCATCTTCCTGAACTACTGGTATGGGGACACCGCCCTGAAGGACTCCAAGGCCTTGCCGAGGAACTGAATCTGGACCCTTACGAAGTGGTCTTCATGGGCGTTGAGGGCGGTGGATGGCAGGTTTGACACCGACATTGAGACCCGGTATGATGCGGTAGACGAGAATGGCAAGCCCCTATACCAGCTTTGCCATCTGGGGCTCCGACTGGTACCACGAGCAGTTCCACAAGCCCAACGGCCGCTATCAGGTGGGCTATCAGTGTGAAGCCGGAGGAACGGGAGCGTATGTATTATACCTCCGCTACCGAGAACGCTGGCGAATACAGCACCGGTACCGTCCAGCGGGACGATATCAGCTACGACAGCACCATCAACTTCCAGGGCTTCTCCAAGTACGTGGTGGAGAAATCCGTGATCCATGGCACCTCCTTTGCCTCCGACTTCAACAACGGCCACGGCATGCAGTATTTTGTGAATGGCCAGGTCTCCCGGGACATGGAGTGGACCAACATAACCCTACAGGACATCCTGCCCACCTGGCAGTGGTGGATCACCTCTACCGATGACAACCGGCTGGAGCTGGATTGGGACTATGGCTCCAAGTTCTACCGCTATGATTCCAACGGCGAGACCTACGCCTTCCCTACACCCAGATCGGCGCTTACAACGGCGGCTCCTCCCTGGTGATGTACGGCGACCTGCTGGGCAGCCAGACGGTGAACCTGTACAAAACCGAGCTGGATGTCACCGCCTCCAGCAAGCTGCAGCTTACCTACAACAAGCCCAGCGCCGACGACACCTCCAGGCTCCAGGCTGCCATTGTCCTGAAGGACGGGGGAGACCGGCGTCAAGACGGTTTACCTGCCCATTGAGAACTCCGGCAAGAAGACTGACGGCTGGACCACGGCCACCCTGGATTTAAGCGCCTATGCCGGTCAGACCATCGCCGCCATCGCCCTGGAGCTGTCCGCCACCGAAAAGGTGGAGGGCTACCAGCTGAACCTGGGCCGCCTGGTGGTTACCGACGGCAAGACTATACCCCCCCGATACCCCCACCGGCCTGAAGCTGCTCAACCGCTTCGACGGCACCGGCGAGGTTCAGCTGGGCTGGGAGCTGGGCGGCTATGACACCGTGAAGAACTACCATGTGTACGCCGGTTACGCCGATGGCACGCAGCGGTTTGGGGCGGCGCTTACGCCAGCCAACTATTATATCCAAACCCTGGAAAACCCAGAACGTCACCTGCCTGAAGGTGCGGGCTTGGGCGCAGACGGCTCCGAGAAGCGAACCGGCCGTGCTCAGCCTGGCGTCCACCGGCCGGGTCTCCAACGTCCGCACCGTCAGCGCGGACGGCATGCTGAACGTCACCTGGACCGATCCCGAGGCTTTTCGACAAAGGTGGAGGCCAGCCTCACCTACTGGTACAGCGAAACTACAAATAAAAACCAGACCATTACGGTAACTCAGGGCGACCAGAAGGCCTCCTTCCCCATTGAGCTGGAAGATGGCGCTCAGTACATCCTGACCCTGGCCACTGTGAACGCTGATGGTTCCAAGAACGAGGCCGTCAGCTATTTCGGCGACCTGGCCGACAAGTATTGCGCCCCTTATGACGGCGAGGGCCGCGTGAATCCCTCCGGAAGAATCGATCTCACCACTCCGGCTGTTGATGACTGGAATCTGGCTTACGTGGAAGTGGGCGGAAATACCACAACCTATCGGCGGCTTGGCGGTTCCTCAATGGTCAATCTGTCTGTTAAGAAGGATGGCTTGTCGACCCCATGGTCATCACACTGGAAGACATGGACGGCAATCAATCCCAACCTGTGACGCTCATGTTCCTGAATGGTCAGCCTGCGGCGGCAGATATGGCATACGGGGAAGAGATGATTCCCGATCCTGTGCTCCGGGCTACCCTCCAGGAAAAGGTGGGCCCCACCGTTGCGGATCTCATCGGCTTTGCTGGTGAACTGATTTGTCTGGCTGCGCCATCGAGGATCTTACCGGCCTGAACCTTCTCACCGCCCTCACAGGTGTGAATCTGTCTGGCTCTGCTCTCACGAAAGTCACAGCAGATGTGCTGCCCAACGCACTGACCATCCTGGATCTCACCGGATGTGCCAACCTGGTCGAAGTCAAGCTGGACGACCGCCCGGAACTGGCGGTTATTCTGAAGGGTTGCGATGCTCTGACGGATCTGTCCCTGGAAAATTATGGCGATCATGCTTTGGATCTGTCTGACTGCGTGAATTTGCTGAATCTGGAATCTTGCCGGCACGCAGATGACTGCTTTGAACATCCAGCCTTTGACCAAGCTGCATAACTTGGATCTTTCGAATAGCCAGATTGCTGAGCTGAAGGCTGCAAAGGCAGACCGCTATACCAATGGATACTACTGGTCTTGGCAGTCCGCCAAGCTGGATCTCACCGAAGGCACCTCCGAAGGCCAGCTTATGGCCGGCATGCAAAATTACTTTGCAACTGCGGAAATTCCAGATGAACTGACCAAGGAGCCCAGCCAGCTGGCAGAAGGTACTCTGGGTTCCTGGGTGGTAACAGCAAAACCCTCAATTTGGGCAGTGTATCCGCCCTGGATACCATTGTGGTGGAGAGCTACTATCCTGAATGGTATGGCACGCTGTCTGCCTTCACCGTTGAAATTTCTACCGACGGAACTACCTATACGCAGGTGGCAGAATATACGGACCTGACAGAAACAGTTACCACCGTTCAGCTGCCGGAAGGTACCCGTGCAGCGTTCGTTAAAATTACTGTTCCGGAAGATACCAGTGCATACGTCGATATCACTGTGAATGGCTTCCTGATTGCTCCCAAGGGGCTTTGTCTATGACGGCCAGCAGCCTGCCATGGAGCGGGATGACATCGCCGCGCCTGTGGTGAAGGATGATGGCGCCACTTATCAGATGCTGGATTTGCTGAGCGACCGGTATGCCTCCACTCGCCTGGTGAAGAGTGGCACCTTGGCCTCCACGCTGGTGGATGCCGACTGGATGGACCAGACTTATCTGACCGGGCAGATCACTGCGCCCAAGGGGTCAAGGTGGAAATCACCGATCCCGACGGCAGCAGCTACGTCATCCCCGTAGAAGGTCCCACCCTGGGCGAGATCGACCGGGAAAAACAAGCTGGCTGTACAAAATGTCATTGCCAGTGGACAGAACTCCGGCGAGGAGGGCGTGAATCTCTTTGACGGCGACCGTGGCTCCAAGTGGTGCACCGGCAGCAACGGCGCTTGGGTTGGCTTTGAGCTGGAGCAGCCTGTGGTTCTGGGTGAGTGGTATACGCCCACGCCGGACAGGAGGGCTCTTCCTTCATCACCTCCGCTTATCGCCTCCAGGTTTTGAATCCCGAGGTCTTGTCGGAGGAAGATTATCTGGCTATGGACGAAAGCGGCAAGCGCTCCGCCCTGCGCAACAGCAGCAACTGGAAAGATCTGGACGTTGTGACCGGCAACACCGACAATGAAGTCACCCGTGAGATCGGGCTGGACAGCCTGAGCACTGCCCAGGTTTACCGCTTCGTTGTGGATCAGTACACCCAGCCCGGCGCACAGTACGGCGCTGTCCGCGTCTATGAAATGGAGCTGTACGGCTACACCGGCCAGCTGGGCGCAAACACCAATGGCCTTCTGAAGGCAGATGCTGTGGGCGAATATCAGATCAACTACACGAAAGCCAAGGAATCCATTGCCTCTACTGCTTTTACCGTGGAGCACGACATCCTCAGCTGGGAGCAGACCAAGGAAGCCACCTGCACCGAGGAAGGCGAAATGAAGCGGGTCTGCGCCAACTGCGGCCTGGAGGAGACCATCACCCTGGCAGCCCTGGGGCATAAGTTCGGCGAGGGCAAGGTGACCAAGGAAGCCACCTGTGAGCAAGAGGGTGAAACGACCTACACCTGCACCGTTTGCGGGGAGACCCACACCGAGGCCATTGCCAAGGCGGAGCATCAATACACCGAAACCGTCACCGCTCCCACCTGCGAGGGCTACGGCTACACCACCCACACCTGTGCCGTCTGTGGTCACAGCTATGTGGATGCCATGACCGAGCCCACTGGCCACAGCTATGAGACAGTGGTGACAGAACCCACCTGCGATACCATGGGCTACACCACGCACACCTGCTCCGTCTGCGGCGACAGCTACATCGACACCTTTGTCCCTGCCACCGACCACGACTACGAGCAGACCGTCACCAAAGGAAGCCACCTGCACGCAGGAGGGCGAAATGACCCTTCACCTGCAAGCACGAGGGCTGCGGCAAAACCTATACCATGCCCATTCCCAAGAGGGAGCACGATTGCGCAACCACCATCGTGACCGCCACCTGCCTGGGCTATGGCTACACCGAGCACACCTGCAAAGATTGCGGCTACAGTTACATCTCCGATCTCATTCAACCTCGGGGGCACAGCTATGAGGCTGTGGTGACCGCACCCACTCTGGACGAGGGCGGCTACACCACCCACACCTGTACGCGTTGCGGCGATAGCTATGTGGATGAGCTGACCGAGGCTCTGGGCCACAAGTGCGCAGCCTTCACGGATATTTCCGGCCACTGGGCCAAGGACTTCATCTGCTTCGCAACGGAGCAGGGCCTGTTCCAGGGCGTGACGGACACCACCTTCGTTCCCGACGGAGCCATGAGCCGGGCGATGGCTGTGACGGTTCTGTACCGTCTGGCGGGCGAGCCGGAGGTGACCGGTGAGACGGCCTTCACCGATGTGAACGAGGAAAGCTTACTACTACAGGGCGCTGCTGTGGGCCTCTCAGAATGAGATTTGCCAAGGGGCATCACCGAGACGAAGTTTGCTCCCAACGGATCTGTAACCCGGGAGCAGGCTGTGACCTTCCCTGTACCGGTATGTAGTGAACTACCTGGGCCAGGAGCCCGCAAGCGGCAGCGACCTGTCCCGTTTTCCGGGATGCGGACGAAATCTCCACCTATGCCAAAGAAGCCATGGCCTGGGCCGCAGCTGAGGGGGCCTTCTGGAGGCTGCATGGCGATGGCACAGTCGGTCCCATGAACCCTGTGACTCGTGCTCAGATGGCTAAGTTCCTGACCGTGCTTTCCCAAGCTTTCTAAAACGTTTTCATCATACTCCCTTTCTAAGAAATCCCCCCATGCAAGCTCATGGGATTTCCAATTAGAAAAAAGCATCCCCTTACAGGGGATAAATTGCAATCGGTTACCAGGAGGCTTGGGCGGATTACCGCATGTTTCCGTCCCCTTGCGGGGATAAATGCAATGCATGGAACAGATTATCACCTTTAAAGGTAGATCTGTTTTCGCCCCCTTTGCGGGGATATATTGCAACCGGTGCGATGCGGCGAAAGCCATTGACATTACGTTCCGATTTCCGTCTCCTTACGGAGGATAGTTTTACTATACCACACATTGAGCCAAAAGAAAAACTATACACCGGAGAAGCACGGATGGAGCAGAAAAAGATAAGGCATAAAGATCACCTCGATTCGGCAGAAGGAGCGTCAAAGCCCTGAATGGGCAGGCCGAGGAAGTATTCCTCGATGCGGTCCCAGAGCTGCTCGCTGGAAAAGCCGCTGGTAAACAGCCAGCTCATCAGCCGCACAGCATCGGTGTGGCGCTGGGCAATGCGCTCCAGCAAGTGGTTGCGGTAAAGCCGCGGTCAGCCAGTTCCATGGTCTGGGTCACCGGTTGATATAAGGGTACAGGCAGGCCGCGAAAAGCGAGGCGTAAAGAGCAATACGCTTG
>VOFJ01001703.1_pt1 | contig 11353 bp, 21 predicted proteins | sample 5384081 | NCBI WGS metagenome assembly VOFJ01 (sample SAMN12384729, study PRJNA508395) | human gut metagenome | isolation source: healthy gut I | host: Homo sapiens | reverse complement strand
CGGCGAAGTAGCGCTTTCGCACGAACGGTGGAAAACCTATTTTTGCTATGGACTTCCAGAATGATGGTGAATTTGTAGGCGGTTGTATTGCAGGGGAAGAAACTATTGCCACATTAATCCGAACGGAGATGTGGAACCGTGTGTATTTATCCATTATTCTGGAGCCAATATAAAAGAAGTATCTTTATTAGATGCGCTCAGACAGCCGCTTTTTATGGCATATCGGGATCATCAGCCATTTAACTGTAATCATTTAAAACCATGTCCGATGCTGGAAAATCCGGAATTGCTGCAACATATGGTACATGAGACAGGTGCCAAATCCACAGATCTTCAGTCACCAGAAACAGTGGGAGCATCTGTGTGGCAAATGTCATACTTACGCGAAGTGTTGGTCAGAGTGTGCGGATAAACTCTGGAGCGAGCATCCGCGTGAGGCGAAAGGCTATCAGAATTATAAACAGAAATAAACAATGGACTTGGTATTTCATGGAGGGGGTGAAATACTGAATCTGATATTTTAGGCACAGGTTCCGTCTTGTTTAGAACACGGAATCTGTGTTATAATAATTCACAGATTATGTTGTGAGGAAGAGATAATCATGGAACGCAAGGGCGAGATGACAAAAGCGCTTCTAGGGCAGAAATTCAAAGAACTGGTCGTGAAGAAATCTTTTGATAAGATTACGATTAAGATGATCACGGATGAAGCAGGGGTAATACGCCCGACATTCTACAATTACTTCCGGGATAAATATGAAGTAATGGAATGGCTTTTTGTGGGAAGATGTATTTAGCAGTGCGACGGAACTTGTGAAGATGAATATGGCAAGGTCTGCATTGGAGATGATGATATTTAAAAAAAGATTGCTGCGGATAAAGAATATTATGCACGGGTATTTGAAGTGAAGGGGCAGAATTCCTTTGAAGATATGCTATATCACAACATCTGTAATCTGGTGCATGTAGTCGTGGAGCGTAATCCGATACATATTAAAGAAGGAGAAATTATAAGCAAAGAGACATTTTTGCAGTATGAGGCTATGACCCTGGTTAATGGGATCAAGTATTGATCTCGAAGCACAGGAATGAGATATCGGCAGAAGAAGCGGTAAAAGTTTTATGAATTTTTAGTCAGTCATTCACTGATCGATATTATCGGGCAGGACACTATGGACAAGGTAATTAATTAACGGAGAAAAATGAGCCGGAAGGCTTACATGGCTTCGGGACTTACCTTGTCTTTTTTTATATGGAAATGTTATACTTTTTATTCACAGAAAGGTGGATCAGATATATGAATAAATATGACGTAATTATTATTGGGGCAGGTCCTTCCGGTATTTTCTGTGCATATGAATTAATGAGACAGAAACCGGATATGAAAGTATTAATGATTGAGAAGGGACGCTCTATCGAGAAGCGTCAGTGCCCGAAACGCACGACAAAGGTCTGTGTAGGCTGTAAGCCATGCTCTATTACAACAGGCTTTGCGGGAGCAGGCGCATTTTCCGATGGAAAGCTATCTCTGTCACCAGATGTAGGGGGAACTTTGCCGGAGATCCTTGGCTATGAGAAGGCGGAAGAACTGATCAAAGAAGCCGACAATATATATCTGAAATTCGGGGCAGATGAGAAGGTCTATGGAATTGACGATTACGAAGCTATCGAGAGGATCCGGGCGAAAGCAATTCGTGCCAATCTGAAACTGGTAGAATGTCCGATCCGCCATCTTGGAACTGAGGAAGGATATAAGATTTACACAAGACTGCAGGAACATTTGCTGGCTTCAGGTGTAGAGATCAAGTTCATGACTATGGTACAGGATATCATAATCGAGGATGGTGTGGCAAAGGGGGGTCGTCACAGACAAAGAGGAAACTTACTATGCGGATGAAATCGTATCAGGTATCGGACGAGAAGGCTCAAGCTGGTTTGAAGGAATCTGTAAAAATCATGGTATTAAAAACACAGAATGGTACTGTTGATGTAGGTGTCCGGGTAGAAGTCCGCGATGAGATCATGAAGGAACTCAATGAGAAGCTTTACGAGGCAAAACTTGTATACTATACACCAACATTTGACGATAAGGTACGCGTATTCTGCACGAACCCTTCCGGAGAAGTGGCAACAGAGTACTACGATAACGGACTTGCAGTTGTCAATGGTCATGCTTATAAGTCAAAAGACATGAAGACAAAGAATACGAATTTTGCACTCCTTGTATCTAAGAATTTTACGGAGCCTTTTAAGTCACCAATCGAATATGGTAAGCATATAGCCCAGCTTGGAAATATGTTAAGCGATGGCAAAAATCCTGCTTCAGCGTTATGGTGATTTCAGAAGAGGACGAAGAACAACTGCAGAAAGATTACAGAGAAACAATATTACACCGACATTGAAAGATGCTGTGCCTGGAGATTTATCACTGGTATTCCCGCATCGTATCATGGTCGCGATAGATGAGATGATTAAGGCACTCGATAAAGTAACACCCGGAATTGCATCGGATGAGACTTTGCTTTACGGCGTGGAAGTAAAATTTTATTCGAATAAAGTCGTAGTGAACGATAAATTTGAGACAAATATCAAGAATCTGCGCGTCATGGGAGACGGAGCATCTATCACAAGAGGACTTCAGCAGGCATCTGCAAATGGTATCTGCGTGGCAAGGGAAATCTGCAAAAAGATGAACGTATAAGGTAAAAGCAGGAAAATATACCAAAAGGTTGTCGAATAAAGAATAAAACAGTATAATAAGAAAAGATACTGTATTTGTCTGAACCAAAGAAGTTCAAAAAATCTGTTCATTTATGAGAAAATATATACAGATTATGAATTTCCAATTTAGACAGATAAGATTAAAAAGTAATTGGGAGATAAGAAAAATGGGTAAATATTTTGGAACAGACGGTTTTCGTGGAGAGGCAAATGTAGTTTTAACAGTAGAGCACGCATTTAAAGTGGGACGTTTTCTTGGCTGGTATTACGGACAGGATCACAAAGCAAAGGTTGTAATCGGAAAAAGATACAAGACGTAGCAGCTATATGTTTGAGTACGCGCTCGTTGCCGGACTGACTGCATCAGGAGCGAATGCATATCTTCTTCACGTAACAACAACACCGAGTGTTTCTTATGTGACAAGAACAGAAAACTTTGACTGTGGAATTATGATTTCTGCAAGCCATAATCCATTCTATGATAACGGAATTAAAGTGATCAATGGAAAAGGACACAAGCTGGAGGCAGAGGTAGAAGCCAAGATTGAAGCATATATCGATGGAGAGATTGACGAACTGCCGTTGGCAAAAAAGAAGATATTGGTCGTACCGTTGATTACGCAGCAGGAAGAAACCGTTACATCGGATATCTGATTTCACTTGCAACAAGATCATTTGAGGATATGAAAATCGGACTTGACTGTTCTAACGGTAGTGCGTTTATGATTGCCAAGAGTGTCTATGATGCACTTGGAGCAAAGACTTATGTAATCAACTGTGAGCCGGACGGAACGAACATCAATACCAATTGTGGATCTACTCATTATTGAAGTCCTGCAGCAGTATGTAAAAGAGAATCATCTGGATGTAGGATTCGCTTATGACGGAGATGCTGACAGATGCATTGCTGTCGATGAGAAAGGAAATGTAATCGACGGAGATTTGATCCTTTATGTTTGCGGAAAATATCTCATGGAGAATGGGCGCCTGAATGGTGACACCATCGTTACAACTGTAATGTCAAACCTGGGACTTTATAAAGCATGTGACAAGATTGGCATGAAGTATGAAAAAGACGGCAGTCGGAGATAAGTATGTCTATGAAAATATGTGCAAGAATAACTTTTCTCTTGGAGGAGAGCAGTCCGGACATATTATTTTCAGCAAACATGCAACAACAGGTGATGGAATCCTGACTTCACTTATGATCATGGAAGTGATTCTGGAGAAGAAAATGAGCCTTTCCAGATTGGCAGAGCCTGTAAAGATCTATCCACAGCTTCTTCAGAATGTCCGTGTGGCAGATAAAGAAGACAGCACGCGAGAATCCGGAGGTTATAAAGGCAGTTGACAATGTAGCAGCAGAACTTGGCGATGAGGGACGTATCCTTGTCCGCGAGAGTGGAACAGAACCTGTAATCCGTGTCATGGTAGAAGCTGCGACAGATGAACTGTGTGCAAAAATATGTGGCACAGGTAGTCGATGTTATGAAAGCAGAAGGATTGGCAGTAGAGTAAAACATATTTTTCGGCAGGGCATACATGATTTGCAGGACAATGGATTTATGCCAACAAAATGAAGTGTGGGCGATTTAAAGAAATCAATTTGCAGTAAGACTCAGGAGGAAAAATAAATCAGGTCATAAAGAGGGGGAGCGGTATGAAAAAATAGATTTCCCGGTCGGAATATCAGATTTTTCGAAGATACGAGAAAATGAATACTATTATATCGATAAAACAGGACTGATCTGTGAAGTATTGAAGAACCCTGGAACAGAAGTGACACTGATTACACGTCCGAGACGTTTTGGAAAGACCCTTGGAATGAGTATGCTGGCTGAATTTTTCGATATAGAAAAAGACAGCAGAAAAAATATTTCAAGGGTTGGAAATTCAATCATGAGAAATTGTGTCATGCATGGCAGAACCAGCGGCCGACTGTATTTCTCACATTTAAAAATGTAGATGGTTTAAGTTTTGACAGTGCTTATGGACAATTGAAATATGAAATTGGACGATTATATGAAGAATATGCATATCTTTTTTAGATGGCGAACATATAAGCGACAATGAGCGGCAGATATATGAGAGAATAAGAAAACAGGCAGCAGGAGAAGTGGAAGTGACAAGGTCATTACAGCTGCTCCTTCAGCTCATGAACAAATATTATGGGAAACAGGCAATTCTTTTATTAGATGAGTATGATGTTCCTTTGGCAAAAGCAAGCAGTCATGGGTATTATGAACAGATGCTGGAAGTTATCAAAAGCGATGATGACGACCGCATTAAAAGATAATGCAGCACTTTGTTTTTCAATTGTGACTGGCTGCCTTCGAATCTCCAAAGAAAGCATTTTTACAGGAACAAATAACTTTGTTCTGGATACAATTACAGATGCAAGATTGGATGAATATTTCAGATTTACGCAGAAAGACGTTGATAAAATCTTAAGCGATGTAGGAGTTACAGAATATGCCGGACAGGTGAAAGAATGGTATGACGGTTATCATTTTGGCGAATGTGATGTATATTGTCCATGGGATGTAATGAATTATTTTCAGGAGCTTCAACATAATCCGGATGCAAAACCGGCAAGTTACTGGAAGAATACAAGTGATAATGCAGTAATCCGATCATCTATTTATTGATCATGCAGGAAGCAATATCACAGAAAAAGTTTGAAACACTTCTTGGCGGTGGAAGTATTGTTCAGAAGGTGGATGAAGGAATCACATATGATTATTTGAACTCATCAGAGGAGAATCTTTGGAGTCTTTTATATCTGACTGGATATCTGACAAAAAGCAAAAGATGATGAATACAGTGGTACATTGCCAGAAGAAACATACGCACTCAAGATTCCAAATGTAGAAATCAGGGGAGATATTTGAGACGACCATAAAAAAGATGGTTTGAGGACAGTGCAAAAATCTGGGATAGAAAACATCTGTTTGATGCGGTGGGGAAGGAGATAGCGAAGAAATCACTCTGGAAATGAGCAAACTTCTCCGAAAGACAATCAGTTATCATGATTACAGAGAAGATTTTTATCATGCATTTCTCGCAGGCATATTTGCCGGAGCCGGTTATATGGTGGAATCGAATAAAGAGCACGGCGAAGGACGCAGTGATGTTGTGGTCTATGATTCAATGAATGCCAGAGTTGCAATATTTGAAGCAAAGTATTCAAAAAGTCGTGAAGAAATGGAGTGGGATTGCAACCGGGCAATCGAGCAGATTAATAAAAAATGTATGCGTCAGAATATGAAGATGATTATGATGAAATCTTGTGCTATGGAATTTCATTTTTCAAAAAAAAGATGCTTTGTAAAAAGAAATAAAAATGAAAAATCCCCGATATACCTAACAGTATATCAGGGATTTTTGTACTAATAAATTATTCAAAGATTGTAGATGCTTCTGATTTAAGATTATCTAAAGCCTGATCAGGAGTGATATCACGTGCCTGAATTAATTCTGAATATACAGAACGAACAGCACTGTTCCACTCGGATGTGTACATTGACATTGCTGGAGCGGAAGCATCTTTTTACCTGCTCATAGGAGATTTTGTAACCTTCGTTTTTCTCGTCAGCCCAGAAATTTTTCAGGGTATCTGTTTCTACAGAAGAGTAGGTTGTAGGAAGTACACCTGTCTTAATATGATTCTGAGCTACTTGCTCATCGCTCATAAGGAATTTGACAAATTCCCATGCGGCAGCAATTTCCTGTTGGCTGTGATCTTTTTCCAATAATTCCGATAGAACCTCCGCCTAAAGGAGCTGAATATCCGCCATAGCCAACTGTGTAAGACATACCAAGATTAATTCCAGCAGCCTGAGCTTTTTCAGAAATAGAAGTTGCACGGTTTGAACTGGAAACGAAAGCACCAAGTTTTCCATTATAAAAATCTTCCTGCATAGCTGAACTTGCATTTTCAAGTGCAGGAATTTCGCACCATCCTTCTTCTGTCCAGTTATACCAATCTGTTAAGAACTGTTTCATAGAACCGTCATCCAGACAGCTGGCGCCTTTACCATCAGCATCCATGAATCCAACATCATTTAAAGACTCTAACAGGTAATGTTGATAATATGTAGGTTCGATTGTATATCCAACACCTTTGACTTCGCCGTTTGAATTGTCATAAATTTTCTTCGCATATTCATTTAATTCTTCCAGTGAAGTAGGAGCTTGATTTAATCCTGCATTAGCATAAAGATCTTTATTGTAATAAAGAATTGCAGTACCTCTTGTGTAAGGCATAGTTACAACTTGTTTGTCATAGTACACATAGTCTGTAAGTTCTTTTACGACATTGTCCATATCGAAGTTATCTCTTTCGATATATGGAGTCATATCGGCAAGAACGCCTTCTGATGCGAAAAGAGGAATTCCGTTACATGATAAATCAGCCAATACTGGTGAATCGCCAGCAGCGATTGCAGTTGTCAGAGCTGCCTGAACATCATCAAGATAACCTTGTCCAACTTCTTCTACAGTGATACCATATTTATTTGTTTTGTTGAATTCGTCAATGGATTCTTTTAACCATGCATAATCAGTGTCGGATGTCCGGTCGTGCCAAAAACTGATTGTGATAGGGTCTTTACGGTATCAACAGTTGCCTCTTTTTCCTCCTTTTTTGAAGAATCTTTGCTGCTGTCACTTTTTGCTTCCTCCACATGCGGTCAGAGAGAAATACCATTGTAAGCGTCAGCAATGCTGCGATTACTCTTCTTTTCATTTTCTTTTTCTCCTTTTTTTTATTTTTTTCTAAAAATACATTTCTGTATTTTAAAATCTTGAATATTATTTAATTCCTTTATAACCAAATGAAGACATAATTTGTTTGTTTAAAACGATAAATATTATAAAAAAATCGGTAAAACCAAAAGTGTATTTGCAGCCATCAGCACAGGCCATTGAAGTCCCTGGTTTGCATCTTGCAGACGTTGCATTGCCAAAGTCATAGGGACGTACTTTTGTCGTCATTTGTCATTACTAATGGCCAGAAGTAAGAGTTCCAGGTACTTATAAAACTAAATAGTTCAGCCATAATTACACTGCCTTTTTGTCATAGGAAGTACAATTTTTAAACAATGTTTTGAATTCTCCGGCATTATCCATTCTTGCAGATTCTAACAGATCTTCAGGAACTTGCATGAATGCCTGCCGCATGAGAAAGATTCCATAAGCGTTGGCAGCAAAAGGTAATATTTGCGGCCAAAGGGTATTCAGTAGTTGAACCTTGGAAAACATAATGTAAACAGGGATAAACGTTATTTGAAGTGGAATCATAAATGCAACCATAACAAGAGCCCACATTGCTTTTTTTACCTTTAAAATCATATCTGGCAAAGCCATAAGCAGCCGGAATATTGATGAAGGCCTGTAATATGACAACTGCCGTGGAAACCAGAATAGAATTTTTAAAAATAATGTATAATATCTATTTTTGACATACGGATATAAAAGCCTGCCAGGAAAAAAATTATGTGGCCATAATGTGGGAGGAAATGCAATAGATTCCTGATAACTTTTAAATGCAGTTGTTACCATCCAGTAAAATGGAAATGCAAACTTGCAATTGCAGATGCACTTGCAAGCAACCCTGGATGTCTCGTTTTAGATGAGCCGACAGCAATGCTTGATCCTGCTTCAAGAAAAGAAGTTATAAAGATAGCACATGAATTGAATCAAAAAAAGAAAAAATGACGATAGTGTTAATTACACATCATACGGATGAAGTGGTAGATGCAGATCGCATTATATTAATGAAAGAAGGAAAAATTGTAGGAGATGGAACTCCAGAGGATATCTTTGGAGATATTCAACTATTACAAGATGTTAAAATGGATATTCCGCCGGTGATTGAATTGGGGATGAGATTAAAAAGAAGAGGAATCGAATTAGATACACCGATTCTCAGAGAGCAGGACATGATAGAAGCTATAGAAAAATTATACAGAATGAAATGTGGAGGCAGTGAAGATGCTGAAAGGTAAACATATCACATTTTCTTATTCAGATTCGGCAAAGGGAAAATACAAATATTAAAGGATATTTCATTTCATATTAATAAAGGGGATTTCATTGGACTGATTGGTGCATCGGGGTCTGGAAAAACAACCTTTTTATCAAACATTTAAATGGTTTGTTAAAGGCAGATTGTGGAGAAATTTTTTTTTGAAGGGGAAAATATATATGAAAAAAATATCCGTTGTCACAGCTTAGAAAAGAAGTAGGGCTCGTTTTTCAGTATCCGGAGCAAAGAATTATTTGGAAGAACAGTTTTGAAAGATACGATGTATGGTCCGCTAAATCTGGGAATGAGCGAACAGGACGCAAAAAAGTCCGCAATTGATAGTTTAGAGCTGGTTGGAATAACAGAAGAATATTATCAGATGAGTCCGATTGAATTGTCTGGTGGTCAGAAACGTTGCGTGGCAATTGCAGGGGTACTTGCAATGCAACCGAAAATATTAGTTCTTGATGAACCAGCTGCAGGACTTGACCCTGAAACAAAATGTGATATTTTTGAAATATTACAGAAAATACGTAAACAACGAAACGCGGCAATTGTATTAGTATCCCATCATATGGAAGATGTGGCACAGTTCGCTAACAACCGTGTGGGTCATGTATAATGGAAAAATTGTTATGGATGATACACCGGAAGAGGTATATAAAAGAGTAGAAGAACTGGAAGAAATGAATATTGGAATACCGCAAATCACACATTTGACATATACTTTAATGAAAAAAAGGAATTCCATTACCTAAAGTTGCAATTCATGTATCAGAAGCAGAGGAAATGCTTTGCAAATATTTTGACGAAGGAGAAAAAAATCTATGATTCGAGATATTACAATTGGAAGGTATTTTGATTCAGAATCTGTAATTCATCGAATGGATCCAAGAACGAAATTAATGGGAGCTATTGTATACATTATTTCCTTATTTCTTGTTAAGAATCCTTTGTGGTATCTTTTATGTCTGGCAGTCATATTAACATTATACAAAAATAGCGAAAAGTTCCTTTTGGATATTTGTTAAGAGGACTGAAAGGAATTATCTTACTTTTTTGTTGTTTACTTTTTTATTTAGAATGCTTTATACACCTGGTGATGTGATTGGAAGTTTTTGGATATTCTCTGTAACAGAGCAAGGCATAGTAAAAAAGCAATACAGATGACAGCAAGAATTGCTTTGATGATAGCAGGTGCATCATTATTGTCATATACTTCTACCCGAAAGAATTGGCAGATGGTTTGGAGAAAGCTTTTTCTAAGACTGAAAAATTAGGCATTCCAATACATGAAATGTCTGTTATTGTAATGATTGCTTTTCGATTTATCCCGATTATGTTGGATGAATTGAATTTATTGATGGATGCTCAGGCGGCCAGAGGTGCGAAGTTTGGAGAAGGAAGTATTATAGAAAAATGTAAAGGTGTCATAACATTGTTACTTCCATTATTTTTAATGACAGTTAGAAGGTCTTCAGACTTGGCAATGGCAATGGAGGCAAGAGGATATACAGGAAGTACAGAAACATCAAGAATGTATCCGCTGGTATATGAGCAAAGAGATATTCTTGCATACGTTATTATTATAATATATTTTTTGCTATTTCTATTTTGGAAAATAATTATGCATGTAATTTAATAAAAGAAAAAAATAAAGAAAGTTTTGCCCTGACAAAGGGAATTATTCTCTAGACTTAGAATTGGAAGAGAGGTTCACATTGTCGGGGTTTTTTCGCATGATTTGGCAGATTTGGCGCATACTATCTCTACGAAAAGGAGGGCATCAGTATGTACAAATATCTGCCAATAACAGATGTATACGCAAGAGAAATATTAGATTCCCGCGGGAATCCGGCTATTGAAGTGGAAGTGCTGGCAGGAGATGAATTCTGCGGACGGGCAAGTGTTCCGTCGGGCGCTTCCACAGGTCAGTTTGAAGCACTGGAATTACGTGACGGGGAAAAAAACGATACGCAGGGCTTGGTGTGGAACGGGCGGTAGATCATGTGAATGCAAAGATTGCACCTGGTATTATCGGAATGAACGTATTTGACCAGGCAGCTTTTAGATACATTTCTTATAGGTTTAGATGGTACAGGGGGATAAATCAAACTTGGGAGCCAATGCTATGTTAGGCGTATCCATGGCAACAGCAAGGGCGGCGGCGACTGTGATAGGACTTCCACTCCATTCCTATCTTGGCGGGGCAAATGCAAAGCGTATGCCCGTTCCGATGATGAATATTATGAACGGTGGCAGACATGCCGACAACACCATTGATATTCAGGAATTTATGATTATGCCGGTAGGAGCGAAAAAACTTTAAAGAAGGACTTCGTATGTGTGCAGAAATCTATCATTCTCTGAAAAAAAATTGTTGAAAAAAGAAGAATTATCCACCGCTGTTGGGGATGAAGGGGGATTTGCCCCGAACCTTCCGGATGCCCAGGGCAGCACTTGCCTATATCGTGCGTGCAACGGAAGAAGCTGGATATAAGGCGGGTGAGGAAGTATCACTGGCACTTGATGTGGCAGCAACAGAACTTTATGATAGAAGCTTTAAGAAATATGTGTTCGAAGAGCAATACGTAATGGCTTCAA
>VOFJ01001811.1_pt1 | contig 11366 bp, 17 predicted proteins | sample 5384081 | NCBI WGS metagenome assembly VOFJ01 (sample SAMN12384729, study PRJNA508395) | human gut metagenome | isolation source: healthy gut I | host: Homo sapiens | reverse complement strand
AGAAAACAGGATTCATGCTATCATTAAAAAAACAACGATAGCATGAATCCTGTTTTAGTTGAAAGGGGATGCAAATGACAGAATTAAGAAAGCTTCCGATTGAAATTGAAGATTTTGAAGAGATTCGACAGGAAGATTTTTATATGGGATTGCATGTTATAAAAAGAAGTGTAAGGTTATGATGAAAATCGAAGAATAGAGGTTCAATATGAATGATCAATTTATACACGGAGTAATATTCGATTGGGATAGAATTGATAATGACAGCTATTTAAAAGAGGATTGAGGCTTTTAAAGGTGTTGAGAAACTTGATTTTAATAAAGCGATAACTTTTTTGTAGGAGAAAATGGTAGTGGTAAATCGACTTTGTTGGAGGCACTTGCTGTGGCACATGGTTTTTAATCTGAGGGTGGAACAAAGAATTATATTTTTCTACTCATGATACACATTCAGAACTATGTGATGATTTTTCCAGTACACGCAGGTGGGCAGAACGGCTGCGCCGGTTCTCTTCCAACTCCTGCGTATTGGCTTCGATGGGTTTGCGGTGATGAGCTTGGCCTTGGCCTTCCCGCCGCATACGCACACCGGGAACTCCGGCGGGCAGGTGCAGGCCGTGGACCAGCGGCGGAACTTGTTCTCACCAGCCGGTCCTCAAGGGAGTGGAAGGTGATGACGCACAACCGGCCGCCCGGTGCAAGATGATCGAAAATGGTATCCATGCCCCTTCCAGCGCATCCAGTTCGTGGTTCACTGCAATGCGCAGCGCCTGAAAGGTGCGGCGGGAAGGGTTCTTGTTTTTTTTACGCTCTGCCGGGGCATCGCGCTTGCTACGGTATCTGCCAGCTGCAGGGTGGTCAGGATAGGAGCAGTTTCCCGCGCCTCCACGATCTTTCCTGCGATCTGCCATGCGTAGGGGTTCCTCGCCGTAATCCCGCAGGATGCGGGCAAGCTCCTCGCGGCTTTCGGTGTTCACAAGGTCTGCTGCAGTCTCGCCCTGCTGGCTCATGCGCATATCCAGCGGTGCGTCTGCCCGGTAGGAAAAGCCCCGGGCGGCGTCGTCCAGCTGGTGGCTGGAAACGCCAAGATCCAGCAGTGCACCGTTGATCTTTTCAATGCCCAGCTGCTCCAGCGCCTGCCCCGCATAGCGGAAATTGATCTGCACCACGGTGGCAGGCAGCCCGGCAAGGCGGGAGCGCGCGGTCTGCACCGCGTCCGGATCCTGATCCAGCGAGATGAGTCTGCCGCCCTTGGCGGCATCCAGCCGCAAAAGCGATCTGGCGGGAATGGCCCGCCCCTCCGGCGGTGCCGTCGAGGTATATGCCCGCCGGGTCGATGGCAAGGCCCGTCAGGCACTCGTTCAGCAAAACGGGGATATGCTCAAACGAGGCCGGGTCAAAGGGCTGCTGTTCTTCAAAGGCCATTGGCACGGCCTCCTTTCTCGGTTTTAGTTTTTTGCATCAGAGGTGCAGCTTGCGCAGCCGCTCGGCGCGCTGGTCGTTGGTCACGGCGGCGCGGCGGGCGTTCCAGACTTCGGTGGCCCAGATTTCAGCATGGTTGCGGTTGCCGATGATGGTCACGTCCTTTTCCAGTCCGGCGTAGGCGCGCAGCTCTGCGGGCAGCAGGATGCGTCCTTGCTTGTCCGGCGCCACCTCGCAGGCGGTGCTGAACAGATCGCCGGAGATGGCCCAGCTGTCCATCAGTTCATCGCTTTCCAGCTTGTCCGCCAGCCGCTGGACTTCCTCCATGGGCAGTGCGAACAGGCAGCTGTCCACCCATTCCAGCACCACGAAGCTCTCGCCCATGGCGTCGCGGAATTTTGCGGGGAAGTTCAGCCGCCCCTTGGCGTCGATGGTGTAATCATAACGGCCAAAAAACACGCGCTGTTCCCCCCTTTCAGGGGCGTTTTCAGGGCGTGTGCCCTACTTTTTACCCACTTTGCCCCACCAATACATCTTTATTGTAGCAAATCAAGTTCGTGAATGCAAGGGTTTTTGGGCGGCTTTTGGCCGCAAAAATCCACAAAAAAAGTCCCTGTGAGCCGTCATTTTTGCTCACAGGGACTGCGTTTTCCGCAATCTGTGGAATTTGTGTGGAAAGTTGACCGTTATCAGCCGTTTTTCTTGGCGTTCTGGCGCAGGCTGGCACGGATATTTTTGACCTGTGCAGCGTTTTCCACCATGGTGTCCTCGGTGGTGCGCAGCATATTCTCGCAGTAGTCGGTCACGGTCTGGCGCAGGGTGCGCGCCTCGGTCTGGGCTGCGGAGGTGATCTCAGAAGCGCGCTGCTGGGCGGCCTTGACGATCTCGGCGTCGCTGACCAGAATACGGGCGCGTTCCTCGGCCTTTTTTCACAATGGCCTGTGCCTGTGCGTTGGCGCTGTCCACGATCTGCGCCCGGTCGTTCACGATCTGCTGCGCCTGCCGCAGCTCGCCGGGCAATGCCGCCCGCACCTCGTCCAGATAATCCCGGATCTGCTCCACATCCACGATGCGCTTGCCGCCGGAAAGGGGCACGTTTGCGCTCTCTTCCAGTGCATCCTCAATGGTATCCAAAAGCTCGTTCACGTTCATAAGGCTTCTCCCTCCTGCCCAGCGGCGGACTGCATGGGCTTTGTGTACTTCCACAGCAGCACCTTGCCGTATTTATACTGTTTCTTCAGGGTCAGACTGCCCGGCCTCGGCGGGCAGCACGAGGCCCGTCTCGCTCTCGCACAGGACGATGCCGCCGGGTGCCACGCGTCTTCTCCACGCCGGGCAGGATCTTTTCCAGCGTACCACCCCGGAACGGCGGGTCCAGCAGAACCAGGTCGAACTGCTCATGGCAGGCCGAAAGGTAGCGCGGCCGCCTCGCCGATGTTGACCCGGCTGCGGTCAAACACGCCGCAGTTTTTGCAGTTCTTCATCACGATGTTCACGGCGTCGCGGTTCTCATCCAGAAACACGCAGCGCGCCGCCCCGCGGGAAAGGGCCTCGATGCCCAGCTGGCCGCTGCCAGCGTACAGGTCCAGCACCCGGGCACCGGGCAGATCAAATTGGACGATGCTGAACATCGCCTCCTTCACCTGATCGAGGGTGGGGCGGGTAATATCCGTGCCGGGCAGCGCTTCCAGCCGTCTGCCGCGGGCTTCTCCTGCAATGACTCGCATGTGGTTGCCTCCTTTTTGCATCCGTTTGTGTATCTTTATATTATTGTCAAGACACCGCACTTTGTCAAGGGTTGCGTTGCACTCCAGCGGCAAATGTGCTAAAAATCAGCCAGAGCGCGGTTTTGCTCCGCGCACCGTCAAAAGGAGAGAGTTACTATGAATGTCCTGCTCATCAACGGCAGCCCCCACGAGAAGGGCTGCACCTATACCGCACTGAGCCTCATCGCCGGGGAGCTGAACGCCGCCGGCATCGATACCGAGATTTTGAACGTCGGCACCAAGCCCGTCGGCGGCTGCATCGGCTGCGGCGGCTGCGCTGCGGGCAAGGGCTGCGTCTTTTTGGGGGCGTGGTCAACGAGGCCATCGAAAAGGCCAAGACTGCCGACGCCTTCGTCTTCGGCACGCCGGTGCACTACGCTTCCGCCTCCGGCAACATGACCAGCTTCATGGACCGGTTGAGCTACGCGGGCGGCAAGTATCTGGCCTACAAGCCCGCCGCCATCTGCTGCTCGGCCCGCCGCGCCGGTACTACCACCACCCTTGACCAACTGGTGAAGTACCCGGAGTTCTTCCACATGCCTCTCGTCAGCGGCTCCTACTGGCCCATGGTCCATGGCTCCAACCCGGAGCAGGTCTTACAGGACCAAGAGGGCTGCGCCGTGATGCGGGAGCTGGGCCGCAATATGGCGTGGCTGCTGCTCCGCTGCATCGAAGCGGGCAAGGCCGCGGGCATCTCCCACCCGGGACCAATTTTAGAATCCCCCGCCGTCCGATGACAAATTTTATAAGATAAATGCTTTTTTCGTTCATAACTTTGTGGTAGCATTAAGATAAGTATTTTTACCACGACGGAGAGCGGACTATGGAACACTACGATTGGAACGACGGCTGGCTCTTCACCCCGGTCTTTGACCCCGCCATCGTGCGGCCGGAATGCCCGGAGCTTGCGCTGGAACCCGTGCGCGTCCCGCACACGGTCAAGGCCCTGCCCTACAACTACTGCAACGAGAACGACTACCAGAAGCTTTCGGGCTACCGGCGGGAGTTTTTCTGCGCCGAAAGAATGGGAGGGCCGCACCGTTCTGCTCACCTTTGACGCCGTGGCCCACGACGCCACCGTGTTCTGCAACGGGCGGCGGATGTTCCACCACGGCTGCGGCTACACGGCCTTCACAGTCGATCTCACCGAAGCCCTCCGTCTGGGGGAGAAAAACGTCCTCGCCGTCCGCTGCGACAGCCGCGAAGATTTGAACATCCCGCCCTTCGGCGGCCAGATCGACTTTCTGACCTACGGCGGCGTCTGCCGCGCCGTCTGCCTCGACGTGAAAGAGCCCGCTTACCTGCGCGACATCTTCATAGAGACGAAGGCTGAGGGCGATTTCCGCATCTATTCGGCCACCGTAGGCGAGACCGGTCGGCTGCACGTTACAGGCCGAGATACGCAGCCCCGCCGGGCAGCCGCGCCCTCTACGACGGGGAGCTGTCCCTGCCCATCGTGGGCACCCTGAACGGCGTCCATCCGTGGAGCATCGAGCACCCCTTCCTCTACACCCTGACGGTGCGGCTCATCCGCCCCGGCACCGGCGGTCTGCCCGACCGGGTGCTGGACGAGAAGTCCTGCCGGTTCGGCTTCCGTACTCTGCAATTCGTGGCGGGCGGGCTCTACCTCAACGGCCAGCGGGTCGAAGTGCGGGGCCTCAATCGCCGCCAGAGCTACCCCTATCAGGGGCTATGCCATGCCCGACAGCATCCAGCATCTTGACGCTCACATCTTGAAAAAAGCAGCTGGGCTGCAACGCTGTGCGCCTCAGCCACGATCCCCCCAGCCCCGCCTTCCTCGATGCCTGCGACGAGCTGGGCATGCTTTTGGTCTTTGTGGAGATGCCCGGCTGGCAGCACGTCGGGCGACGACATCTGGAAAGCGCAGGCTCTGCAGAACTGCCGCGAGATGGTCTGCCAGTACCGCAGCCACCCCAGTAGTCTCTTTTTGTGGGGGGTGCGGGTCAGCGGCAGCGCCGACGACGAGAGGTTTTATAAGCGCACCAACGAGACGGTGCGCCGCCTGGACCCCACCCGCCCCACCGCCGGGGTCCACATCCGCCGGAAAAGCCACCTGCTGGAGGACGTCTACGCCTACAACGACCACTCCTACCGCTGGGCGGGGGCCGGGTGCGAGAACCGCGCCAACGTCACCCCCGACATCCCTCCGCAAAGGGCTACCTCATCAGCGAGTTTGGCGGGCAGCAGTTCCCGGCCAAAGCCCTTCGACGACGAGCCCCACCGCCTGGCGTCCAGGCCCTGCGCTACGCCGCCGTCCTCAACGACAGCCATCGCTCAGCAGGGCGTGGCCGGCAGCTTTGGCTGGTGCATGACCGATTACAACACCCACCGGGAGTTTGGCAGCGGCGACCGCGTCAGCTACCACGGCGTGATGGACCTGTTCCGCAACCCGAAGCTCTCCGCCGCCGTCTATGCCAGCCAGAAAACGCCCCGCGCTCCCTCGGACATCGTGCTGGAAGTCTCTTCCGGCATGGCACTGGGGATCTGCCCGGCGGCATTCCGGTGGCCTGCTGGGTCTTTACCAACGCCGAGAGTGTCCGCCTGTACCGCGACAACGATTTTGTGGCCGAGTTCGCACCCGACCGCCGGGGCCGGTTTGCCGCCCTCCCGCACCCACCCATTGAGATCCAGGATTTCGTGGGTTCCCCTGCTGGAAAAATACGAAGGCCTTGACCCCGTGGCGGCCCCGCAGGTGGCTGCCATCCTCAATGAGATGCGCCGGGACGCCATGGAGCCTCGCCCCTGTCCCGGGCCCGGATGCTTTCGCTCCGACTCAGCGCGCAGGAGCTGCTGCGGATGTACTACAAGTACATCGGCGTGCTGGGTTCCCCTGCTGCCGTTTACCGGTTCGAGGCCGTGTGGCACGGCCGGGCCGTCCGCACCGTCGTGAAGGAGCCGGTGCAGAGCGTCCGGCTGGAATGCACCGTCCACAATCCCATCCTGACCGACGGCCCCACCTGGGACTGTGCCGCCGTGAGCCTGCGGGCCATCGACCAGAACGGCAACCTCCTGCCCTACTGTGGTGAGGCCGTTCAGCTGAGCGTAGAAGGGCCGCTGCGCATCCTTGGCCCCAGCGTCGTCCCTCTGCGGGGTGGCATGGCAGGCACCTATCTCGCTACCACCGGCGAGGCCGGCCCGGCCAAGCTCCACTGCCGGATGGAGGGTGCCTTGGACACCGAGGCCGTGCTGACCATCCGCTGCCGGGAGGAATCCAGCTTAAACCCCGTCCTTTCATGATAGATTTGCACTCTGTTCAAAGTTTTATCATGGTTGCATGGTATCCTAATGGCAAAGAAACAGTTAAGGGCAGCCCCGGCTGCCCTCCTCTTTAAGCGTATTTGCAAAGGAATGGATGACGTTTATGAAAGAAAAGATACGCCAGTTCATGATAGGCCGCTACGGCACGGATGGTCTGAACCAGTTTTTGAGCATTGCCTCGATCGTGATGCTGCTGATCTCCCTGATCACCCGGGTCAGTCTGTTCACTTATGTGGGCATGGTGCTGCTGATCCTGTGCTACTACCGCTCTTGAGCCGCAACATCTCCAAGCGCACCGAAGAGAACTATAAGTTCTACACCATCAAGGACCGCATTACCGGCAAGGTCCAACGGCCTGAAAGACCAGTGGGCGAACCGCAAGCTTTACCAACTACTACCGCTGCCCCCAGTGCCGCCAGAAGCTGCGGGTGCCCCGGGGCCGGGGCCGCATCCAGATCTCCTGCCCCCGCTGCGGCACCCAGTTCATCAAAAAGAGCTGAGTTATGTTTGGTTATGTGATCCCGAATCAGGCGGCCCTCTCCCCCGAAGCACAGGCCCGCTACCGCACCGCCTACTGCGGGCTCTGCCGCCGCATCGGCGCACTGCACGGGCTGCGGGGGCGGCTGACCCTGAGCTATGACCTGACTTTTCTGAATCTGCTCCTCTCCAGCCTGTACGAGGGCGAGACGGAGCAGTGCAGCCGGCTGCGGGCACTGCCCCATCCACCCGGTGCGGAAGATCCACTGGCGGTCCAGCGCCCCCACGGACTACTGTGCCGACCTGAGCGTCGCGCTGCATTACTACAACGCCGCAGGACAAGTGGAAGGACGACCACAGCCTCCTCGGCCTTGGGTTTGAGAAACTGCTGGCCCCCCACAGCCGCAGGACGCCGCCACCGCCGCTGGCCCCGGCAGTGTGAGGCCATCCGCACCTGCCTCGACCGGCTGACTCAGCTGGAGGCCAAGGGCAGCGAGGACCTTTAGACGCTGTGTCGGGCTGCTTCGGCGAACTGATGGCCGAGCTGTTCGACTACCAAGAAGGACCACTGGTCGCCGGAGTTGCGGAGCATCGGCTTCAATCTCGGCAAATACATCTACCTGCTGGACGCCTACGACGACCTCGCAAGGATACCCGCAAGGGGCGCCTACAATCCCTCTGCGCCCCTGAGCCAGACGCCCGGATACGAAGAAGAGATGCGGGAAATTTTCGAGCTGCTGCTGGCCCGCTGCGCCAAAGCTTCGAGCGTCTGCCCTGCGTGGAGGACGTGGACCTGCTGCGGAACATCCTGTATTCGGGCGTGTGGCTCAAATACAACTGCAAACAGGCCAAAGAGGCCCAGAAAACCGCCTGAATTGCCCAAAAGGCGGTTTTGTCTTGATTTTTCAGGCGCAGTCCTGACGGCGCAGTCCTGTAAACTGTAATTTTGTTTGGAACGAAAAGGCCGGCGGCAAAAGCCTGAGAGAGACGTGAGGAAGTTGACCCATGAAAGACCCCTATGAGGTGCTGGGCATCCAGCGCGGAGCCACCGACGACGAAATCAAAGAAAGCGTACCGTGCCAAGTGCAAGCGCTGGCACCCCGACCTGAACCCCAACGACCCGACCGCTGAAGAGCACTTCAAAGGAGGTGCAGGCCGCTTACGATGCCATCACCAAAGGGCGAGACCCACCCCAGGCCGGCGGCTATGGGCGGACAGGCAGCAGGGGCTACAGCAACCCCACGGCAATTATCAGCAGCAGGGCAGCTACCAGCAGAACGGCTATTACAGCAGCCAGAACAACGGCTATACGGCGATTTTGGCGGTTTTGATTTCGACCCGTTCGGTTTTGGGTTCAACTTTGGCGGCTACCAGCAGCAGAGCGGCGCCAGCTATAACAGCACCGACAGGCCGGAGCTGCAGGCCGCCCGCAACTTCATCATGAACCGGCCGCTATGCGGAGGCCCGCCGGGTGCTGGACGGCATGAACGCTCGGCACGCCCGGTGGTACTACCTCTCCTCGCTGGCGAATCAGGGCCTCGGCAACAGCATCGGTGCGCTGCAGGACGCCCGCCGCGCCGTTCAGCTGGACCCCAATAACACCGAATACCAGATGCACCTACGCCGGATGCAGAATCCCGGCCAGACTTACCGCACCCAGACCACCTACGCCCAGCCCGGCGGACTGATGCGCTGGTGCTGGAGCATGATTTTGCTCAACCTGCTCTGCAACTGCTGCTGTGGCGGCGGCTGGGGCTGGCGGTTCGATGTAACTAAAAACGAAGGAGCATTGCTAATGCAGTGCTCCCTTCGTTTTTAGCGTTCGGCCAGTCTCTCGCAATTCCGAGGCCATCCTTCACTTCGACCTCAACAGCAGAATCCTGAGATTCATCTTCATAGCTAAGCAGCATCCACCTGTTCCAATAAAGTTGGTATCTCCTCTCTCTATCGGCCTTGCTCCGTTCATGAGGTCCCTCTTCAAAAAACAAAAAAATCCATTTTCATCTGTGGCCATTTTATAGAAATTTTCCTTTTCTTCCTCCAATTCATTTGGGTGCTCTATGTAGGCTTTCAGCTTTGTATTCCTGGCAGAGGATAATCGTCTCCCGCCCATACGAGCACCCGGAATTCCTCGTCCTCCGACTCTTTTTTGTCTCCCGCATGGAAACATAAGCTCCTTCCCATCCGTCCTTTTTCCTCCGGCTACAACTTGAAGGGAGTAGGGTGAAACATAGGGACTGTAACCGTCCGCTTCTACCGCATAGTAGTATATCCCGGGCTGCAATTTTTCAAACGCTATCGGTTTCGATAACTGCCCCGTCGTTTCATCTGTACAATTTTCCGCGTTTCGGCATCCAGAAGCGATATGATTACCTGATGCTTGCTAAGGTCATAGTAGTTATACAGCACCATATCGCTGCTGTCACCCAAGTATTTTGCCTTGGAGCAAAACAAAAAAGGGGATGCGGTTATCTTGAATTTGTCCTCAGCACACGGTTGGATCTTCTCTCTATCAAATTCGAAGTCCAGCTTTTCAGCTTTCGATATGGGTTTCCGACCCTTGTCCCACGTTACATAGAGAATGATGTCCACCTTTTCCCCCATCCGATGATAAATAAGGCTTCCCGGCACATAGTTGATGCCGTACACCTTTGAATTCCCCATCACTCTCCTCTACGTCCTCATTTTCTCTTTGGTTCGCCGCCTCGTCATATACGATGTCCGCTATACTGCCGGGCGCGGAGATCTCATTTTCCACCTTTTCATAACTATCGTAGAAATTGATGTTTGGCACCTCGTAATAGTGAAGCTTGCAGTATTCTCCGTAACAAAAAAAGATAATTGCAACTACCAAAAACAGTTCTCCTGCACACCGCTTCCAGAGGCTTCTCTTCCTCCTTATCATTCTCCGAATCCTTATTCTCCTATGAAAGAGCTGAGCGATTGCCACGACTGCAGCAATCCCCATGATCACCGATGTTGTAGAGTTATAGATCGTAAGCATTCCTTTGCAAACACCGGATCTATAGAATCACGAAGGAAATCCATCATCATCCCCAGCATCTTCATTCCCCCTTTTTTTTTTTTCGTCCGTGACTCTATAATAAACATTTTCCCCGACACATTTCAAGGGATTTTTGTAGTTTTTACCATAATCTTTTCGTGGATATTTTCTTATGTATACATCATGCACAATTTTATTTGAAATAAACTAGTATACATAACAGATTGCGTTTTTCCAAAATTTGTTTTCGTGTGTACAAAAAAGAGTGCCACCGCACGATTCCTCGTGCAGCGGCACTCTCATTTCATTTTTACTTTTTTCAGAACAGCACCCTTTAGCTGATGACGATGGTCCGTGTGATCTTCTCGCAGGAATAGTTGCCGGAGACTGTTGCCGTCTGGGTGTAGATACCCGGCTGCGTCGGGAACTCCGTGGACTTGCTGCTGAACAGGCCCTTCTTTTATAAGTACAGGTGACCTTGGCATTATCGACCACCACGCCGTCCGACTCCAGCAGAGCGCCGACATTGTGTGCCTCAGCCCGGCCAGCGTCATCCCGGCGGGCAGGTTCGGCCCAGTAGGGCGGACGCCCCCTCAGTCTTGGGCTTTATCTTGAACATGGCCACACCGGCAGTGTTCAAATCGCCGGATTCCAGCGCCACGGCACCCGCGACATAGCTGCCCGAATCCACGGGCTGTTCATCCAGATAGATACGGCTGAACGCGCCCTCGGGAAGGTAGCGGCGGATGAGCTCGAGAGAGAGCTTCAGGCCCATGGACATATCTTTCAGGGTGGGGATATAGAATTTCAGGGTATCCATCACCTTGACGACCTCATCGGCCACGCCCAGCAGCACACTGACGTCGTTGCCGTCGATGAGCTGTTTGACATAGGCGTAGACATTGAACTCTTCTACCTGATCAGGGGTCTTGGACATCTTGCGGGGCAGGGGTATCATCTTGAGCAGGGTGCGGAGCTTATCGGAGAGCACGAGGGTGACGTAGCCCTTGGCTTCGCCCTTGACGCCCAACACCACGCCGATATACTGCGCGTCCGCCGGGCGGGTGACCACCGACAGCTCGAACGGGGAGCCATAGACCCGCTTTCCGGCAGCCTGCAGACGAATGGAGACGACTTCATTCGTCTCTTCCATCCGGGTCTGAGAGGCGCGGGGCAATTCAGTCTCTGCCGAGGCGGCCAGCACCGGGGTCACCATGCTCAGCATGAGGGCTGCTGTGAGAAGCAGCGAAAGCATTCTTTTGGCCTTCATATGGACAAACCTCCTGTATTCATCATCTTCAGCCGGGCGGGCCGCACAGGCTGACACTCCGGCTAGTATGATTTTACCGCAAATCCCTGCTGTGGTCAATGACGGATTCAAGCGTATCCGCTTACGAAAAAGACCGCCGCCCCGGCAG
>VOFJ01003360.1_pt1 | contig 11371 bp, 11 predicted proteins | sample 5384081 | NCBI WGS metagenome assembly VOFJ01 (sample SAMN12384729, study PRJNA508395) | human gut metagenome | isolation source: healthy gut I | host: Homo sapiens | reverse complement strand
TGTTGTGCTTTCGTTCAGTTACGTATTGCTCATCAAGGCCGGTGAGCTGGCCGAGGAGCAGGGCTACGCACAGGTGCTGTGGCTGGACGGCGTGGAAAAAGAAGTACGTTGAAGAAGTTGGTAGCATGAACATCATGTTTAAGATCGACGGCAAAGGTGTACACCGCCGCTACCGTGGGCACCGTGCTGCCCGGCGTCACCCGCCGCAGCTGCATCGAACTGCTGAAGGACTGGGGCTACGAGGTCGTTGAGGGCAAGATCGCCATTGCCGACATCATGGCTGCTGCCCGCGAAGGCAAGCTGGAAGAGGTGTTCGGCACCATTTTGCAGGAGAGCGAGGCCGCCGTACCGCTATGTTCTGCTGGAGAAGCTGACACCCTCGTTAAAGGAGGTTCCGGTGCGGAAAAAGCGTCGGTCGTATTTATTAAGTATGCAGAGGGATTTGGTTGCCTCTCCAATCGGTTACCATTTGTCCCATGGCTTTCAGGTCCCCACTAAGGCGGGATTTGGTTGGCGTAAACACGCCCACGGAGCCTTGTCGAGAAGTCGTTCGCGAAATCGGAGGTTTCAGGAAAATCGTCTCGGCGGTGACTACCGGCGTTGATCGTAGCCACCGAGTCCCTCGTTCTTACGTCGGACTTGGTAGTGATCAAGATCACGCCGTTACCACCGGCGTGAAAAAAGTACCCGCCACGAAAATCAGACGGACATACTGTAAATCAAATCATCTGAAAATGCTTTAATGCCTCCACAATCGCATCCTCTTTTTCCTTCGGACACTTGGGCTGCTTTGTATTTTCGGACTTCGCCTTGTGGTGGTTCTCCCGTACCTCCAGACCGCATTTCTGCTTGACCTGCGAGATATACAGGGAAGAAACCTTCAGCCCAGTCTGTTCCTAACACACGGGCCTTGATTTCAGGATAGGTCGCACCTTTCTGCAATCCGGAGGTGTCCATGCCCTCCAAAGAGAACTCTACACGGACTTTTTGAGTCAATCTCACCCTTGGAAAGTGCAATGACACATTCGCAATGCTTCGTCCTCGGGAACAGATCCACCGGCTGCACCTTTTCTGCGTGATACCCCTGTGTCTCCAGCCATGCGGCGTCTCGGGCGGCGGTGGCGGGGTTGCAGCTGACGTAGACCACCCGGCGGGGGGCCATGCGCACCACGGCAGAAAGGGTGGCCTCATCGCAGCCCTTGCGGGGCGGGTCCAGCATTACGATGTCCGGGTGCAGACCCTCGGCAGCCAGCTGGGTGGCAGCCTGTCCGGCATCGGCACAGAAAAAGCGGCTCTTGGCAGCCACGGCTTCGCCCATGCGGGCAGCGTTGGCCTTGGCGCTCTCGATGGCCTCCGGCACGATCTCTACGCCGATCAGCTCCCGGCATTGACCTGCCATGGAAAGACCAATGGTGCCCATGCCGCAGTAGAGATCCAGCAGCGTGTCGTCCGGGGTCAGCTGCGCGTACTGCGCAGCAACGCCGTACAGCCGCTCGGCGGCAAGCGTGTTGACCTGATAGAAGGACAGTGGTCCCAACCGCACCGGCACGCCGCAAAGCGTGTCCTCAATGTAGCCCGGGCCGTACAGGATGTGATTTTCACTGCCCAAAATGACGTTGGTGTTTTTGGCGTTGACGTTGAGCAGAATGGTGCTGATGGCCGGGAACTGCCCCCGCAGTGCGGTGCAAAGCTGCTCTGCGTGGGGCAGCTTTGCCCGGGTGCATACCAGACACACCATGATCTGCCCGCTGTGCGCGCCGCGCCGCAGGAAGATATGTCGCACCAGCCCCTTGCCGCTCTGCTCATCGTAGGGGCGGATGACCTGCTGTGCAAAAAAGGCGCACAGCGCGTTGCCAATCTCGTTCAGCACGCTGGGCTGCAGCTTGCAGTCCGGGCAGGGGACGATGCGGTGGGTGCGCCCTGCGTAAAAGCCGATGCAGGGCACGCCGTTCTTGTCTATGCCCACAGGGAACTGCACCTTGTTGCGGTAGCGGTCTACGTCTGGAGAAGGCAGAATATCCAGCACCGGCACCTCCAGCCCGCCGATGCGGCGGAAGGCATCCAGCACGCTTTCCTGCTTGGCGCGCAGCTCTGCGGCATAATCCAGATGCCGCAGGCTGCACCCGCCGCAGGGGCCTGCCACCGGGCAGTCCACCGGAATGCGGTCCGGCGAGGGGGTGAGCAGCTCGTCCAAAATGCCAAAGGCGTACCGGCCGCAGTCCTTCACGATGCGCACCCGTGCTTCGTCCCCGGGGGCGGTGCCGGGGACAAATACGGCCTCGCCATCGGCACTGTGGGCCACACCGCTGCCGTCGCTGGAAAGACGTTCGATGCGCAGGGTCAGGATCTGGTTTTTCTGTAAAGGCATGGTTTCTCCTTGTGTGATGGGCTCAGGTTACAGTTGGGCAGGGCTTGCCGGGTCGGCGTCCTGCTGGGCGGCAAAATACTTGCTGGGCGGCACGCCCTTGGCGCGCTTGAACACCCGCGAAAAATAGAACTGGTCGAAGAAGCCTACCGACACCGCGACCTCTGCAATGGAAAGGTTGCCGGCGCGCAGCAGCTTGCAGGCCTCGTTGATGCGGTACTCGGTCAGGTAGTCGATGGGGCTCTTGCCCACGTTCAACATGAACACCCGGTACAGATGGCTGCGGGAAACCCCCACGCTCTTGGCTACATCGTCAATGGAGATGTCGTGGGAGTAGTTGAACTGGATGTACTTGATGGCGTTCAGCACATACTGGCTGGAGGAGGAGGCCGTGTGGGGCTTGCCTGCGCTGGTCTCCCGCATCAAGGCAGCGATAAACAGGTACAGATACCCCACCATGGCTGCCTCGTCCTGTGGCTGCAGCCCGCGGGAGGAATAAATGTTGGTCAGCGCTGCCCGCATCCCGTCCGGGTCGCTGGTGTGGTGCACGGGGGCATCGTCCGTAAAGGGCAGCTGCGCGGCCAGCTTGTGGGCACAGGCACCGTTGAAGCCCACCCAGCTGTACTCCCACGGCTGCTGCTCGTCGGCGGTGTAGCGGATGAGCTGGCTGGGGCGGGCAAAGAACAGGTCGCCCTCGCTTACCTCCCAAGTGCGGCCGCCCACCTCGAAGATGCCCTTGCCGGATACCACCAGATGGATCAGGTAGTGGTCACGGATGCCGGGTCCCCATGTCTGGCCCGGAGCGCACCGCTCCAAGCCGCAGTTGAAGATGGACAATTCGATGTTGTTGGTGTAATTCTGCTTAAAGGATTGCTTATAAACGTCTGGCATGGCAGCTTTACCTCCGTCCTGTCACATTCTGCACCCAGTATACCATAGAATGCCCTGCAAATTCAACAAAAGTACATCTTATTCTTTGCACCTGACGCCAAATTTTGGATTTTTAGGTCAAATAAATTGAAAAAACGCCCGAAATGCTTTACAATAGGCAAAAAGAGCAGAATCGTTTATTCCGGAGGGGAGGAGCTGTCATGGCCACCAGTGCACAACTCAGAAAACAGATCCTGCAGGGCAGCTGGGACGCCGTACTTGCTGCACTTTATGGGGCGAATCCGGCGGTGCTACAACGGCAGCGCGGGCGCTATGCGGCTGCGCTGGAGCAGTTCGAGCTGTATTTCGGCCCTGGGCGGCAGGTGCAGGTGTACTCTGCACCCGGGCGCGCAGAGCTGGGCGGCAACCACACGGATCATCAGGGGGGCTACGGCCTTGCGGCGGCGGTCACGCTGGATATGGTGGCAGTGGCGGCCCGCCGCAATACGGATGGCTATGTGCGGGTCAAGTCCCGGGGTTCAACAAGCTGGATGTCATTGATCTGAGCGACCGCAGGAGCCGCAGGCAGGGGGAGAGCACCCATTCCGCCAGCCTGATCCGGGGCATTGCGGAGGGATTCCGGGCGCTGGGGAAAGCAGACCGGCGGCTTTGATGCCTACACCGCCAGCGATGTGCTGCGGGGGTCCGGCCTTTCCAGCTCAGCGGCGTTTGAGATGGGAATGGCCGTCGTCCTCAACGGGGAATATGGCACCGGCCTCCCTGGCCGGAGATGGCAAAGATCTGTCAGTATGCGGAGAATACTTATTTCGGCAAGCCCTGCGGCCTGCTGGACCAGCTGACCAGTGCCGTGGGCGGCGTCATCTTTGCAAATTTTGCGGACCCCGTGCCCCTGAAATTGAAAAAATCCACGCGGAGGGTCTGCTGCCGGAGGGGGTTACTTGCGTGACCGATACCCAGGCGCAGCCACAGCGAGCTGACCGGGGAATTCGCGGCCATTCGCCGGGAAATGGAGGCTGTGGCGGCCTGTCTGGGCCAGAATGTGCTGGGGCGGGTGCCGGAAACAGCATTCTGGCAGGCGCTGCCCCGGCTGCGCACTCAATGCGGGATCGAGCTGTCCTGCGGGGCCATTCATTATTATCAGGAAAACGCCCGGGCACTGGCCCAGAAGAATGCCCTGCAACGAGGAGACTTTGCGGAGTTTCTGCATCTCATCCGGGCAAATGGCCATTCCTCGTTTGAGTCCTGTCAGAACGTCTACTGCGCCTCCGACCCACGGCATCAGGGGCTGAGCATCGCGCTGGCGCTGAGCCAGAGCATCCTCGAAGCGGGCGGCGGAGCCTGGCGGATGCAGGGCGGCGGTTTTGCGGGGACGATCCAGGCCTTTGTGCCTGCCCCGCTGCTGGAAGCTTACTGCGCGGCCATCGAGAGCGTGTTTGGCCCGGGCAGCTGTTACCGCCTGAAACTGCGGGAGCAGGGAGCCGTTCAAATAGGGGAGCGAGATGTAAATGCGATTTCAGGATGGAGAGGGAGAGATCACCTGCCTGAGCCAGAAAGAAGAATGCAACAGGATGTACACCCTGCATTACGATTCCCCGCTGGGCGGCATCCTGCTGGCGGCGGATGAGGTGGGCCTGACCGGCCTCTGGTTCGAGGGAGAAAAATATTTCGCCAATATCCTTGGCCCGGAACAGCAGGGAGCGAGAGACGCCTGCCTTACAAACGGCAAAAGCGCTGGCTGGATGTTTATTTCGGCGGGCAGAAGCCGGACTTTACCCCGCCGCTCCACCCGTTGGGTCGCCGTTCCGGCGGGCGGTGTGGCAGCTTCTGCTGCAGATCCCCTATGGGCAGACCACCACCTATGGTGCGCTGGCAAGGCAGCTGGCTGCAAAACAGGGCAAGAACCGGATGTCGGCACAGGCAGTCGGCGGGGCGGTAGGCCACAATGAAATCTCCATTATCATCCCCTGCCACCGGGTAGTGGGCAGCGGCGGCAGCCTGACCGGGTATGCCGGTGGTATTGAGAAAAAAGTGCGCCTGCTGCAGCTGGAGCATGTGGACATGAGCCGCTTTTTGTGCCGACAAAAGGCACGGCAATCTAAAAGTTGTATGAGGAAATCCATCGATCATGAGAAGGTTTTTGCAATGCAATACACCAAACTGGGAAACTCCGACCTCAATGTCTCTAAGGTCTGCATCGGCTGCAAGATGAGCCAGATCGCGCTGGATGTGACTCTGACGCCGGAAGAGGTGGAGTATCTGGAAGAGCTCTATGTGCCGCACCCGCTCACCAGTGTGGTTCGCCCGTCGGTAGAGGCAAAGAAATAAAATAAGCGATAAAACAGCATAAAATGAAGGAAACGCCGGGGCCTCTGCGTGAACAGAAGCTCCGGCGTTTATAGTTATTTGGGTTGATTCAGAAATCAGAGATAAGCTTCAAAGAAATGCTGAGCCGCCTGCACCCGCTCCTTCTCGCCGCCCCTCATGGGCAAAGCCGGGAAGGATGGTCAACTCGGTGTGCACCCCGTGGTCTTGCAGGTTCTTTTTGCAGGCTCTTCATGCGGGCCACGCGGTTGTCGCCGTAAGGCGAATCGCCGATGAACTTGGTGTCGTTTTCGCCGACGATGACCAGAACGGGGACTTTCTGGACCGCTGCAAGGTCAACGTCATGCCCGAAGTAGTTCTTGAAATCCCGGTGCCCCAGAAATAATCCTCGTCCGGGTTCAGGAAGGTGGGACGGCCCGGTGCACCGATGGCGCAGGCACGCAGTTTTTCGGGATGTGCGAAGAGAAAGCGGTTGGCGAACTGGCCGCCGCCCGAGTGGCCGAACAGGAAGAACTTGTCTGTCTCCACACCGGGATAACGCTTGGCCATGTCGTCGATCATGTCCAGCAGGATCTGGTCATAGCGGACGCCGTCGCAGGAAAGAAGCTTATAGCTGTTGAAATCATCCCGCTGGATGAGGCCGCCGGGAAAGAGGGGAGCCAGAACCGCCACATGGTCTCGGTCGGCCAGCTCTTTGGCGTGGCGGACGTAATCTTCCACCGCGCAGCCGGTGCCGTGGATGATGACCAGCAGCTTATAGTGCGGGTCTTTTTCATCATAATAACAGTCCGGCAGGTGATGGACCCAGTAGGGAAAGCGCTGGTCGGTGGGACAGTGCCAGAGCATATTCAGGTAGGCGTTGCCAAACAGATTTTTCTGCTGTTCCAACGTCAGGTTGGAAGCAAGGGGATTTTCTTTTGCCATAATAGTTGTACCTCACAATTCGATTTACAGGAATTTACCGAAAACGAAGCTTGCGATGACGAGCATGATGGCACCACCGATTCTGGAAGAAATCTGAGCATAGGACATCAGCTCCATGCGGTGTGCGGCGCCAAGGCACTGGACGTCGCCGGAACCGCCGCCATTGGCCATGCACAGGCCGGCGGTCAGCATACCCTCGACGGGATAGAAGCCAAACAGCTTGCCCATCAGGAAAGTGCCGATCATGGCGCCGATGACAGTGGCTGCAATGATGAGAATGTAGGCAGGGTTTGTGAAGACCTTCGCGTAGTCTGGGAGGTTCGTACCGATACCAACGGTAATCATCAGTGGGAAGGACATATACTTAACGAAGAACTGCTGCATCCCCTTGGCACCAGCCTTGACATTCTCCGGCAGGATGTTGGAGATGTTGAGGATAGCAATCAGGATGACCATGAAGGCGAAGGTGTGGATGGAGAAGCCAAGGTCCAGATGGTTGTTGATGATGGAAATATGCTTGGAATAGAGGTTGGCAACGTTATAGCAGACAACGCCGAGGGCCAGACCCGTGGCGTAATCGGCCACAGTGGGCTTGTATTCTTCGGCAGTGGAAGCCTTTGCATTTTCCATGCCCTTCATGAGCTGCCGTTGCCGGTGAGAGAGGGGATGAGCATTGCCCAGCTTATTGAGCAGTGCACTCATGATGACGGCCACGAGGTTTCCGATGCTGATGATGGCGAAGGCAGACGCATACCAGGTGGAAGCATCGCCGCCGGTGGCAGCCGCCCACATCTTGCTCATGGGCTGGATGCCTGCGCCGTTGCCGCCGCCCATGACGGGGATGGCATAGCCGGTGATGGCCTCGATGGCGCCCACGCCGGTCACAGCGCCCACAACACCGGCCAACGCCAGCGCGCCGACGATACCGGCAAGGATGGTGGGAATATAACCCACAAAGGATTTGAGAAGCATTTTACGGTCCACCGAGAGCACAGAGCCGGTAATCAGGATCAGAATGTACAGGTCCAGAAAACCAGTAGTGCCGTTGAAGGTGTTCAGGGCTTCCTTGGAGCCCTCACCGATGAGATTGAAGGTATTGAAGGCACCGGCCACAAGGCAGGCGAAGAGCATGCCACCGCCGAACCAGGTCTTCCAGACGGGGATGTGATCGCCCACCCAGCCCAGCAGGGGTGCCGACGACCATAGCGAAGGCCAGTGCACCGACCATGTTGGTCAGCATCCAGTCGTTGGCCGCCATCACCATCATCAGAGCCGCCAGAATCAGGAACATCCAAAGGGGAAAACCAAGGATCTTGGTTTCTTTTTAACGTTTTCACTTTGCGTCCTCCATTTCATTTCTTTCAGGTTGTCCGATTTATTTGCTAGCAAATCTAACAATTGCATTATACGACGTGGAGAATGAATTATGCAATACTTCCTCGATTCCGCGTTTTCGCCGGGCCGATAACCATTTGGAATCGCGCGAAAAAGCGAGAACGCTTTCAAACGAAACGAACCGGGCCGGAAAGACGTCGGCTCGGTTCGGGCAATGCGGGATGGTTATGGAGTGGATTCCAAATGGTGATTGGCTTCCAGCCGCTGGTTCACCATAAAACGCCAGACGGCTTCTGCATCGGGGGAGAGGGTGCGGCCCTTTTTCCGGGCAATGATGATGTAGCGGTATAAAGCGTCACCTTTCGGGATGCCATAAAGCGGCGGTTGGCTGTTGCCATGAGAGTGCTGGATGACCGTGGTGTGCGGGAACAATGCGATGCCGCAACCGCTCTGCACGACCGAGTAGCGGGTATCGACGTATTCCACCCGGAGAGGGTCCAGTGGAGTGACACGATATTTTTTGAAGAAAGCATTTCTCCGCGTAATACAGCCCCTGCCCGGGGGTGGCAAGAATGTACCGCAGCGAGGGGGTCGCGGGAAGCGCCGGGACTCGATCTCCACGGGGTGCTCCAAAGAATTGCCGGAGAGGTCCAGCCCAGCCAGAAGGGGAGAGCTTTGCGGGATAACGAAGACCAGAGGTCCTCTTCCAAAGGCATATATTCAAGTTTGCTGGAGAGGATGGGGTCGGTGTAAATGGCAAGGTCTACCTGCTCTTCTTCCAGCAGTTCCTCGCATTTACGGGCGCTCGTGTCCAGATATTCCAGGCAGATGTTGGGGTAAGCGGCCATAAAGGCGGCGGTGTGGATGCCGGCGTATCCGCCGCCCCGGTGGGTGGTGGCAATGCGGACCGGGACCGCCGGGGGGGCTATGGCGGCTGAGAGCGATGTCGTTTTGAAAGTCCTGCTCCAGCTCCTGATACCGCCGGGCAAAATCCAGAAAAAGCTCCCCCTGCGGCGTGGTGGTGATGGGCGTGTGGGCGGCGCGGTCAAACAGCTGGAAGCCCAGCTCTTTTCCAGCTTGCTCAACTGCTTGGTGAGGGCAGGCTGGGAGATGAACAGGTGCTTTGCCGCCAACGTGATGTTTTTTTGCATTTGTCTACTTCCAGCACATATCGGAAAACGTTGGTGTCCACAACAAAGTCTCCTCCGAAAGAAATTGCGTTACTTTTTTCAGCGTGGTCTCAGTCAGGTCCAGCACCGGGCCAAAGGGGTCAAACACCAGTCCCTGGATGCCGTCCGCGATGAGCAGCCGCTTCTGCTGGCTGAACAGCGGCACCACGGCACAGTCACTCAGCAGCTGGCGCTCACAGTCGGCCAGCAGGGAACACCGGACGCTGCCCGTGGCGGTGCTGCTGGCGGCAAGCTGGGTGGCGTAAAGGGAGTTGGCGTAGCCCGTCAGCCCGCCGCCCTGGGCGGTGAACTGGGCCAGCACGTTGTATACGCTGCCGCTCTCGGCGCTGATGGGGGCCAGCGCAATGGTGTAATTGCCCTCGGCAAGCCGCTTTTCAAATTCCTCCGGCTCCACTTCTTCCAGCGAGAAGAAGAGGGAAAAACTGTTTCTGCCACTCGCCGTTGATCTCCTCGGCTGCCTGAGTCAGGCCGCTGCCGGCGGCAGCAGGAGGGTGACATTGTTGAAATCAGAGTTGGACATTCCCTGTCGGGCCTCGCGGTAGAGGCTGACGGCATCGACCGGGGCGGGGGGTGGGGTCGCTTGCGGCGTCGCGGTAATCGATGCCGTCCACGGTCAGCCGTCCGGGATGAGCCCCGTGGCCGGTGCGAACAGCCCGGAGTCCGGGGTACTGGCGGCGGTGCGGGCCACCTCGGCCAGCGCCTGCCGCAACGGGGTAGCCAAACACGGAATTGCAGTTGAAGAGCAGGCTCCAGGTGGTATCCGAGTAGGAGATGCTCTGCAGGCTGGTGGCCTCGCCGGTTTCGTCCAGAGCTGCGGAGCATTTTTCATTGGCAATGAGCTGGGGCTGCCGACTGGCCGGAGGCACCGGTATTCTGCACCAGCCGCAGGCTGTCGACGCGGTTCCCGCTGGGTTCCCGGCGGAGGAACAGGCCGCTGGCGGTCCAGTTATAAAGGTAAAAGCTGCCGCTGGAAAGGGTGGAGGCGGCGCTCAGGCCATAAGTACCCCGGGTGCTGTTGAAAAAAGTCCTCGTCGCAGGGCATGGCACCGGGCAGGGGTGAGCTTGGAGAGAAAATTCTCGTCCGGCTCGCTCAGGCAGAACACAAGGGGTGGCATCACCACGCGCCTGAACGCCGAGGGCTGTCTCGGGCAGCTGGCCTGACAGCACGGCGGCGCTGTTCTCAATGGCGGAAAATTCCACCGCATAGGGAGAAGCAGTATCGGCCCGGAACATCCGCCGGAACGCGAACACGAAATCCTCGGCTGTGATGGCGTAGTCGGTGGCTGCGCCCTTGGTGGCGGTATAGGTCAGGCCGCTCTTTAACGTAAAGGTGTAGGTGCGGCGGTCCGGGGAGACTTCCCAGTGTTCCGCAAGGGCGGGGACGAGCTTGCCGCTGGCGTCCCCGCACGGACAAGGCCGCTGTAAAGGTTCTCGCAGGCGATGACGTCCGAAGCCGTGGAGGCTACCTGCGGGTCGAGGTTTGACGGGATGGTATCCACGAACCAGGTAAAACTGGCCGAGCCCGGGCCGCACCCGGCCAGACTGAGCACAAACACGGCAGCGAGGAGGGCACAGAGCACCCGGCGCGGGCCGTGGGAAAGATTTTGTTTGGTAGATCGTTTCAAAGGGAAAGTTCCTTTCAGGGCTCTAGGCCCCCGTTTTGCGTGTGCCGGGCGCTGCAGGGCACGGGCCGGAATAACCCGTTGATGCAGCGTCGAAAAAAGGCGCACTGTAAGTGTAGCAGAAAGCAGGGGAAAAAGACAATTGCCTTTTTTTGTGAATTTCTCAGGGATTTTGTTGTTCCGTTTGGCGGTTTTCCGTTGCCAAGCAGACCGAAAAGGTGTAAAAATGATTAACGGCCTAGCCCCTCTCAGGCCGCCTTTTCGGCGTCCAGCTCCCCCAAAGGGGGAGCCCTTGGCAAAGAGGTGCTCTTTGCATGGACTGCCAAGGCCTCTCACTTTGGGAGAGGTGGCATCGCGTAAGCGATGACGGAGAGGGCGAGCCGCGTAAAAATCACGCAGTAGTTTACGATATCTATATAATTTGGGAGGAACCTGATTTATGCAGAAAGAACAGCAGCAGCTTGCCGCACTGATCAAGGGCAAAAAGGTTGCATTCATTGGTGCCGGCGTCAGCCATAAGGCACTCATCAAGGAGTTTGTGGAGCTGGGCGCTCATGTGACCCTCTGCGACCAGAAGAAGTCCGTGGACGATTTTGGCGATTACGCTGCCACCATCCGGGAGCTGGGCATTGACCTGAGCCTGGGCGAAAACTACCTCGAAGGCTTCAAAGGCCAGGACATCATCATGCGTACCCCGGCTTTGTGGGCTACTTTGAAAAGCC
>VOFJ01001843.1_pt1 | contig 11384 bp, 17 predicted proteins | sample 5384081 | NCBI WGS metagenome assembly VOFJ01 (sample SAMN12384729, study PRJNA508395) | human gut metagenome | isolation source: healthy gut I | host: Homo sapiens | reverse complement strand
GAACTGACGTTGGATCAACTTTTTGCACTTCCGCTGGTGCTGCGTGAAAAATGGTTCATGGGACGTTGGCTGTTTGGAGTCCACATTGGCCGAACATCAGGTGAAGTTATCCCAACTGAAAGTACTGATGCAGTTGGGAAGTACTGAAAGTATTAAATTGTTTCTGGAAAATTCGGATGCACTGGCAATCGTGTCGGTACGTGCCGTTACCCGTGAACTGATGTCGGGAGTACTAAAGTGATCGATATCACAGATTTCTCTGCCGAACGTATGTTCTCCTTTGTGCAGCTTCCGGGGACAGAGCAGGGGACTGGAAGAGAGTTTCATCCGGTATATGCAAGCCTATAAGTAAATCAGATGTGGATGCCGTAATCGTGTTTCACTTCATCCATCACAAAAGTACTTTCCAGTGAACCGAGGCTGTCTATTGTTCCCAGAACATTGAGGATAAACTCCTGATAGTATTTCATGTTTGGGGGCATGGATCTTTAACAGATAGTCGTAGCTGCCTGATATGTTATAACATTCAGTTACTTCGGGGATATCTTGTATGATCCGTGTGAACTCGGTCGCAATCTCCTTGTTCAGTTTGCTGAGCTTGACGCGGCAGAAGACGACAAAACCCAGGTTCAGTTTTTCTGCATCCAATACGGCTATATACTTCTTTATATATCCTCCGTTTTCCAAACGTCTGAGGCGTTCGAAAAACCGGGGTCGATGAAAGATTCACCCGGGCGGCAAGTTCTTTTGTTGTCAGCCGGGATTCTCCTGCAGCGTGCGGAGGATCTGCAAATCCTTTTTGTCTAAAGTCTCCATAGAATAAAATTCTTTTATCTGATTCTTTTTAACTGTTGTATAGTTGACTCTATCTGTATGACAGTGTAAAAAAATAGGATTATTTTCTGTATTTATGTGATTTCTTGTTTGATATTTCTTTTGTATGATACTTTTTGCTGGAAAATAATACAGTAATAAGTCAAATAAAAAAAAGAATAAGATCATGGCAAAAAGAGAATTACATTTCGAAACATTACAACTTCACGTAGGACAGGAACAGCCAGACCCGGCTACGGATGCTCGTGCAGTTCCTATTTATCAGACTACATCTTATGTATTTCATAACTCGGCACATGCAGCCGCACGTTTTGGTTTACAAGATCCGGGTAATATTTATGGGCGTCTGACTAATTCCACACAAGGTGTTTTTGAACAACGTGTAGCGGCTCTCGAAGGAGGTGTTGCCGAAAGGTTGGCTGTCGCTTCGCGCAGCTGCCATTACCTATGCAGTCGAGAATATTACACGTGCCGGCGACCATATTGTAGCGGCAAAGACTATTTATGGAGGTAGCTATAATCTGCTGGCACATACATTGCCGGTTTATGGGGTAACTGCCACTTTTTGTTGATCCGGCTGACTTGTCTAATTTTGAAAAGGCTATCCAAAAAAAATACGAAAGCGATCTTTATTGAAACCCTGGGCAATCCGAATTCAAATATTATATCTATAGAAGAGGTGGCAGCCATTGCCCATCGTCATAAGATTCCCTTGATTGTGGATAATACTTTCGGAACACCTTACCTGATACGTCCGATCGAACATGGTGCGGATATTGTAGTGCATTCGGCAACTAAATTCATCGGTGGACACGGTTCGTCGTTAGGAGGTGTCATTGTTGATTCAGGTAAATTTGACTGGGTGGCATCAGGTAAATTCCCTCAACTGACAGAACCGGATCCGAGTTATCATGGGGTACGTTTTGTGGATGCTGCCGGACCTGCGGCTTATGTGACCCGTGTCCGTGCTGTCTTGTTACGTGATACGGGGGCTTGCATCAGTCCGTTTAATGCTTTTATTCTGTTGCAGGGATTGGAGACACTTTCATTGCGTGTGGAACGTCATGTAGAGAATGCGTTGAAAGTGGTTGACTTCCTGCAAAATCATCCGAAGGTGAAAAAGGTGAACCATCCGTCTTTGCCGGAGCATCCCGATCATGCGCTGTATGAACGTTACTTCCCCGAAAGGCGCCGGTTCAATCTTTACTTTCGAGATAAAAAGGAGGGCAGGAAGAAGCACATCGTTTTATCGACAGCCTGGAGATCTTTTCCCTGCTGGCAAATGTAGCCGATGTAAAAATCTTTGGTTATTCATCCGGCCAGTACAACGCATTCGCAGTTGAATGCAAAAAGAACTGGCGGAACAGGGTATTTATCCGGGGAACAGTGCGTCTCTCGATAGGAACGGAGCACATAGAAGATTTGCTTGTAGACCTGGAACAGGCACTGGCTAAAATCTGAACAATCGGAATGAAAAAGGGTGTTATAACTTCAAGTTATCAGCTATTCCATAATGTGATTGGTTCGATATCTTTTTTTAAAGCTTACCTTTGCAACCGTCAAAAACAAAGGATAACTAAATGATATTATAAGAAATGAACACAATTGAACAAGTGCTGACGAAGTACAACAAACCCCTTTTCATTCTCCTATTCGTTCTTTGTCTGATGCCTTTTATTTCTCCGGCTATAGCCCTGTTTCTGGGTCTTGCGCTGGGAATGACAGCCGGACAACCTTTCCCGAAATTCAGTAAGAAAACGTCTAAATATTTATTGCAGTTCTCTGTAGTAGGCTTGGGATTCGGTATGAATCTGCATGAATCGCTGAGAACCGGAAAAGAAGGGATGCTCTTTACGGTCGTATCGGTTGTTGCCGTGTTGGCTTTAGGTATGTATCTGGGTAAGAGATTGATGATGGACCGGAAAACGGCTTATCTGATCTCCGCCGGAACTGCGATTTGCGGAGGAAGTGCCATAGCTGCCGTTGCTCCGGTAGTAAAAGCCAATGACAATGAGATGTCGATGTCACTCGGAACAATCTTTTATTCTGAATGCGAATTGCATTGTTTATTTTTCCGCCTATCGGACATTTGCTGGGAATGAGCCAGGAGCAGTTCGGTATGTGGGCGGCCATTGCCATACATGATACCAGTTCGGTGGTGGGGGCAGGTGCTGCATATGGTGAGCAAGCTCTTGAAATAGCTACAATGGTCAAGTTGACACGTGCTTTATGGATTATCCCGGTAACGATTGCTACCATGTTTATATTCAAACAGAAAGGTGCAAAGATCAGCATACCCTGGTTTATTTTCTTTTTTATTCTGGCTATGGTTGCAAAATACTTTCCTGACAATTCCTGAAACGATAACAGGTTCACTGGTCTGGCTGGCAAAGAAAGGTTTAACAGTTACCCTGTTTTTTGATCGGTGCCGGATTATCCCGGAAGTAATCAAACAAGTAGGCGTACGCCCGATGGTGCAAGGTGTTGTCCTTTGGATATTTATCGGGCTGATCAGTTTAGGAGTAATAATGCTGGTTTAAAACGAGCAAAATCTTGTTGTTTAAAACGGGGGTAAAGTTCGTTTTAAACGAGTTTTTACCCGTTTAAAACGAAGTGGAGGTCCGTTTTAAACAAGAATAACTGTACTTCTCAATCCTGAAAAATATGAAACCCATATCTCTTACTTTCCTCTTATTGAATTAATTTCCTATCTTTGCGTCTTCTAAGTGAATAATAAAGATGGCATCTAAGATTACAAAAGGCATTATAATTTCATTTTGGGTACTGTTCGTTGCAGCAGTGGGAACTGTGTTCCTGATATTTACAGCTATTGTAAATGGTTCAATCGGTATGTGCCCCCCGTAGAACAGCTAGAAAATCCGATCGATAAATATGCATCCCCAGGTTATTTCGGCAGATGGAAAGACGCTGGGTAGTTATGCGCATAGTAAAGATAACCGTATTTATGTGAACTATCGAGACCTTTCGCCTGATTTGGTGAAGGCTTTGATTGCGACTGAAGATGTTCGTTTCACCGAACATAGCGGTATTGATGCTCAGGGACTTTTCCGTGCTGTTGTAAACGCGGTATCCTGATGCAGAAAAGTGGCGGTGGCGGTAGTACTATCACACAACAGCTGGCAAACCAGCTTTTCTCACCGAATGCAGATAATTTGATGGAACGTCTTTTCCAAAGCCGATCGAATGGGTGATTGCTGTTCAGTTGGAACGTTATTATACAAAGGAAGAGATTATTAATATGTATCTGAATAAGTTTGACTTCCTGTATAATGCGGTAGGAATCCAGTCGGCTGCCCGGCTTTATTTCGGACTACTCCGAAGAATCTGAAGATAGAGGAGGCCGCGACTTTGGTCGGTATGTGTAAGAACCCTTCTTATTTTAATCCGAAGCGTCAGAATGAACGTACACGCGGACGCCGTAATACGGTACTGGAACAAATGCAGAAAGCTGGTTACATTACCCGTGCCGAATGCGATTCGTTGAAGGCCTTGCCGCTGGTTCTTCATTTCACCCGTATGGATCACAAAGACGGTCCGGGCTCCTTACTTCCGTGAATATCTGCGTATCCTGATGACCCGTCTTAAACCGGATCGCAGCGCGTACAGAGGTTGGCAGAAACAGCAGTTCTATGAAGATTCCCCCGGCTTGGGAAACCAATCCTCTTTATGGCTGGTGCAACAAGAACAAAGAAAGCTGATGGCGAGTATTGCATATAATCTTTACTACTGATGGTCTGAAAATATATACGACGATCGACTCCCGTATGCAGCAGTATGCGGAAGAGGCTGTCCGTGAGCATTTCAGTAAAGATTTGCAACCTTCTTTCTTCCAGGCTAACAGAAAGAAGAAACAGGCTCCTTTCTCAATTGATCTTCGTCCGGGTGAAGTGGATACGATTATGATGCGTGCCATGCATCAGACCGACCGCTACCGGGCTATGAAAAAAGGCTGGAGATAAAGAGGAGGAGATACGCAAAGTGTTCAATACACCTGTCGATATGCGTGTATTCTCCTAACGGGCCGGTCGATACGATCATGTCGCCGATGGATTCTATCCGTTACCATAAAAAGTTTCCTGCGTACCGGCTTTATGTCAATGGATCCGCGTAATGGTTATGTGAAGGCTTATGTGGGTGGTATCGACTATAATGACTTCCAGTATGATATGGTGAATGGCGGACGCCGTCAGATCGGTTCTACTATCAAGCCGTTCCTCTATTCTCTGGCGATGATTGAAGGGTTTAGTCCATGCGACGAAATGATGCATGTACAAAATACATATTTTGACGAGAACGGTATCCCCTGACTCCGCGTAATGCCAGCGGCAAGCGGGTTGGTGAACGTGTTTCTATCCAATGGGGATTGCAAAATTCGGATAACTGGGTGACGGCATGGCTGATGAGCCAGATGTCTCCGTATACTTTCGTGCGTCTGCTTCATTCTTTTGGTTTGAAGAATCAGATGGATCCTGTAATTTCGATATGTCTCGGTACTCCTGACGTTTCGGTAGGCGAGATGGTAAGCGGTTATACTGTTTTTTGCCAATAAAAGGTATCCGTGCTGAACCGATCTATGTGACCCATATCGAGGATCCGTATGGAAATACGATTGCCTCCTTTAATTCACAGATGAGTGAAGTGCTGACGGAAGATGCTTCTTATAAGATGCTTCATATGTTGAAGAATGTGATCGATGGCGGAACAGGCAGCCGTGTCCGTTTCCGTTATGGCATCAAAGGCTCCGATGGGCGGTAAGACCGGTACGACGCAAAATAACTCCGACGGTTGGTTCATGGCCTTTACACCTAGTCTGGTGTCCGGGTTGCTGGGTTGGAGGTGAAGAACGTTCCATCCATTTCGACCGTTTGTCTGAAGGTCAGGGGGGGCAAGTATGGCGTTGCCGATCTATGGTTTATTCATGCAGAAAGTATATGCTGATAAGACGCTCGGCTATTCGGAAGAGGAAGATTTCGATATTCCGGAGCAATATGCAAATCCTTGTAAAACCATCACGGAGGAAGAACGCAAAGCATATCCCGGCAGATCCCGGAGGCATTGATAAAATGTTTGAATAGTAAACAAGATTGATTATATGAGACTCCCGCAAATCTGAATAATTTATTAGATTTGCGGGAGTTCATTTTTAAGAAGATCTGAACTTATTCCAAAGGAAAGTGGTTTACAGATTATAAAGTGATATAACATGAATTTCAGACATAAATATGTATTGGCTATTGATCAGGGAACAACTACTTCCCGGGCCATCCTGTTTAATCGTCAGGGGACAGGTCATCACACTCTCTCAGAAAACATTCCAGCAGTATTTTCCTAAGCCGGGTTGGGTAGAGCATGACCCGAACGAGATATGGTACACGCAGTCGCTTGCAATCAAGGAAGCGATGGCGAAAGCCGATGTGACGGATGACCATATTGCCTGTATCGGCATTGCCAATCAACGTGAGACAACGATTGTGTGGGACCGTGAGACGGGCTTTCCTGTCTACAATGCGATTGTGTGGCAGGACCGCCGCACAGCTGATTATTGCGAGGAGTTGAAAGCGGAAGGCTATTCCGATGTTATCCAGCAAAAAACAGGACTGGTCATCGATGCCTACTTCTCGGCAACTAAAGTGAAATGGATATTGGATCATGTAAAAGGTATTCGTGAACGGGCGGAACGGGGTGAACTTTGCTTTGGAACAGTCGATTCCTGGCTGATCTGGAAGCTGACACGGGGAACACAGTTTATTACGGATATTACAAATGCCTCCCGGACCATGTTATTCAATATAAATACTATGCAATGGGATCAGGAGTTGCTTGATCTGTTTACAATCCCAGCCTCCATGTTGCCGGAGGTGAAGAGCAGCAGCGAGGTTTATTGTAAAGACTTCTACCCCGATATTTAAAGCCGGTATTCCTATTTCGGGAATGGCGGGCGACCAGCAGGGCGGCTCTGTTCGGGCAGCTGTGTCTGGAAGAAGGTATGATGAAGACGACCTATGGTACGGGCTGTTTTATGATCGTAAATACCGGGGGACAAACCGGTGCTTTCACAAAACAACTTGCTGACGACTATTGCCTGGAAGCTGGGTGATAAAGTAACTTATGCACTGGAAGGCAGTGTGTTTGTCGGTGGTGCAGCTATCCAGTGGCTTCGTGACGGTATTGGATTGATACCGAATGCTCCGGTCACGGAACAGATGGCGAAGTCGGTCCCGGACAATGGCGGTGTCTATTTTGTACCTGCACTGACCGGTTTGGGAGCTCCTTATTGGGACCAGTATGCACGGGGGAGCAATTATTGGCATTACCCGTGGTACGACAGCTGCGCATCTGACACGTGCTGCGTTGGAAGGTATTTGTTACCAGGCATATGATGTACTGATCGCGATGGAGAATGATATTCACGCCAAGCCGAAGGAGATTCGGGTGGATGGCGGTGCGATTGCAAATAATTTCCTGATGCAGTTTCAGGCGGATATCAGCCGCTGTCCGGTAGTCCGTCCCAGTATAATTGAGACAACAGCTTTAGGAGCTGCTTATCTGGCTGGGTTGGCAGTGAATTACTGGAAAGATATGGATGAACTGAAAGAGCAGTGGTCGCTGGATACCATCTTCACAGCCAAGATGAAACCGGAAACAGCTTTGGCTTTGCTTTCCGATTGGCATAAGGCGGTCGGACGGACAATGAACTGGGCGATGGATAGCGAAATATAAAGAGTATGCCTGGATACCCGGAATTGCACCGCTTGCAGGCTCTGCGCTGGCAGCTATGCTTTATTATATTCTGAAATAGAGCATTTAAACGTTTTTTATCTAATCTAAAAAAGTGGTATATTCGTACCAGTATTCTGGAAAAGAAGAATAACCAGAATCAATTTAAGCCTATTGAAATGAGTAGAATAACCACTTTACTTTTTAGTATTTTGTTTGATATTGTCTGGATGCGGAAACCATAAATCTCGAAATAATCAGGTTACATTGGAACCGGATTCATTATCCGGACCTCACAGCCATGCGCAAGAGTTGTTTGACAAAGCCCGTGAACTGCAAAAAGGGGAGGATTATCCTGCTGCCATATCGGTTTATCAGCAATTAATATCCCTGGAACCAACGGATGATGACATAAAATCTGTCGCCACCTTGATGGACGAAGGATTCCTGCAATTGGTCTATTGTTATATCTTTGGCGGGCAACGGAAAGACGGGGCAGACTATTTCAGTCATATATATAAAGAAAACAAACTTTGGTTTGTACGGAATTATCCCCGTAGTGTGGAAATCAGTATAGCTTATTCCCTCTATGAAGCTACGCGCCTGGAAGAAGCCGTTGCTCTGATAGACCGTGCCTTGTCGCGACAAGAGGAAGGCAGGGAGAATGATCAACTTTACGTGGATAATGGCATTGCATCCGTCATTTATAACCAGGCTGGCGAAATACGCAAGGCGATTGCCTGTGGCGAACGGAGCCTTGAGATTATAAAAACACTGGAAGACCAGTCGAAGATTGTATTTGTACTGGGTAACTTTTTGATTTATCAGTATCAGCAGGTCGGAGAGTTTGAACAGGCCCTTGCTGCTTATGAAGCTCTGTTGGCTTCCGGTGAAGGGGAAAAGAACCCATACGCATTGTGTACTGCCGAGACAAATGTTGTCCAGCTTTACGATGAATGGGGTTTGGAAGAGGAAGTGATGCTCCATCTTGATAAAGCCCGTGCAGCTGCCGACCGGGCGGTGTTCCCGAAGCCTTTCTCCGGGTGGATAATTTATCTGTTTATTATGCCCTTCAATGCAAGGAATATGAAAAGGCTGCCGTTTTGCTGGACAGTATGCAGGTTCGTATGCCGGACCATTCTCAAAATTCGTTCTATCATGAGTTTTATGATAATTACACTTGTATCCTGGCTGTCAGTAAGACGAAAGGGCAGGACGGAAGGACAATCGCTTCGGCTCGCCGGTTGATCGGAGGAGTTGAAGGATAAGCCGTTGAACAACCTGTCGGTCCTGACATACCGCCTGTTAGGGGATGTGTTGGCAGAGGTAGGGGAGACGGCCTTATCCATAGAAGCGTATCAGGCCTGTTGCGACTATATAGAGAAGAACCAATTGGTGAATCAGCAGCGTCTGGTTTATTATGCGCTGGGAAAACTGTATGCAGAAACAATGCGCCCAGCCGAATCGTCCCGCTATCTGCTGATGGCTCATCAGGCTAACCAACAGTTTACCGAACGTCGGAATGCCGGATTAATTTCGCAATTCCGGGTTAAATATGAAACAAGGGAAAAGGAACAGGATAACCGGTTGTTGCGTTCCGAGTTGCAGTTGCAGAAACGTACCCTGCAATATTATATCCTGATTGGCATCTTATTCTTTTTATTGGGTGTTGTTTTTCTGCTTTGGCTGAGTATGCGTCATAAAAAATCTCTTCGGCTGATTGAGGAAAAGGAAGGTCAGCTCCGGCAGATGCTGACCGAGCGGCAGAACCTGAACCGTAAGAACGAAGAACTTCGTATGCAGATTGAAAACGGCAGATGCTCAACATACGATGCAGGAGGTGATTAACAGTCTTTCTCCCCCGTTTGCTGACTGCGGAAGAGAGCAGGAGTTCCGTCGCCAGTTCTGCCTTCTTTATCCGTCGTTCCTGTCGGGGTTGCGGAAGGCTTGTTCGGCTGTGACCCGTAATGATGAGTTGCTGGCTATGCTGATTCGTCTGAATCTTTCGTCGGAAGAAATAGCTTTTGCTCTCGGAAATAACCGGGCAAGTGTGAATACTTCCCGTTTCCGTTTGCGGAAAAAGTTGGAGCTGGACAAAGACGTATCGTTGGAGGATTATGTGAGTCGATTCTGAAAAGTCTGTAAATCAATCCATGTTGGTACAGGGTGACAATGCGGCTGCCAGTAAAAATGCCGCAGTTCGTATCCTGGCCGATGACCCGTCGGTGGATGCTTTTTATGCCCTGGATGACGAGGTGGCATCGGGGGTAATCGGTTCGGGCGCAGGATTAGCAGATTCTTTCTGTTAATTTCTGCGCTTGAGTAACAGGGTTTCTCTATAAATCCTTATATTTGCCCATCACCAATAAAAAAGATAATCGATATGACGACAAAGCCTTATAGCACAGATGAAACTCCACAGTCTCAGCCTGTCTCCGAACCTGCTGTTTCTTATGGTCTGCCACAGGATACCGCCAGCCTGAAGCTGGCAGCAATCAATGAATTGATGAATATCTTCGATCCGGAGCGCCTTTCACAGGCGGTTGATTATTTGCGGTCGCTGGGAAAGGAGGAGGTTGGAGAATATCCTTATTACCCATCTTCCTCCAATGAATTAAGACAGGAGTTGGCAGAAGCAGAAGATGATTTTGCCAACGGGCGGGTGTATTCAACTGATGAGTTACGTAAAGAAATGCGTATATGGTAACACATTTAGACTGGTCAGCCAAAGCCCGACGAAATCTGAATCAGATATTTGTATATTATAAAAAGAAAAGTGGTCAGGCAGCAGTGCGCTTATTCAATAAGATTTTTAGATGAAGCAGAAACATTACTGATCTTCCCCGAGGCTGGAAAAATAGAACCTTTGGGGGAAGATATGCAGATATGTTACCGTTCTTTAGTTATAGAAAAACATTTTAAGCTTATCTATTATAGTAAGAATGATGCAATAAGAATCGTTGCTATTTGGGATTGCAGACGAAATCCGTCTAGCTTCAAGCAATTTGTAGGAAAAAATAGATTAATCAAATCAATCCCCATATAACCTTTTATCACCTCCGGAATAGAAGCCTCTACTTCCGGGGTCAGTTCCATATTGACCTCGTTCAGGTTGGCGGCGGAGACGACAATCAGGTGGACTTCCGGCAGGTCGCCGGTCAGAATCATTGTTTCAATCATGTCGCGGAGACCTATTTCGTGTGCACTCATCAACGGAGGATAATCGCTGGCGTATTTCGGGTAGATGAGGCGGACGGTGCCTGGAGGATTGCTGTCGAGGGGGTGGCGTCTACCATGATGATATGGTCGTTAACGTAACCAGTGAGCCAGCTGATAAGATGCAAGCCTCCCGTTCCGCCATCCATTAGGGGTGACGTGGGCGGGAAGCGTTTCTTTTTCCAGGGCGCGGATGACGTGTATACCGACCCCTTCATCTTTCAGCAACAAGTTGCCCGACACTAATAAACACCAGTGATGGAGGGTTTCACCCCCGCTGTTCGATATGATCGTAGATAGAATACCGAATCTTACATGGACGATGTTGTGAGCAGAATGAAGAACCACATCGAAATGATGTATCTGCCCAGGCATATCAAGATTTAAGCACGCCCATCAACTGGGATGGGCAAACTGATCCAATGGCGCTTTCTGCCCATTTCGCTAACTTGGGATGAGTTGTTTCAGCAGGACTCACGGAGTCTATTTTAGGAGGCGGAACACAGTTGAAAAGCACGAAACCATTCCCAAGAAATTGGGATCAGAGGCTGATTGCATAGAACTGTGGCTGAAATAGGCTGGAGGTCACGTCACAG
>VOFJ01002280.1_pt1 | contig 11416 bp, 21 predicted proteins | sample 5384081 | NCBI WGS metagenome assembly VOFJ01 (sample SAMN12384729, study PRJNA508395) | human gut metagenome | isolation source: healthy gut I | host: Homo sapiens | reverse complement strand
CTCGGTAGCCCTTCGTTCAGTTACGTATTGCTCTTTATTTTCTGCGACCAAGTATCCCTCATTGCATAAATCTTTCAATAACTGAGATATTTCCGTTGAATGTTTATTTATCAGTTGCTGTAATCTGACATTAGACACACATCATCCTTCCATTTCGGCAGTCGTGAGTGCAATTAATCCGTCACCATATAAATGGGTAATTTCTTCCCCAAAAACAGAGATAAGTTTATTTATACTTTTTTTGAGGCAATAACTGCTCCATACTCAGGCACAACTCAACTCTATCCGGACGAGGCAACACATTTATCAGAGGCTTTCTCCAATGTGCTCCTTCCCAGGCATTCATAATCCGAGTGCTTCCGGAACCAGCCTTTTCTCCATACCCTAAAAAGCAGAAACATTGTTTGGATACTATTATTACACGCGGAACGCTAATGCCTCCTTTATAATATTGAGCTTGACTTATCAGTAGACATCCCGGATTAGAGAATAAAAACAATCCGTATACTTCTTTATTACAACTCCCCTATCCCGAAATAATCCGCATGAATCAAAAGTCTTAGCCAATGCTTCCCGTAAGGCTTCATGAACAGCCCCTTCATCATGCCTTTGACCATTCTTTTAGCTTAAATGTTTTCGGAAGAGAACGACTCACCTTAGGCCACACCAAATGAAAAAATTGAAATAGATTAGCCTCCCAGGTCCCATCCGGATAAACTCTGTCTATCCAACGTTCTCCGCTTTCCGGTATCTCTTGATAATCTACATGATAATCAGGAAAAGCCTCTACTATACTTTCTGTTTTGCAAACATCAATAAACCAACAACCGTCAAGCCTTCTTTTTCCTGTATACCTATCCTTTTTCCAACCGCCTAATTTCAGTAATAACCCTTTATCATCCCATTTTAAAAAGATGGAGGCCCGGTCTTACACTACCTAGCAACTGACGATATTGAGCGACAGATACTTCATCAAAAGATCTTCCAATGTATAGTTCTCCAAAATTCTGGAGTCGGGTTTGTCTGGCAAGCTATCGGCAAGCATTCTTTTTTACTTCGTCCGAGTACATTTATAATCTCCCGTATGACAACGCTTATAAGTACCTTTCATCGGATCTGAACCGATATAAACAGGACGATTCCTATAATCAGCACAAGAAATACGGAAGGTTAAAATAAATTGTCCTTCTTGTATCTCAAGCATCTGTACATCATTTTCCAACAATAGATTAAAGCTAACCTTTTTCCCTATTATTAACCTGATTCCAAAAATCATCTTGAAACTTACGCATCACCATCTGTGGCAGACCATCATAGAAGCATTGGTCATCCTTTTCTGAAATGCCTAGGATGATGATGCCGCCTTCGGTATTTGCAAAAGAAGAATAAGATTCCCAAAAAGCTCTTAGGAAATCCACCTTTCGCACTTTTAAACTCCAGATCAAAAAGATTCCGTCAAAGCAATCCTTTATTCTCCAGAAATTCCACTATGGAACTATAATTGTCTTTCATTCACGACTCTTCTGCCAATATTTCCAGCCGGACCATCCAACTGCAGCAATCAGCAATAACAAGATTAGGAAAGAACTATAAGCAGACACATTAGCGGCAAGCACATAAGTATCCGGATGGAAATCAAAAACGATTGTATGTTCTCCCCGCGGGTACCAGCATTCCACGTAAAAATCCAGTCGGCACGGAAATGGGTCGCTTCTTTTCCGTCTATTGTAACTTTCCAACCCGGATAATAGATTTCGGAGAAAACTGCCAGTTGTTCTGAAGATGCTTTCGTTTTATATGTCAACCGGTTAGGACGGTACTTTTCCAACACAATCGTTGCCGTGGAATCTACCTGCGGAGTAAAGCCTTCCAGGTCTTTCGCAAAGCGCTTATCCACCACTGCTGTCTTCAACGGATCAATCGTATTCAAGGTTTCAATCTCAGCATCCGCATTTTCTACAATATACACCTTATCTACAAAAAAAAAAACCATGCATTTCCATAAGCATACGGATTTCGAATCGGCGCCTGGTCCGGATTATAAATAATATACCGTGTATTCAACATGTTTAAAGAAGGAGAGCTGCCAAGGACGGGCATTATATCCTGTATGCTCTGCGCCTTTTTGCAAAGCACCGATAATATTACGGTATTCACCATCCAGACGATAATCAATCAATTCTTGATAACGGCGTAATTTAACGGCATGATATCCTCCAATCGAATGATGGAAGTAAGAAACATTTGTATCCTGCCACGGATTATTCAGTCAAACACACGGAAAGATTCATCCGTATCCTTAAATATCTCTTTATCAGCAACACTTTCCTTATAAGATTCTTCCGCTTTTTCCTTTTACATAATTACTATCGTCCAGATAACGACGGTCGACAGACCATAAATCAACCAATATCAACACGGCCATACCTGCACTCACAATCATAGAAGCAATCGTCTTATTTTTCGCCTTCCAGTACCAAAGCAATAAACCGGCTCCCAACAAAATAAAAATCAAAGAACGCAATGCATCCGACGAAGCCAGCGAAGCACGGTCCATCAACAAAGCTGTATAATACCATTCCGGAACCTGGTTCTGGAACTGTGCATCATAAGCAGAATGGAAATTCAATAATAATGAAGGTATCAGGAAAACAATCAGACAAATACCACCAGTTATGCCTAAAGACCATAAAAAGCCCTTTTTCATCGTTTTATCATCCACATTTCCCCTGAATATTTCCCTAATCCCCAAATAGCAACAAGAGGAAATACCAATCCTGGAATCACCAGAGCCATTTCTACTGTTCTGAACTTATTATACAACGGCAAATAATGGAACATTATATCATTGAATGCATCAAAATTACGCCCCAAGGCCAGGAATGTAAGGAAAACAGCCCCGCCAAACAACCACCATTTCATCGGGTTACGCACCACGAACATCCCCAATACAAACAAGAAACATACCAATGCTCCAAAATAAACAGGTCCTGATGTAATATGGTTTATCCCCCCAATAAGTATAAGTCTGAACCTCTTTTCCCCACCTGGGCACCGTTTTTCTTCAATTCCTTATACAACTCGGAAGAACTGCCTAATGTACCTCCCGAACTACCTCCATATACATCGGGGATCATGACAGTCAATAACTCCTTCCAGCCATAACTCCATTGGAAAGCATAATCTTTATCCAAACCGGAAGAAGCTTTCTCCACTTTTCCCGTTTCGTCTGGTTTAGGCGTCACTTCAGAGGCTCCACGGATAGAATGTTGTCCCAAATCCCAGTTGGAATACATATGTTTTGCATTGGGAAGGACTGCTAAAACTACACATGCCAGCATAATCAAAAGACGTTTTAAGCCAGTCGGCAGTCTGCTTTTCCTTAAGCATCTTGATAGAATATCCCAAATATTAGATGAAGAAGCATAACAAAACCAGATAATAAGTTATCTGAACATGCCCGTTTAACAAAGAGAAAGCTACTCTAAAAGGAACAGGACTGCTCCCCAAAGCCATTTTCGTTTAAACAGCAAGAACATACCCGCCAACGTTACAGGCATATACCCTATCACATAAGCCTTTACAATATGTCCCGCTTCAATAATGATTATATTATAAGAAGCAAAAGCAAAGGCAATCGCTCCCTATCGCCAGCCACCAGTTCACTCCCATGATGCACATCAACAGATAAAAACAGACCAATCCGGTAAAAACCATGGCAGCATGAGTATATCCGGAGTCTTCAACCATCCGTCAACAATGCCATAAGAGGGCAATTCCGGAGCCGGACTTCCATATCCCGGTCCATAAGGCATCCCCGAAAACATAGCATCCGACCATACACTAAACTCACCGGTTCAGCAGTCTTTTTGCATATTTATCGACCTGACTTCCTCCCATGCCGGCAGCTTTCCACATTATCACCTTGTCTGATAACCTTTCCATCAAACACTGCGGGAGAGAAATAAGCCATCACCAACCCTAAAAACAAGACAAGGGGCAGCCACATGCTTACCCACATTTTTTCATCATACTATGCATAATATGTATCTTCTATATATTTTCGTTTACACTCTACCTTTGAACCACTTAGCAAAAATAAAAGCGAATAGCAAACCAGACATGGAGCAAAGATGTTGATATTACTCCATAATACCGGCACATAATATCATATCTTTCTTTCAAAGAGGCTTTGCGCTGGGTCGTACTAACCCCACCATCCAGGAAGTTAGATAATGTCATTCGCGTATTATATATTTTACCTGCTTGTTTCATACATTTGATACACCAGTCGAAATCAGCAGAATAGCGATATGTTAAATCATATAACGGAGCAATACTACGTTTTGTTATAAATGACTGATGACAAACTAACATGCCCATTCGGAAACTTTTCCATGTAAGTTTGTTTGGGGCCTTCAATCTCCGTTGTCCTAACGATTTACCTTCTTCATCAACAATAACTGTTTCTCCATAAATAATATCAGGCAGAACTTTCTTCTTCTGGACTAAAGAGGCAACTCGTTGTACGATATCGGAAGTAAATAAAGAATCCCCGGCATTAATAAACCACACATAGTCGCCCGTAGCCTTCTGAAGACCTTTATTCATTGCATCATAAATACCTTTATCCGGCTCACTTACCCAATAGGAAATTCCGGAAGCATATTGCTTTATAATATCCACCGTCCCATCCGTCGAGCCTCCGTCAATAACGATATATTCAATGTTCGGATACGATTGGCTCAGCACCCCAAGAATAGTCTGCTCTAACCAACGGGAAGCATTATAGGTGATTGTTATGATTGAGAAAAACTGGTTGTTGCATTAATTAGACTTTCCTATTTGTATTTACATTAAAATTTACGGTGGCTTACTTTAGTTTCGCCTTAACAAAATTAACCACCATCTTCGGATTATTGATTGCCTTTTTATGCCTTTTAAACGGGCATTCAGAATATCCTTCGATAATAACCATTTTAAATCATACCAGAAACCTGAATGGTGAATTTTGTTTTTATCTAATATATATTTAAAGATAGAGTATTTTGAACGCCCTTGAAAATGAAGACAGTAAAAACGGATTAACGAGTTATCACTGTTAATCTTCCATATGGAAGATTGTCTATCCAATAGACTTTCTTTTTACCGTCTTCCATTTCAAAAACCCAATCCCCATGTAATACATCCATCAAAACAAGTTCCTTTCGTTGGAATAGCAATATCTATTACATTACATTCTGTATTATCCTGAAACCAGACAAAAAGCAGTCATATCGCATATTCCACCTAATCTTTTATTGTCAATAAAACCTTGATACATAGACTTCATTTTACTTAAAAGAATATCTTCTGTATACATAGACATCATATATCTACAAAAATTAGAAATAGATGATGTATTAAATAAATATCCGGGTCCTTGTTTATTACATGTGGTAAAAATCATAGGGTATATATTTTTGCATGATTTCATTTATATTGCAATATAGTAACACATCAGAATCCATACAAAGGAAATACTCCATTTCTTGTTTTTCTATAAAATCCCTAATGTAAAACCATCTCTGAAAACATATCAACTCATAATCATAAGGATTAGAAGACATATGTACATATACCTTTTAAATGCATTAGCGCCTTCAGAATAATCGTCCATATTATAATGTTCTACAAAATCATATTTATTTGTAGAATCATCACTTATCAGACAAATTCTATTTTGAGGATTAAATAAACGAATTTGTTCTAAAACAAGTTTTAGATAAAAAAGTATCTCCCCCTATGTACTATGATTATTGGTATATTCATTGTCGTCAAAACTTATTCAAGACTTCTATGACCTTATAAATATCATCCAAAAATATGCCCATAAGATATAGGGAGACTCAAGGTTGTTTTATGAATTTCTTCCGATAAAGGAAATTCACCTTCAATAATGCCTTCCATTGCTTTTTGTTTATGCGGAGGTATTGGATAATGGACATCTGTCTTAATTCCATTTTTAAGGAGAAAAAATCCCTTAATTCATCTCTTTTCGGATGACGTATGTTAAAGATATGGTATACATCAAAATAATCAGAAGAAACTACAGGCTTTATAAAATCGTCTTTCAATTCTGTCAAATAAATATTTGCTAGATTTCTCTTATGTTGATTGATTTCATCCAGATATTTAAGTTTTACACTTAATAATGCTGCCTGAATTTCATCCAAACGAGAGTTATAGCCAATATAATCATTCTGATATTTAATCTTAGAACCATAATTTCTTAAAGCTCTAAACATTTCATTCTTATCAGAATCACCTGTTGTGATAGCTCCAGCATCACCTAAAGCTCCCAGATTCTTAGTCGGATAAAAAGGAAAAAAGCACCAATACCAAATGTTCCAACCTTTTGCCCCTTGAACATAGCACCATGAGCTTGTGCACAATCCTCTATAACAGGTAAATCATACTTAGAAGCAATTTGCATAATGCTTTCCATATCACATGATTTTCCATATAAATGAACAACCATGATTGCCCGAGTGTTCTTGGTTATCTTTTCCTCTATTTTCAATGGATCTATATTATAAGTACGAATATCAGGTTCTACTAAAATAGGTTTCAGACCACACTGAAGGATTGATAAAATAGTTGCTATATAAGTATTTGAAGGAACAAGGACTTCGCTACCTACTGGAAACTCATAACTACGCAATGCCAACATTAAGGCATCTAAACCAGATGCAACACCAATACAATATTTTGTACCACAATAAGAAGCAAACGCTTTCTCAAAAGATTCAACTTTTTTTCCAAGAATATACCAGCCACTATCCAGTAAATCCCTAAAACATTGTAAATATTCCTTTTCGAATCCCCCTGTTCAATCTTCCTAAACTTTCATATTCAATCATAAGGCTCGTAAATATAATCATTTGGATCAAAAAACTCAGAAGCTAATACCATCAAAATAGCATCTTTACTAAAATGGTGCATCAAATGCCAATCTGTAGATTCTAGAATAAGGCATTTATGAGGAGAGTCTAATATGAATTCTTGTTTTTCAGTTCCTGTATTATTGGATATCGTACAATTTCCTTGAATACAGATAGCTGCTTGTACCGTTTTATGATGACGATGCCCTCCTCTTACAGAGTCATCAACACCATAAATATAAAATATTCGCTTTATATCAAACGGTAATACTTTCTCTATTACCGTCAGATTACCACGATTGTCTGTAAATGTCTTTAAATCTATTATATGAGCCATATTTCAATTTTCGTGTAATAATTTAATATAATGTTTTTCACGCAACCCGCGTCGAACTAAAAGTTCAACCAAATATTTATAATATTTCCATCCATGCAAATATAACTCAGAAGCCCGAATTGCAGGATAATTGTTTCTAATTTGTTTTTATTTCTTTCACATAAGGTTTAAAAAGTAATGATATTGATGTTTCGTTTCTTTTTTGTAATAAGGCCTGGGGAAAAATAATCAGGTGTAACAAATACAAAAGAATGAAAATGAAAAAAAAACGACAGGGAATTTTCTATTCGTTTTTAATTCAGTTCCTATTATACTATTACCAGATCGTTCAAACTCGTATTGTTGCATATTCCAAGGGCAACCCTCCGCCCAAATTTTGAGAAACGTAGACACCTTCAAAACGTTCAGGCCAATCATCTAAATATTTCTGATCTCCAAAACGTCCATCTTCAAATCGTGCATAACACCATTCAAGACATGCGTTACGCCACCATTCTAACACGGTTCTTCCTTGTTGATTATTTTTAAAAGTGACAAACTGTACACAATAATATTTCTGTTTTCTTACTTTTGATCATATTGTCGAGTATAACGATGAGGAGTTATCAACACCGAATTATCTCCCATCTCATCCAACAAGACTTGAGGTGATGAAAAAAAAGTACAAATCCGAATCCAAATACGTACAATGATCGACACTATAATGATTCAATACATACAATATGGTTGAAGAAGAACAGGTCCAACAATATTCAGCTCTTGTACGAGTCGGTTTTACTCTTAATAATTCTTCATCTTCAAACTCAGACAAAGAAATCACTGTTGCATTCTCTAACTGTAATGATTTCAAAACATAATAACACTTATCATCAAAAGCAAATATATATAGATGAAAATCCTTACAATGTTGGTTTAACGAATTATACATCGCTAAACCTCTTGAAAGATATACAGAATCAAAAAGGGTACAAAAATTAAGCATATTAACTAATATTTAAAAAATACGTTTTAGTCTCGCCTTGACTTTATAGTAAAACATTACATATCTAAAATAATAAATAAAAGCATCTCTTCCCTGTTTAGATTCTTGAACATCTATATTAGAAAGCAATATAGGTGAATCAGTTAAAGAAACATCAAACATTTCATTAGTGTCACAATGTGTTCCACTCCCATCCATCCCTATTTGATTAACTAAAGATCGACCAGGATATAATGTCAATTTATTATATAAGAAAAAGCAGATGCATACCAACGAACTGCCCATGAATTATTCTTTCCCTCTATTTGATGTTTCAACATTCTATAATAAGGATAAGAGTTATTAAAATCAAATTCTTTCTTTAAGTTTTGTTTATCTATTTCCTTTAATAAAGCTTTTCCATCCGAACAAAATAAATCCCATCCACGTTTCCAAGTAGCCCATCCCCAGCAATCAGCACCTTTTTATAAAAAGGTTTCAGGTAAAGACTTTCTTACAGGATAAACGTATCCATGGATAGAAATCACTTTCTTTTCATTTTCATAAAAATCTAATGCTTCATTCATATATTTAAGAAAAATATCGAGAAACTAGTAAATCATCTTCCAGGACAATTATTTTACCATACTGATTAACAACAGAGGTCACACCATCAATAATGTTGTTAGCTAATCCCCAATTTTCGGAACGTTTAAATATTGTAACAGACTTAAATCCCGTAATGGAATTTAAAAAAAATCACGAACAGCCTCTACTTCAGGCCTAATTATTTCATTTTTAAAGCCATCCGAATATATAATCAAATCACTTTCAGATGCATATTCATTTTGTAATAAAGCTGTCACAACTTTCTTTGTATGAATAATACGATTATATACAAATAAGACAATTGGTGCTAATTGCATTTTTTTCTCTTTTTTGTAATAATGCCCTATTTATAGTCCAAAGATGGCTTTCAATAAATAACAAATGATGAAACAAATCATCATTTATGGAAGTTCGACAAAACAAACGCTTAATAATTTTCAAAATTCTTATCATAGAAAATTGTTCTATTCCATTAAAACTATTTAGAAGCATTGGTTTATATCTATCTTTCCAAAGGTTATTTATATTCTCTTCAAGTAACTGAGAATATGAAGGTTCTAACAAATATTCATTTAAGCATTTCAAATAAGATTTATAGTCAGAATCACTACATAAAGAAACAAAAGAATTTACCCTCTCTATTTGGATATATAAAGTATTCTATTTTACCCCTCTTGTATTAGCAATTCTGTTATGAAACTCCGTTCTATATTATTTGCTTCAGAATACTCAAAAAGAAATTTCCCAAACTATAAAAGATTGGAGCACTTTTATAGACTTCCACACCTTGTGGAATATGTGGATGATGAACAAATTACAGCAGAAGCACCCAAGTCTATCAATTCTTTATAGCGAGCTCTCCATTCAGGCAAAGGGATATTTATTTCCTCAACCCCCGCATGTACCTGAACTAATAAATAATCACATTCAAAGGCAGACTTTTTTATTATTTCATTTGTGCGATTATGATTAATCCAAGCATAGCCCGCTTCAGAGGAAGAATCATTGGCAATCATCCCATATCCTCCTTCAGCAAAAGACAAAAATCCTAATGTCCTATTATTTAGAACAATTTTTTTTTTTTTTAACTGATAAGCTTCTTCAAAAATTCATACCAGCACCAACAACAACAAACTCTGAAAGATTATTTAACGTTTCTTTTTTTAGTGCAAATTCACCATAATCCATAATGTGATTATTTGCACAATTCACTAAAGTAACCCCCCATTCTCTAAGAATAGAAACGCACTTTTCACTTTGATATATATTAGGTCCTGCCTTCTTAATCTTTTTACGGCAAGTTGTAATAGGTGCCTCTAAGTTTATACCCACAAGATCACATCGGTTAAATAAGGATTGTAACTCTAATGATATTGAAGCACTAACAGTCTTTGGCGAAATAAGAACATCCCCACAAAACAATATTGATATAGGTTTATCCATTTATGCTATTTCTTTTTTTTTTTAAGAAGCAATTCAATATGCTTAAATACAAGATAAGCATTATATGCTTCCATTTCAAGATTTCTAAAACCCAAAAGTTTTACACCTTCTTTAATCTTCGGGATATAAAATAAATCATAATACATCTTACTGTAAAAAGGTTTTGCTGTAAGATACTTATTAATCCATTCAATATATTCTACTTTCACAAATTCTTTTTTTTTTTAGGATAGAGACATCTAACGGATTTAAAGGTACTTTTTCCATCGCCATTCTATCCAAACATATTAACACGACTACTTTTTGAATGTAAACTATTATTATCAATTCCCCATTTTTTAAAAGAAGTATCTTGCCAAATTCTATTTTTTTTCTTTCTTTCAACAGGTAATTTAAGCATAGATATTGCAACATCCATATCAAGAAAAGGACTCCATGGTTTAAACCCCCATTGAAGCAGGTACTTTTAATAAGTAGGATAATAGCATAATTTTCAATCGCATTGAAGATATTATTCGATAACGTTCATCTTTCAAATTATACTTTTCCCTTTCATAATACTCACTCTAATAGTTCCTCTCTAGCTTTTTTATTAAAAATGATGGATCACCAGCCATACCATGGGAATAAGATAGATTACAAGATATCTGAACTTTTATCAATACTCTTTTTATATTCACATTCCCAGCCCAAGCATCTCCAATAATACCACTTAATAAAGGGCACTGACAATACCCCTCTTCTCTTATCTTAGAATAAAACTCTATTTGGTACATCCGTGTAAATGGGTCGACACTCCATATAATGAATACCATTCATTAATATAATTATGAAATTCTGACAACTCTATCTGTTTAAAGTCAATACCTAACTTCTTTGTATATTCTTTTTGCTCGAACACATTCAAACGATTGACTTTGTATAGAGCAGTTCCATATGAAAAAAGCTTTAATACGTTCTTTTTCTTTAACCATACAATTAAGCAAGCGAGAATCATATCCACCACTAGAAGGAATAATAATATTACCAGAAACTTGTGATTCCCAGGTTTGGATTTTTGACTCAATCATATCCAACACATCAGTTTCAGTAAAATTCAAATCATTTATCCAGTTAAATACGTAACTGAACGAAGCACAATTG
>VOFJ01003534.1_pt1 | contig 11469 bp, 25 predicted proteins | sample 5384081 | NCBI WGS metagenome assembly VOFJ01 (sample SAMN12384729, study PRJNA508395) | human gut metagenome | isolation source: healthy gut I | host: Homo sapiens | reverse complement strand
AGATATATGGTATCTCCTCCATCATTATATATTGGTTCATACATACTTACTGGTTCTTTTAAGGAATCTAGAGCAACAGATATTTCATATTCTGTTACTTTTAATTTTTCTGCTATTTCTTTATTAGTGGGTTCTTTTCCACCAACTGATAATTCGTCTTTTAGTTTTAATGTTTTATAGGCTAAGTCTTTTATACTTCGAGATATTCTAAGAGTATTATTATCTCTTAAGTATCTTTTTTATTTCTCCTTCTATCATAGGGCAAGCATATGTTGATAGTCTTACATCATAGGATGTATCAAAATTGTCTATTGCTTTTACTAGTCCTAGGCATCCAACTTGAAACAAATCATCAAGATTATCTACTTTACCAGTAAATTTTCTTAAAATACTTAAAACTAATTTTAAATTACCATTTATTAAGTCTTCTCTAGCAAAGGGATCTCCTTCATTCATTTTTTTTTTTAATAGTTCTAACATTTCTTCATTTGTTAATACTTTTTATATTCGCAGTATTCACACCAGTTATTTCTACTTTATGGCGTGACATATTAAAAATTCTCCTTTCATATTCATTATGAATACTTAAGAAGAATTTTATTCATTTTATTTATTTTTATATATTTCTAATATTTCTTTAAATCTTTCTGGTACTGGAGCAGTAAATTCCATATACTCTTTTTTGTTGTTGGATGAACAAAACCTAATTTTTCAGCATGTAACATTTGTCCAAAATCTTTATCTATTAATTTTTTTTAACCATAGACAGGATCATTTACGACTGGATGGCCTATATAATTTAAATGTACTCTTATTTGATGAGTTCTTCCTGTTTCTAGTTTACATCTTATTAAAGTGGCAGTATTATATCTTTCTAATACTCTGATATGAGTTACTGCATCTTTAGAATTTTCACTGGTTACAGCCATTTTCTTTCGATTATTTTTATCACGACCGATTGGAACATCAATAGTAGCGGTATCTTCAAGAATTATGCGCCTTCTACTAAGGCTATGTATTCTCTTACCACTTCTTTTTTTTAGCAATGGCTTCTGCTAAAATATTGTGAGCTTTATCATTTTTAGCTACTAATAATAATCCTGATGTATCAGCATCTATTCTATGAACTATTCCTGGTCTAATACTTGTATTTACAGTACTTAAATTATTAGTATGATACATTAGAGCATTTACTAATGTTCCTGTATAATTACCAGGAGCGGGATGAACTACCATACCACTTGGTTTATTTACGACGATTAAATCATCATCTTCATAATAAATATCTAGAGGAATATTTTCTGGTACTATATCTACTTCTTCATTATATTCTTCTATATCAATCTTATCATTTTCTTTTTTAATATATAACTTGATTTTACTTCTTTTCCATTTACTAATATATTTCCATTATCAATCATTTTTTTGTATTTTTTACTTCTAGTGTATTCAGTATTATCAGTTAAATATTTATCTATTCTAATACCTACATTGTTTTTTTCATCTATTATCATTTTTTGTTACCTCCTGTATTTTCTATTAGTAAGAGAAATACTCCTACTACAATTAGAGTATCTGCTATATTAAAGATTGGAAAATTATAACTTCCTAATTTTATAGATATGAAATCTACAACATAGCCTCTTACTATACGATCAATTAAATTACCAAGTGAACCTCCTATTATTAATGAGAAAAGCTATGATATTTAATTTTCCATCTACTTTATTTTTCTTAATATAATATAATAATATTCCTATTATAAGAATAGCTACTACTATTAAGAAAATTCTTTTTACCAAGTAAAATACTGAATGCTGCTCCGGTATTGTTAGTATATATTATATAGAAAAAGTTCTTTATAATAGTTATTACTTCATTAGGTTCTAGTAATTTAATTATTAATATTTTAGATATTTGATCAATTACTAGAAATATTATTGATAGTATTATTATTAATGTCATTTTATTCTCCTATTTCCATATGCATGTATCAATAGCATAATCACTATCTAATGAGTTTTTTTGTATTCATCAGTTAAACAATTTAATTTATTTTTATTTACTTTATAACAATAGACATAATCAGAGTCACGATATACTTCGACTATTTTGTTATCCTTATCACATGTAGCATCTTTTATTACCTGGATTTATATAATCTTTTCTTCTATTATTTGGTCATCTATTAAATCTTTTTATGGATATTTTACCTTCGTATACTGTTACAGATAAACTTTTGATTATTTTCTGTTTTAGTAGCGGTCTTTTTTTTCGTTAAATGCTATCTTATCACTATTTAATGTTACATAACTGTCTATGCTTTTTGGATAACTCATTTAAAAACATTCCCTCTGTTTTTAATTTACTTTTCTTTATATATATTTGTTATACTTGGCACTGCAAATGTCAATATTATTCCTAGTATTACAATTACTGCTAATAACTCTATTAGAGTGAACCCTTTTCTATTCATATTATTTCCTACACATATATATTATCATAAATGACTATTTTTTATCAAGGAAGTGAATAAAATTGACTTGATATTTTAATTATTTATATATATAATTATTATAGGTGGTAGAATGAAGCTGTTATATAATAATAAAAGATATTGATTTATATGAATGTAAAAGTTTTTTTTCTAGATTAAAAAGGATTTATGTTTACTAAAAATATTGATAAAGCACTTTTATTTGATAGATGTAATAGTATCCATACTTTTTTTTATGAAAGAGAATATTGATGTTATTATGTGTGATAATGATAATAAGGTTTTATTTGTTTATAAAGATTTACCTAAAAATAAGATTATACTTCCTAAAAAAGAGTTAGAAAAGTATTTGAAACTCCTAGTGGATATTTTGATATTAAAATTAATGAAAGGATGATGATTAAATGAATGTTGCTATAATTGGTACTGGTGCTTATGGTATGGCTCTTGCTAGTGTTTTTTTATAATAATAAATGTAATGTTAAGATGTGGACTAATAGTGAAGAAGAAAAAAATATGTTACTCAAAATGGTAAAAAAAGTGATAAAGTTGATTTTGTGATTCCTAAGGATATTGTTATTAGTACTGATATGAAAGATGTTGTAGATAGTGCTGAACTTATTATAATTGCTATTCCGGCTAAATTTTTAGATACAACTAGTAAAGAATTAAAAAATTATTATAATAGTAAACAGGTTATTTGTATTGCCTCTAAGGGGATTGAACAAAATACTTGTAGATTTTTATATGATGTAGTTAGAGAGAATATTAATACTAATAATATTGCTATTATTTCTGGTGGTACTTTTGCAGTTGATATTGTATATAAGGTTCCTATTGGTCTTACTCTTGCTACTAGAAGTAATACTGCGAGAGATATTTTATTAAAATATATGCAAAAATGATTATGTTAAGTTAAGACATACTAAAGATATTGTTGGTGCAGAGATTTGCGGAGCTATTAAGAATGTTATTGCTATTGCTTCAGGGATGTTAGATGGTATGGGATATCCTATATCTACTAGTAGTATGTTTATTACTGAATCACTACATGATATTAAGGCACTTATTAAGGCTCTTGGTGGAAATAAAAAAAACTATTCTTTCTTTCGCAGGTTTTGGAGATCTTTTACTTACTTGTACTTCTGTTAAAAGTAGAAATTATACTTTAGGAAAAATTATTGGTGAAGGTAAAAAGTAAGGAAGAAATTAATAAATATATTGAAAGCACTACTATTGAGGGATTATATACTCTTAAATCTATTAAGAAATTATTAAGAAATAAAAAAGATTAAGATGCCTATTATTGATCTTATTTATGATATTATTATTAATGATAAAGAGCCTAGTGAACTTAAAAAATTTTTTAATTGAAAAAAGAATAAAAGTAGTTAGTTACTATCTATGTAACTAGCTACTTTTTCTATGGTATTATCAAAATTATTATAATCTGTTTCAAACCATACTACTGGTAATTGATGATTAAAGAAGGTATACTGTCTTTTTAGCATAATGTCTAGAGTTTTGTTTTAATTTTTTTCAATTGCTTCTTCTTTTAGTATAATTTCCATCTAAATAATTATATAGTTCACGATATCCAATAGCATTTAGTAATGGCTTGATTTTATACCTTTGTCGTAGAAAGGATTTTACTTCTTCGAGTAAGCCTTGACTTATCATTTCATCTACTCTTTTATTTATTTTATCATATAATACTTGTCTATCTGTAGTAAGTCCAATAAAGATTACATTATATAGTCATTTATTGGTTTTATTTTTTATTTATTGATTCGTTATTTTCTTTATAATAATTGATTGCTCTTATTAATCTACGACGATTGTCTTTATCTATTATGATATCTTTATCTAACTTTTTTAATTCTTCATATAGTTCTTCATTAGTTAAGTTGTCATAAGTATTAGTACTTTTTTCTTCAGATAATTTGTAATCATATAGGGCTGCTTTTATATAAAGGCCTGTTCCTCCTACTAGAATGGGTGTTTTTTATTTCTGCTTTGAATGTCTTTTTATTTTTTCACGACAATCTTTTGATAGTGATAGATGGTATATTCTTCGGTTACTTCTTTAAAATCTAATAAGTGATGAGGAATACCTTCTTTTTCTTCTTCTGTTACTTTAGCACTACCTATATCTAATCCTTTATATACTTGAACGGCATCGGCATTTATTTATTTCACCATCATATTTTTGGCTAGTTCAATACTTAACTTTGTTTTTCCTACTGCTGTTGGTCCTGTTATGACAATTATTTTATGCATATTGTCCTCCTTTTTTAAAAAAAAAAGAAGATGTTTATTTTATCTTCTTCTTTTTTGGTTATTTTGATTAAATGAATAATCTTCTACTTTTCTTAAACCTAGTTCTATTTCTTTTAATTCATTAGCTCTTCTTAATTCTAATGATAAATATTTTAATACTTCGATATTTTTTTGTTATCTCTTAAAGCTAATGTTAAACTTCTCATTACATCTGTTTCATATGACATAATATCACCCCACTTGCCACTTATAATAGCATAATCTATGGTGTATGTCAAACATATTTTTAATTTAGAGACTTATTATTAAGGCTCTAAATTATTATAAAAAAGACTTTTAGGCTTTCTATAACACGAAAGAGACCTTAGGCTCTGAAGTACTTTTAAACGCTTCTTTTAAACATTTTTTCTATTTCATATATGGTAAAAATGAATTATCGTTGGTCTGCCATGAGGACAATTATAGGGGGATTATTACACTTTCTTAGTTTGTTTATAATTTCTTCTTGGGCCTCTTTAGTTATTCTAGTATTGGCCTTGACACTCATTTTACAACTTACTAACTTGGCTAGATTATCTCTAAACTTTCCTAGTGTAAAGTCTTTTACCTTTAGATAGTATTTCTTCAAATATTCTTCTTACTATCTCTTCTTCTCTTCCTTTTGGTACCCATGTTGGATGAGATATTACTCTAAAGGAATTAATACCAAACTCTTCTATTTCAAAGTTTAATTCTTCCATTATATTTAGATTTTCTTTTATTTTTGATATATTCATTATTGGGTAATGTTATTACTATTGGTACTAACGGAGAGATGGTATCGTTATTAGGATGTGATAATAAGTAATAATTTCGTTCATAGTTTACTCTTTCTTCTGCAGCATGTTGGTCAATTAGATAGATTCCTTTTTTCATTTTCACAAACGATATAGGTTCCTAAGGCTAGTCCTATTGGATATAACTCTGGTAATTTGTCATGGACTATTTCTTCAGCATAGTCTTCTTTTTTCTTCTTCTATATCATACTCATTATTTGGTTCTTCAATAAAGTTAACTAGATTATTTAATCTTTCTTTATTTTCATCTGGATATATTTTTTTCTTCTTCTTTTTTGGTGCTATGTTATTTCTATCTAGATTCAAGGTTAAATTTTTTATATGTTATTTCAGGTCCTTCTTCTTTGGTTTCTATCTTTGGTATTAGTATTTTCTTCTTGATAGTACATGTTGTTATGGTATCTTCGATTAGGACTTTTAAATCTTCAAAATTACTCAACTTGATATCTTGTTTGATGGATGAATCTTGACATCGATTAGGGATGGATCGGTATTTATATTTATAACAACAATTGGATAACGAGTGTCTTCTTTAAATGAAGAATAGGCATCATTAATTATTTTATTTAGATATTGATTTTTTGATTACTCTATTATTAACAAGAATAGTCATGTGATTTCTATTTGCTCTTGTTACTTCGGGTAGGGATATATAACCTGCTAGTTCATAGTCATCATTGGCATTTTTTATCTCTAACATTCTTTTTAGCAACATCCAAGCCATAGATTGATTTTATTACTTTTAATTGATTACCGCTACCATCGGTATTTAGGATTTCTTTATCGTCATTAGTTAGTCTAAACTTGATACTTGGATATGATAAGGCCATTTTATTGACATATTCGACAACATTTGCTAGTTCGGCATAAGGACTTCTTAAGTGCTTTAGTTCTGGCTGGGGTATTATAGAACATACTAGTTACGGTTATTTGAGTACCTATTCTTGCTTCAGAATTTGTTACTTTCTCTATTTTACCTCCTTTGATATGAACCATTGTTCCTACTTCTCCATCACATGTTTTTAATATGACATCTGATACAGCTGCGATTGATGGAAGAGCCTCTCCTCTAAAACCTAGGGAAGATATATTCCATAAGTCATCATCGGTATATAATTTACTAGTTGCATGTCTTTGAAAAGCTAATGGGGCATCTTCTCTATTCATACCGATACCATTATCAGTTACGATAATTTCACGGATGCCGGCTTCTTTTAAGTCTATTTTAATATTTGTTGCTTTGGCATCAACGGAGTTTTCTACTAATTCTTTTTACTATTGATACGACTTTTTCTACTACTTCTCCTGCTGCTATTTTATTTGATAGTAGTTCATTCATTACTCTTATTTTATTCATTGTTTACCTCAATCATTTTATATGGTTTATCCATATTTCCTTCTTTTTAGATAGCTATTTCTCTTCCTTTATGGTCTACTAGTAATGATAATTCTGAATTGAAAAAGATGGGAAGAGACATACCATTTTGTACTTTCTTTAGGGTATCTTTCTCTATTATTGTTACAGGAATATTTGATAGTACTTCTCTTATGGTAAGTAATTTATAGTTATCATTTTGAATATCTTCTAGTGTACAGGAGTCTTCTAGTGAAAAGATTCCTTGCTTTGTTCGTACTAGGTTTTTCATTGTTCCATAGGTATTTAAGTCATAAGCTATATCTCTAATTAGACTTCTTATATATGTTCCTTTGCTCACTTTACATTTTATTTTGAACTCAATGGTATTAGTTAGATACTTGGGGTCTTCTAGTAAATCTAAGGAGTATATTTTCTACTTCTTTACTAGGTGGAGTTACTGGTATATTATTCTAGCATATTCATAGAGTTTTTTTTCCTCCTACTTTGACTGCTGAATACATGGGTACTTCTTGAAGATATTTGGTAGTATATTTTTTAGTGTTTTCTCGATATCTTCTTTTAGTTACTTTGGGAAATATTTTTTTTTATTTCTGTTCCTGTTATATCTAACATATCCGTTTCATAACCTAGTATTACTTCTGCTATATATTCTTTGGTTTCTGATGTTAGTAGTTCTGCTACTTTTAAGGCTTTGCCTATTGGTACTATTAAAACGCCTTCTGCTAATGGGTCTAATGTTCCAGTATGACCTACTTTTTTGGTATTAAACTTTTTTAGATATGATATTTACGATATCTCTACTTGTATAATCTTTTGGTTTATTTACTACTAATACTCCATTCATTGATTCTCTTACCTACTTCCTCTAGTACTTGTTTTTTTTTTATTTCTTCATAAGGCATCTTTACTGTTACACCAGCAGCATTAATATGGCCTCCGCCACCAAATACTTTTACTATTTCATTTACATTAATATGTTTTTACTACGAAGTGATACTCTTATTTCTTCTTTATACTTTCTTAAGAATATTGATACTTCTACTGTATCTATTTCTAGAGGGATATTTACTAGAATACCGCAGTCATTTTGGTCTACTCAGTATTTATCATATCTTCTTCTGTTATATATGATATAGCTACTTTTCCGTTATAATAGAACGCTAAATTATCTAGGGCTATCTTTTTAATATTAAACTGATTTATAGTTATTGTTCTTAAGGCTTTATCATAAAGAAGAGATGTATTTACTATTTTACTTAAGTCTTCAGCCATGGCAAAAGTACTTGGTAAAACATCTTGATGAGAGAAACCACCTGTATCAGTAAGTAAGCCAGTCATTAGTGGTTCTCCTAGTTCTTTGGTTATCTCGATATTTAATTCTTTTATTATTTCATATACTATCTGACAGCAGGCTGGTCGCTCTTTAACTAAATTTTCATCTCCATATTTAGTATTACTGATATGATGGTCAATTACATATTTTCTCTTTTACTCTATTTAAAAATATCACTTGGATCATTTACTCTATCTATGTTAGCAGTATCTAATATAATAGCAGTATCATAATCTTTTACTACTTTCTTCTTTAATATCTTGAAAGCCCTCTAGAAAGTTAAATCTTTTGGGTGGCTCTTTAATTACTATATCCACTTCTTTATCTAATTTCTTTTAAGGCGTGATACATAGCTAATGTACTACCAATAGCATCACCATCGGGATTATCATGACAAAGTAAAACAATATTATTGCTTGTTAATACTTTGTCAATAATATTGTTCATACTTACTCCTCCTTATTTATTTCATCAATTATCTTTTCTATCTTGTTACCATATTCAATTGATTCGTCATAAACAAATGTTAACTCAGGCATTTTTCTTATTTCTACTTCATCAAATAGTTTACCACGAATAAAGGAACTTTGCTCTATTTAATGCTTTAGTTACTTTTTTCTCTGTCAGCGTCTATTAGATTAGTAAAATATACTTTAGCATAAGATAAGTCATTTGTTATATTCAACTGCAGTTATGGTTACAAATTTGATATCATCATCTTTTACTTCTTCATTTATTATTTTTGATATTGCTTCAGTAAAGATGTGTCCTAATCTATCTAATTTTACACTCATAATTATCTCCTTTTATTTTGCTTTTTAGTTTTACTTTTTCTAAACCTAATTTATATCCTTCTAGATAGGCTGCGCATTCTCTAACCGCTTCAGGTAATTCTTCAAAAACAATATTTTTCATCTTGCGCATCATTATAGCCAATCATCCTTAGCGAATCATCAGTATATTTTTTTTTCTGGAATTGATACTGCTAATGTTCTACTTGCTAACGCTGTATATCCATAGTGGTATGATACTAAATTATACTTTCCAGTTATTCCTTCTATATTATAAAAATTTCCTTCTGTGAATAACCCCGCTAATCTATCCTGTTTTCCTTTTCAATTAGTATAGGATTATTTCCACTAGTATTTAATTTATTCATAGCTTTTTCTTTATCTCTTTTTTCTCTAAAATCTTTGTCTGTTTGATATTGTGAAATAGATTCTGCACTTATCTTTACATAATCACTTTTTCTGATTTATGCTAATTTCTGTTTCTCTCATATTATTCCTACTTTCTTAAATTTTATTATTATTTAATAATTCTTCTTTATGCTTTTTTATATCCTAGTAAATACTTCTATTTTCTTTTATTTCTATAGGTAGATCCGGGCTAATGATATACCACTTTTAGCATCATTATTATATCCTATTTCTTCAATAGTTGCCATTCTCTTGACATCTGATATTTTTCTTCTGAATAGCCCTTTTTTCAGTTCTAAAGTATAATATCCATAATAGTATGAACGTTCATCACCAGTTAAATTTTTACACTATTTCCTACTACATTTTCCATAGGAGCTATTAAACTAAAATTATATGGTTTTTAATAGCAGGATAATCTACCATAATTCCTTCTTTTATAGCTAATTTTTAGTTCCTGTTTGATATTGAACTGAAGTTTATTTTATTTCCTATCTTCTGTATCCCATGTACTGCTAATCTACTTTCACACTTATTCTTTTTTCTTTTGGTACACATCTTGTTTGATTAAAAGTTTTTCAGAAAAGTAAATTGGGGTTTTTCTTTCATTTTCTACTTCCCTATCTTTTTTTTTCCAGTTCATATGCTTCAATTATATCTTTTTCTTTAATATCATTAAAGTTTTCGATAGTTATTCCACATTCTAAACCTTGTTTTACTTCTTTAGCTTGATCTTTTTCTCTTGCTAAACTACCTATTATACTATCTATTTTACAACAACGCCATCTCTTATTACTCTAGCTTTTGCCCCTCTTTTTATTACTCCTGATGTTACATAAGAACCCGCTATGGTACCGACTTTAGAGAACTTAAATAATTTTCTTACTTCAGCTTCTCCTAGTACAACTTCTTCATATTCTGGTTCTAGTTTTCCTTTTTAAAGCTGCTTCCATTTCTTCTACTACTTTGTAAATAATATCATATAATCTAATATCTATTCCTTTTATCTTTAGCTATTTCAGTTATTTTATGATCTGGTCTAATATTGAAACCAATGATAATAGCATTTGATGCTTCTGCTAATACAACATCACTTTCAGAAATAGCACCAATACCACTTCTGATAACATTTATTTTCATGCCTTCAATGTCTAGTTTTAGTAATGAATTTTTACTGCTTCTTCGCTACCTTTAACATCAGCTTTTAATATAATATTTATTTCTTTTTCACCAGCTTCTTTTCTATTAAATAAATCGTTTAAAGATATTGCTCCTTTTTGGTTTATTTTTCTTTTTTTTTCTATTTCTTGTCTTTGTTCTGCTACCTTTTTTAGCTTTCTTTTCACTTTCAAAAAGCCATAAACTTATCTCCTGCTGATGGGCTTTCAGATAGACCAGTTATTGATACGAGCATTGATGGAAGAGCTTCAACTAAGTTTTTCACCTTTATCATTTTGTTAGTGTTCTAACTTTACCAGCAGATGTTCCTATACGATTGGATCTCCCTAGTCTTAAGGCAAGTACCATTTTTGGATAATATATTTAGTTACTACACCAGAGTTTTTATCTATTTTTTGATTCAGTACTGTTCCAATAGCATAACGATTTGGATTGGCTTTTTAATTCAGCCATTTTCACTAAGTAATATTTCTATCTAGTAAGTCATCTATTCCTTCTTGCCTGTTACTGCAGAGATATTTACAAACATAGTATCTCCACCCCAAGCTTCAGGCTGAATACCATTTGCAGACATTTCAGTTATCACTCTTTCCACATTAGCAGTTGGTTTATCTTATTTTATTTAACCGCTACTATAATTGAACCCGCTCTGCTGCTTTTAGCATGGTCTATTGCTTCTTTTGTTTGAGGCATTACGCCATCATCTGCTGCTACTATAATGATAACGATATCAGTAATGAATTGCTCCTCTGGCGCATTTTCAGTAA
>VOFJ01002728.1_pt1 | contig 11475 bp, 14 predicted proteins | sample 5384081 | NCBI WGS metagenome assembly VOFJ01 (sample SAMN12384729, study PRJNA508395) | human gut metagenome | isolation source: healthy gut I | host: Homo sapiens | reverse complement strand
CTCGATGCTGCGTTCGGTTTGGCAAATGACTTATATCCATATTGATTTTTTTGCTTTGAGTAATAATATTTTTCGCCGCTTTCATCTCTGACCCTCGGCTAACAGTATTGTTTCAAGCGCAATAGCCGGATTAGCGGGTTTAACTATTCTGAAAGTGTATTTATCGCACATTTTCTCTATCATAGGCTTGGTTTCAAAGAAATCGTTCGCCGAATGATAGATGCTGATAAGAAGTATCGGGTGCTGTGTGCGGATAGTTTCGACAGCGCCCCTGAGCAGCAGCTGCTCGCCTCCTTCAATGTCCACCTTTATAAGACCGACCTCGATATTGTTTTCCCGTACATAATCATCAAGAGTAACAACGGGAACTTCGATATGATCCGGATAATTATAACCGGGACGATCAACAAGGAATTGCAGGAATTGCGCTCACCCAGGCTGAATGTTGCCGTGCCGCTTTTTCTCGCCCAGTGCTTTGCTTACAGGGCACTATGTTATCAAGATGATTCAGCCTTATCGTTTCACGGATAATATCCATATTTGAGGGAGAGGCCTCAAATACGTGAATGTTCTTATCCGTATATGACGAGAACAGAAGCGCCGTGTCACCGACATATCCGCCTGCATCGATTATATGCTTATTTCTCACGCTGTCCAGTGTGGTCAGCTTATCTATTCCGTATCTTGTGAAGAATACGCTGCTGTCAAACTGGTTAACGGGTAGATAATAACCGTTGTAATAATAAAGATTATCGTTCAGCTTTACTATCTTTGAACTGAATTCATCATTCATACGAACGAATTCTTCCTGCTCACGCTGTGTATAGACATCCTGCAAGGACTTGTTGCCGTCTGCTATCATTCCCATACGATGAATTATATCGGAAACGGTGTTTCTGCTCTCGTTGTCAAGTCCGCTTATAAGTGCGCTGAATCGTTGTGCGCTGTCCTCTCTGTTCATAGCGTCACTGAACAATTTTGCCAGAGCTTCACGTTCACCGGGATGAAAATACAGTTTTCTGAGATATGACTGCCTTTTGAACAGATTCATCTCACGGCGGATCGTATTTGCCGTATTCTCTGCATCAAGCAAAGACTGTGCGTATTCGCCCGTCTTTGAAGTCTTGTCGAAGCCTGCAGTTACGCTGTCGGAAAGCGACTTAATATCAGCCGAAATGCTTTCATTATCTGCCGATAAACCGTCAAGCACAGACACATATTCGCCTGTCTTTGAGGTCTTGTCGAAGCCTGCGGTTACGCTGTCGGAAAGCGACTTAATATCAGCCGAAATGCTTTCGTTATCTGCCGATAAGCCGTCAAGCACAGACACATATTCGCCCGTCTTTGAGGTCTTGTCAAAGCCTGCGGTAACGCTGTCGGAAAGTGATTTAATATCAGCCGAAATGCTTTCGTTATCTGCCGATAAGCCGTTAAGTGTATCCGCATATTCACCCGTCTTTGAGGTCTTGTCGAAGCCTGCGGTTACGCTGTCCGAAAGTGACTTAATATCAGCCGAAATGCTTTCGTTATCTGCCGATAAGCTGTCAAACACAGACACATACTCGCCCGTCTTTGAGGTCTTGTCAAAGCCTGCGGTTACGCTGTCGGAAAGCGACTTAATATCAGCCGAAATGCTTTCGTTATCTGCCGATAAGTTGTCAAACACATCCGCATATTCGCCCGTCTTTGAGGTCTTGTCGAAGCCTGCGGTAACGCTGTCGGAAAGCGACTTAATATCACCGGAAAGCGAGTTGTTGAACGCTTTTATTTCTCCTGCGTGCTTATTGTTTTCAGATATGACGTTTTCAATAAGTTCGACAATGTGCTTATCGCTATCGGAAGAACGCTTGTCGCTGTCGGTTATACAACCGAGTATTTCCTCTGTGTGATGTGAAATACAGTCGATAAGTTCACCGGATATTACGGCAGATTTCTCCGATATTTCGTTACTCGGCTTTTCGCCGATACGCTCATTTTGCTTTTTTCAGATTTTCAATATCAAGTTTAATTTCTTTGAGTTTTAATGCAGTGTCCTCGCCGAATTTAACCTGATTGTCTTCCAATGTACGCAACGATTGACGGCACAGTTTTATCTGCTCCGCATTATCACGGCATATATCCGTGCAAGTATTCAGGCTGTTTTCAAGAAAACCGAGCATTTCATAAAGCTGTGCAAAATGCTCGCTTTCTGTCTGCCTTATCTCGTTGTTGAGCTTTATTGTCTTGTTGCGTGACATCGGGAATAATCTTCCGAAAAAAATCCCGCAAGTTTATCGGATAATTTACTCATTATTTCCAAATCTTCCACGGACATCATTATTGCTCCACATTTTCTCAAGCTGTTCTTTTTCTCTTACAGTATCCATGCACTGCCAGAAGCCTGTATGCTTATATGCCATAAGTTCTCCAAGCTTTGCTACTGTTTCAAGGGGCTTCTTTTCAAGAACGGTTTCGTCGCCGTCAATGTAATCAAAGAATTCGGGTTGGCATACCATAAAACCGATATTGATAAGGTTGCCATCACCGGATGTCTTTTCACGGAATTCGTTTATTTTTCCGTTTTCGTCAATATCAAGCACACCGAATCTCTGACCGGGATTATAAGCTGACATTGTTACGAGCTTTCCGTGTTTTTTATGGAACTCGACAAGCTCGGCTATATTTACATCGGAAACACCGTCGCCGTATGTCAGCATAAACGGCTCGTTGCCGATATACTCCTTTATACGCTTTACACGTCCGCCGGTCATCGTGTTAAGACCTGTGTCCACAACGGTCACCTTCCAGCGTTCTGAGTTGTTGCGGTGAACGGTCATCTCGTTTTTACCGCTTGTAAAATCAAATGTGATATCGGATGTATGCAGGAAGTAGTCTGCAAAATACTCCTTTATAACGTGCTGTTTGTAACCTGCACATATAACGAATTCATTGAAACCGTAAGCTGAATAGAGCTTCATTATGTGCCATATTATAGGCATACCGCCAAGCTCGACCATGGGCTTGGGCTTGAACTGGCTTTCTTCGCTTATTCTTGTGCCGAAACCTCCGGCGAGTATTACAACTTTCATTTTTCCTCCTGTGTGCTGTTAAGACGTGTTACTTTACTGCTATCTATTTCAGGATGATCTGCTATGAAGTCATCCGTATAAACGTCTGAATAAAGTCCTCTGAGACCCATAGGATTAACGGATATAATCTCTGTATCCGGATAGAAGCGTTCAACAAACGCCTTGACCTTCCGGTAGCCGTCTAACCAGTGTGGAACACTTGTCTTTGCTACAAGATCGGACAATCTCTGCTTGCTGCCGTCAAAATATCCTGCATTGGTGCAGTCGCAACCAACAAGATAAATTCTTTTCGCATTGGTAAAGAGTGCAAAGTGGATAGCCTGGAACGCAATTGAATAGAATGCCATAAGGGGATAGAATTCTATATTAATATGTATATCCTCACTGGGAGCCGCCTGGAAGAATCTTCTACCGTTATTCTCTCTGATAATCTTCTCTGATACCTGAATTTATCTCTGTATTCACCAGTAGAATACTGACCGAAGAACTTGACAAAATCGTATTCCTTCAGCTTTTCAAACCACGGAGCACGGCTTTCGTAATCGGTGGTAAAATAGTAATCAATATCAACATCGGGATTTAAGAATGAAGCATTCATACCTATATGTACGGCACCGGGAATGGGCTTGTAGTATTTCATTGAAGGTCCTGATGCCATTACAACAACATCTCTGCCGGTATTGATATTTCTGAACTCACCGAATGACTTCTTATGAGTTTCGTGTATCTCATTTGCAAGGCAGGCAATATTGAGATTGATATTTGAGGTGAGTGTTTTTGCATCCCATATATCCTTGCGAAGACTGGTAGCGATGATAGGAGGCTTAGCGGCCGCTGCCTGTACGCTCTTGGGAGCAGTGCTCTGACAAACCTTTACGGTTCTCGCAAGCAGCACGCTGTGTTCTGTAGACTTTTTTCTGAAGATCGTTAACAGAAGCAACCAGTGCGCCGAGTCTTTCCTCGTTTCGTAAAGCAACACGATATGCAGGGAAGGTGTTTCTCATTATCTTCTTTAAAACGCTTTCGTCTTTTTTGGGCTTTTTGGGAGTAGCCGCTGTTTTTGCAGGTGTAACCTTGCACTTTGCGGCATTGGTTTCTCTGAAGAATACAAGCTGATTTTCCTTTACCTTGTACTTTCTCTGCTTTAATACCCAGTATATGAAGATACCGTAAAGAACCTCAGACATATAGCCGGGCGTTCTCATTTTGGTACCCTGATATTTTGACAAATCAAATCTTTTCATGAATTCGAACAGTACGCCGAATTCAAATGTACAGAAGCGGTTGAACAGCTCTTTTGACATTACAAAGCAGTTGTACGCATAGTACTTCTTTGAAGCCATATATTCCTCGGCAGCCTTAGAATATTCGGGGTAAAGCTCATCAACCAGCTTAAGTGTAGCTCAGGGGTGCGCTTTTATCGAATAAATGCTCCTGGATCATGAATATATCCTTGATGCAATGTGCACGTTTTTCCGCCAAAAAGGAAATCCATCTCATCAACATTCATGCTTCCGCCTGTGATAAGATCGTATTTCTTTATCTGCTTTGCCATACCGTCATAGTCTTTAAGGCCGTACTTCTCTATGCTCTCGTCATTGAGCATATTCTCGATTATGTAGCCTCTTGAGCATTGGTCAAACTTCTTATTGCTGAATGAAAGATAACGTCTGTAGTGGCAAAGGCCGTAGTAATTTACATCGGCATTCTTCCACGCCCAATACTGAACACTCAGCTCCGAGAAATACTTTGCAAGATCGGAGATATTGTCGCCGGTGTCATCGCCGTTCATCTTAAGGAAGCATCTCGCCGAGCCTGCATTACACTTATAGTTTTCGAATATACGGTTACCTATCACGGCGCTGTCAAGATCCATTCTGTGCGAAACGAAAATCTTGATGTCATCGTTGGGTTTCTTGTATGACAGAGTACGCTGTGCAAGGGTATTTGCATCGGGATCTGCTTCGGTATTCTTGAAGTATACAATCTGACGCTCAAGGAACTTGCAGTCGGTGTGATGCTGAAGATACCACATATAAACGCCGTAAACGATCTCGCCCATATAGCCTGTGGCTCTGAGCTTGTTACCCTCATAGCCGGTGGTGTCAAACTGTTTATCAAACTCAAAGAGTATGTCAAAAAGCACCTTGTTGTATTCGTTGAATATCTTCTTTGACATTACAAAGCAGTTATAGCCTCTGTAATACTTTGAGGCAAAATACTCATTCATAGATTCAACAAGCTCGGGGTGCCTGTCTTCTATTATCTTTATCAGCGTGTCAATAGCTATAGGATCAACAAGATTTCTTGATGCGTACCATAACTCCTTTACACTGTTTCTGGGACGTACTCTGGTGATTTTTGTCGTATCGAAAGCCTTGCCGACAATAACGTCATAGGATGAGATCCTCCTTCTCCATCTTTGACTTATTGAAAAGCTGATATAACTCTGCGGTGCGTACCGAAAGATTGTTTTCCATTCGTACATCGTAGTCATTGCCCGGCATAAAGGAATCCATAAACGAAAGATACCTTCTGTAGTGACAAAGTCCGTAATAATCCGCATCATAATTTTTCCACGCCCAGTACTGTACTGTGTATTCGCAAAAAGAAATTCTTTTCTCTGATATGTTATCGCCTGTGTTGTCGCCCATTATTGCGTTGCCTTTATCATTCTCGTCAAGTGCTGCACCGCATCTTACGGGTACATATAAAGGATTGTCGACAACCATACTTTTGAGGTCGATTCTGTGTGAAACGAAAATTGCGATTTTTTTGCTGTTGTTTTCACCGCTGTTCATTGATAATAAAATTCCTTTCTTTTTTATCTCTTTACTCTTCCCGACGAATTTCCACCGGCAAGATCAAGTACATCATTAATTCCGAACAGACAGAAATCGCCTTCAAGCGTCTGATCAAGACAGCCTGCCGCAGCAGCTGTTTCTATAGCGTTCGCCGGCGATATATTGTTGTGCAGAGCATAAATAAGCCCCGACGCAAATGCATCGCCGCCGCCTATTCTGTCTGTAATTCTTATATCATATTGTGCAGATGTATAAACCTGCTTTTTTTCGTCATCATAAATGATTCCCGACCAGCCGTTGTCGCTTGCGGAATAACTCTTTCTCTGTGAGTATGCGACTATTTTACAGCCGAATGTTTCCGCAACGGTCTGAAGGCTCTTTTTATAGCCGTCTGTATCAAGCTGTCCCTTTGTGACATCCGTAGCGCCTGCTTTTATTCCGAACACTATCTCAGCGTCCTCTTCATTTCCTATGCAGACATCAACGTACTTCATTATTTCGATCATTACGGGACGTGCCTTTTGAGCACTCCACAGCTTGCTTCTGTAGTTTATATCGCAGCTTACGGTAAGACCCGCTTTTTGGCGGCTTTTACGGCATCGACAGAAATTTTTGCAAGGCTGTCGGAAAGTGCCGGAGTGATTCCCGTAATATGAAACCAATCCGCACCGTCAAATATCTTTTCCCAATCAAACGACGAAGGGTCAACCGACGCTATCGCACTGTTCTTTCTGTCGTATATCACCTTTGAGGGACGCTGGCTTGCGCCTTTCTCGGCGAAGAATAATCCGAGCCTGTCGCCCGTATAAACTATATTATCCGTCTTAACGCCGTATCTCATAAGCTCTCTGCAAGCCGCCCTGCCTATATCATTATCGGGAAGTGCGGTCACGAATTCAGCCTCATCTCCGAAATTACTGAGGGCAACGGCTACATTAGCTTCAGCACCGCAAAACGATGTATTAAGCTCCGGCTTCTGAAACAATTTGTAATATCCGTCGGGCGATAGTCTGAGCATTATTTCTCCAAAAGAAACTACCTTCATTATGAACGGTTTTCCTCTCTTTCAAGAAGTGATTTTGTTATAAATGAAACGGGTATCCCGCTGTGAAAGCTGAGCAATTGCGGCTGATATGCCGCTGTTCTGCTCTTTTGGCTACCTGCTCGTCTTCATACGTTTCCATATCTCTGTACGCAAAGTTGCGTTCCTTGAATGAATATCCGTCAACTCCGGCAAGATAAACGGAGCTTGCTCCGGATCTTATAAGCAGTGCTATAAGCATAAGTGTAACGTTGTCACGGACAGCTTCTATAGAACACAGCAAAGGCTCGTATCCTACCGTGTATCCTGCTTGTGCGTTTATATTAGATGTGATTATCAGCTTGTCGGTTTCTACTCCGCTTAGCTTTTCGTAACGTCTTATATTGCTTACAAACACATAATCGCATTTGATCCATTCGGGGCAGTGGTTTACGGAAATCACTATCGCATCGGTGGCTTTGACCTTATCAAAGACCTTCTGTCTTTCGGATTCTACCGATGTTGTCCTGCCCGGTGCGATAATAACAACATTACGTCCTTCGAAAAGTCTGCCGAGATTTATTTCAGGTGTTTTTTCACTGTTTAACGACATATAAGCAGTATACAGCTTATCTATATATTCACGGTCATAATTGTCACGCTTTTCAGGCTCTATTTTTGAGAAAATAGCGTTCATCCCTTCAAAAGTCAGCGTGTTTTTTTATTATTCAGGAATCTTGCGTAATTCTGGTGGCATCTGTATTTTGCGGACAAATAACCCGATAAGGAATAGCCCCACGCCGTAGTCATATAAATAGGAGCTATGGTGTTGTCGATAGAACAGAGAATAGGCTCTGTGCTGTAATCGGCGCCTGCGGTTTCGTTCAGATATTCCACAAAAAAGCTCGGTATTGAGGTTTCCGGCACCTCTGCCCATACCCATAATACTGCTGTCTATTATCAGATTATGCTCGGTATGCAAAGCGGCCAGATACTGAGCGTTTGAGTATGAAAGCTGAAGGTTGTTATGGGAATGGAATCCGACAGCTATCTCCTTATCGAGATTGTTCTCTATAAGGTAAAAAGAAACGTGCAACATCCTTCTGTTTCATAGAGCCGTGAGAATCTACGATATAAAAACCGTCGGGACGGAATTTGTTCGCCATACCTATAAGTCCGAGGTACTCGGCATCGGAATAGCTGAGAGCTACCATAGGCTGGAAATATACCTTATAGCCCTTTTCCTTGATTTTTTCTGCAAAGCTCAACCGCCTGCAATGCCTGCGCCTTATGGAAGCAAACCCTTATGCAATCGGGTCCTGTACCGTCATACTGCGGCAACAGCTCCGCATCATAATCGCCACAGTTTATCATTACGGCGATCAGAGTATTTTTTTTCTGTCGGCAGGAATAATCCTCTTTATAGCATCAACCGAGGAATACTGCGACTCATCCACAGAAAAAATCTCCCTTTGACGATAAATAACCCGCCTCTATTATATCAATACCGGCCTGTATAAGACGCTGTACTGTGTCTTTTATGTTTTCATAACCGAACTTCCAGTTATTTATGTATCCGCCGTCACGCAGAGTGCAATCAAGTATCCGTATTCTTTTCATACCCACCTATAATCGTTAATTCTTTTCCTGTTCGAGCTTTGCCGCTATCAGTCTGTTGACCTTTTCAAGATCGTTCTGCGTATCAACGGCTACGGTTTCGGAATCAACCTCTATGTACTGAACTCTGTAGCCTGCTTCTATAAATCTGAGAATCTCGATATCCTCTATGGATTCTATTTTTTCCTCTGGGAGAAGAGCAATAGAACTGAAGTGCCTCAGGCTTGAAGCCGTATACGCACACCTGCTTGTAATAGCTGTAGTCTATGCTTCCCTTGGGATAAGGAGCGGTGCTTCTGGTAAGATATACGCCTATATTGTCGGCGTTCGTTATAACCTTAGGTACTGTGAAGTTTACGACATCAACAGGATCCTTTATCTTAGTCATAAGATTCGTGATCTGCAGATCGGGATTTTCGAAGAAAGGATATACTGCCTTGTTTATTGTTTCCGGCTCGATCATAGGGCTCATCGCCCTGTATATTGACATATAAATCCGCAGGAATTTTCCTTGCGACCTCACCTATTCGGTCTGTTCCTGTCTTGTGAGTATCGGAGGTCATTATTACATTAATGTCGTTTTCCTTGCAGGCATTGTAAATACGTTCATCATCGGTGGCAACATACACCTCTGTCAGAGTTTCGGCTTTTATGGCTCTGTTGTATACCCACCATATCATCGGCTTTCCGCATATATCCGCAAGGGGCTTGCCGGGAAACGGCTCGACTTATATCTTGCGGGAATTATTCCTAATACTTTCATTGCTATTTATCCTTTCATTTCTTGATGATGTTGAAAAATGTCAAAACTCAGGCATTTTTCATACTAATATCAAAAATAATTATAACACAAAAAAAGCATTTTTGTCAATGCAAACAGGTTCAGTTGGTTAATTTTTTTTACAAAAACCGGCTAAAAACACGCACCTCTTTAACTAAATCATTAGCTAAATTGTTAAAGCGCTACTTTAGTCTTAACAGCTTTTTAACCTTTTCACATCGGGGCGAGTACATCGGGAATATCTTGTCGGCAACGCTCCGTACTGCTTTATCGGCAACGGTATGAATCCTGTACTTATAATACTCTTTTTGCAGAATTTATCTTTTCCGTATTTACAAAAAACACAAGCTGAGTTTCATTGGCCGACCTGTTTTCAACCGTCAGCATATAATGTATAAAAATTCCGTTAAGCATTTCCCCGATGTATCCGGGGAGCACGTTCATAAGTTTTGCAATCGGTTATTTCCATTATCCTGTTCATTATAGGAAACTGGAACTCGCACATACGGACAAACAGCTCTTTTTTCATTATGTAGCAATTGAATGCTCTGTGATATTCACCGGAAAAATATTCGCAGGCGGAATTGTAATATTCGGGCGAAAGCTCTTTGATAAGGGAAAACATCTTATCTATTATTCCCTGCTCAAAATAAACTCCGTTATAGCTTTCCCACATTTCCCGAAGCGTTTTGACTTCTGCCCTGTTATAACTCATCTCGGACGCTTTTGCAAGACCGGGAATTATCATATCGTATTTTTGAACAACGCTGTTGATTTTTTTGGTATCATCAAGATGATATTTCTTTTTTTCATGTGCTGTAAGCCTCAGCTCACGCACCATATTGAAGACTGTATTTTTATAGTGCTTATCGGAAAAGGAAAGATAACGACGGTAATGGCAGAGTCCGTAATAATCGGCATCAACATTCTTCCACGCCCAATACTGAACGGTAAACTCACAAAACGACATACGGAGCTTTGAAATATTGTCGCCCGTGTCATCGCCCTGAATCTCACTGTTACTTTCATCATAGACCGCACCGCATCTGACCGGAAAATAAACGGGAGTGTCTACTGTTTCACTGTCAATATCTATCCTGTGCGATACAAAAAATACGGATATTACTCATCTTTCCACTGCCTTAATACGATTTATTCTTATCAGTTTACACTAATATATAATTTATAGTACACAAGAGTTTTTTTTGTCAACAAAAATGGCATAATTTGCAGATTTTTTTCCATAATTGTCATACAAGCATAACAGCGGTGTCAACCCACAGAGATTGACACCGCTTTATCATAATGCTTTTTAATTTTTCCGAGAGAGCGCCTTTTTCAAGCCGTGATACCTGTGCCTGACTTATCCCTATTTCCTGTGCGACTTCCACCTGAGTTTTGCCTCTGAAAAAACGCAGCTTGAGAATATTCTTCTCTCTGTCGTCAAGCCCGATTATCGCCTCTTTCAATGCTATTTCATCGAGCCAGTTTCTGTCATCGTTGTTGCCTATCCGATCCATCTTCAGTTTATAGAAAAAGTATGTTTTTTAAAAGTGCGCTTTTGTTGCCTGGAAATAACCTTCTTTTATATAAAACTCATTTGCTGTATGCCTATATCGCTTTATTCTGCGAATTTCAATAGTTATAATCAGCATTTTTGGCAGCATAAAAAAAAGTGTGCCAAACCACAACAAGTCAACACACTGAATTATAGCATTTTATTCAATATAACTTAACTGCACAGGCTCTTTTTCTTGAACATATATAAACAACAACAGCGCTTATAACATCTATACAAAAAAACAAACTGACATACAGAATTCAAAGCCGCAAAGCTTCCCGAACATTTACGTTCCTTATAAACCCTGAGATTTGCCGTTAATCCGACAAATCCTGTAAGGAATATCGTTATACAATCGAACAGAACGAAAAAAACAGAAAAAAGCGTAAGTGAAAATTGTAAGGAAAAAATAATACACCAAGCACAAATATAGCAAGATATGCCGGTATCTGAACAAGCTTTATAAGCATATTGAAAAAGGCTGTCTGTCTTGCTCCCCCACCCCTTTGCAAGGCAAAACGGCATATATACAAGCGTGCATATAAATGAAATGACAATTGTCACAAATATCACAAATAACAGCCAAAGCCCATTACCGCCGAAAAAACGCTCTACAATATATT
>VOFJ01002419.1_pt1 | contig 11478 bp, 22 predicted proteins | sample 5384081 | NCBI WGS metagenome assembly VOFJ01 (sample SAMN12384729, study PRJNA508395) | human gut metagenome | isolation source: healthy gut I | host: Homo sapiens | reverse complement strand
TCACATTGTGGCTTCGTTCCAGTTGCGATGACCTTTGAACTTAACATTCTCATCTCACCAGATGGGAGACGAAGTGTAGCGTATTTTTCCTTCTTTAGCCATAAGCTGAGCACGCCGTTACCAGCGGAACGAACCATCTGTCCGCCCTTTCCTGGATGAAGCTCAATGTTGTGTACCATAGTACCAACCGGGATAAGTTCCAGTGGCAGACAGTTTCCTACACGGATTTCTGCTTCCGGACCGTTCATGACTTTCTGTCCGACTTTCAGTCCTTCTGGAGCAAGGATGTATGCTTTTTCACCATCTTCATAGCTGATCAGAGCGATGTTTGCTGTTCTGTTCGGATCATACTCAACAGATTTAACTACTGCCGGGATTCCATCTTTTTTCTTCTCTTGAAGTCGATGATTCTGTATTTTCTTCTGCTTCCGCCTCCGCGGTGTCTAACAGTGATTTTACCCTGGTTGTTACGTCCAGAGTTTTTCTTTAAAGACACGGTAAGGGATTTCTCTGGTGTTGCTTTTGTGATCTCAGAGAAGTCGGAACCAGTCATATGTCTTCTAGACGGGTATATGGGTTATAACTTTTGATTCCCATTTCTTTTCTCCTTTCAAATTTGTTCTCATATCTTTTGAATGCGTATAAACTGCTATCTGTTAATTAAAGACCTTCGAAGATCTCGATGTCTTTGCTTTCCTCTGTAAGGGCTACGATAGCTTTTTGGTTTTAGCAGTTTTTCCAACTACCATTCCACGGCGTTTTTCTTTCCATCAAGATTCATGGTATTTACGCTCTTTAACTTTTGTTCCTTCGAACATCTTTTCAACAGCCTCTTTGATCTGAGACTTGTTTGCTTCCGGATGTACCAGGAATGTGTATTTCTTTTCGCCCATAGCAGCCATGGATTTTTCAGTGATCACTGGTCTTTTTGATCACGTCGTAATATTTAATATCAGCCATTATGCGTATACCTCCTCGATGGATGCTACAGCGTCTTTAGTTACTACTACAGTACCGTGGCTCATAACATCATATACGTTGATGCCGTTAGCAGCTTGCAGTCTGTACGTTCTCGATATTTCTTGCAGAAAGGATTACGTTCTTGTCATTCCTGTGCTGTTACAATAAGAGCTTTCTCTGCTTTCAGGTTTGTAAGAACCTTCTGCATCTCTTTTTGTCTTAACCTCAGCAAGTGCAAGGCTGTCAACAACAACAAGTTTATTATCCTGAACCTTGGATGTCAGAGCGGATTTAAGAGCTGCTCTTCTTTCCTTCTTTGTTCATTTTTACTTCATAGTCTCTCGGAGCTGGAGCGAATACTACATTCCGCCGCCAGTCCACTGTGGTGCACGGATGGATCCCTGTCTAGCATGACCTGTTCCTTTCTGTCTCCAAGGTTTTCTTCCGCCGCCGCTTACCTCAGAACGTGTTTTAGCTTTCTGAGTACCCTGGCGATTATTTGCAAGCTGACGAACAACTGCGAGATGAAACAAGATGCTCATTGACTTCAACGCCGAATACTGCATCGTTCAGCTCCATTGTTCCAACTTCATTGCCTTCCATATTATAAACTGTTACGTTTGCCATTCTGATGCTCCTCCTTTCTTATTATAAGGACTTTACTGTCTCTTTGATGGTCACCAGGGATTTCTTAGGTCCTGGAACAGCACCTTTAACTAACAGTAAATTGTTTTCTGTATCTACACGAACGATTTCAAGATTCTGAACAGTTACCTGTACATTTCCCATATGTCCTGGCATGTGTTTTCCTTTGAATACCTTTACTCGGATCGGAGCAAGCACCATTGGAACCTGCGTGACGATGATATTTGGAACCATGAGCCATAGGTCCTCTGGACTGACCATGTCTCTTGATGGCACCCTGGAATCCTTTACCTTTTGAAACTGCTGTTGCATCGATGTGATCTCCAGCTGCAAAGATATCAGCTTTGATTTCCTGTCCTACTGCATATTCTGCAGCGTTTTCGAATCTGAATTCTTTAACGAATCTCTTAACAGCAACTCCACCTTTGTGCGAAGTGGCCTTTTTCCGGTTTGTTCACCAGTTTCTCTCTGATGTCGCCGTATCCAACCTGAACTGATGCATATCCGTCGTTTTCCTCTGTTTTAACCTGAGTTACGACACATGGACCAGCCTGTAAAACGGTTACCGGAACTAACACACCATTCTCATTGAAGATCTGGGTCATTCCGACTTTTGTTGCTAAAATCGCTTTCTTCATTTCTTTCTTCCTCCTTATAGCGGATTACCATTTCGGGTAATCATATATATAAAATGTCAAATGACATTTAAAAGAGTTAATTATTTTGTTTTCATCTTGATGTCGATGTTAACGCCAGCAGGCATTTCCAGTCTGGATAATGCATCAACTGTTTTCTGATTTGGAGTCGATGATATCAATCAGTCTCTTATGTGTACGCTGTTCAAACTGTTCTCTGGAATCTTTGTATTTGTGAACCGCTCTTAAGATTGTAACAACTTCCTTCTTAGTTGGAAGCGGAACCGGTCCGCTAACTGTTGCTCCGTTCTTTTTTAACAGTGTCGATGATCTTTGCTGCTGATGCATCTACTAACTGATGATCGTAAGCCTTTAATGTGATTCTCATTACCTGATTTGCCATAAAAAAAAGTCTCCTCCTATTCGTACTCACTATCAGTACGACAAGCGGCGACTGTACACATCTCCGTGTGTGTCCTAAAACATCTTCCTGCTACGGACCTTTCACCGTCCATCCCAAGATGGCTATTGAACTTGTACAGTGACTTGTCGTCAGTTTCCCTAACTTGACATTCGCTCCACGGAAAACCCGCCTTAGTCGGCGGCAACCTCGCGCTTCATTGCTATCATGTCACAGCAGATATTAGTATACACAAAGGTTTTAAAAATTGCAAGTGTTTTTTTTTCAAAAAAAATCCAGATGTTTTTTTTGTATTATTTTAAATACAATCAGAGTAAATGTGTCTGAAAATGGTTTTATGCAAGATGTGAGTGTGTGTATTTCCAGTTTTTTTCTTTCTTCCTATTATATAGTGCTTCTAATAGCTGTCGGTTACACTCCTGCTGCCGGCAACTATCAATCAGCTTTCATTATTTAACACAGTGGCTCTAAAACCTTACGAAATCATTGTCTTTTCCTTAATATAAAAACGAGAAGAGGCATCATCGAATGCCTCTTCTTTCCCTATTATAATAATGAATTAATCTTCATCATCATAGTATTCGTCTTCATCCTCATCTTCGTCAGCAAAGATATCAGAATAATCAAACAAAGTTACCTTGGTTATCTCATCCTTTACAATGTCAGGAGCATCTCCTTCTTTCTTTGCTTTCGCAGCAAGCTGCGCCGGTGAATATCTTGGGGATTGCCAGTTTCTTGATCTCAACTGGTTTATCCTCTTCTTCCTCATGAATCTCCCCGGAGCTGCTTTTTCTTCTTCAGTGCTGCCTTCTTAGTCTGTGTTGCAGGCTTAGCAGACTTCCTGACTGGTTTGAGTCTTTTGCAGTAGCTGCTGCTACTTCTTCTTCAGAAGTTCATGTGTGCTTCACTTGTAGCACTCTGTACAGCTCTTTGTGGCGCTTCCTCTTCCTCTACATCAAAATCATCTTCATCGATTTCATCCACAAAGCCACCGGTACGGATCTTACGCTTCTCTTTCTTGCTGCGCTTGCCCTGAGCTTTGATTTCACGCTCTTCATCACGGTACTCACGCTCTTTACGCTTTTCTTCTTTCTTCAGCTCTTTACGGCTCTTCACGTATCCTGGTTCTGTATCCTCCGGATAGTCGTCATAATCATCCAGATCTTTTTCCAGAGTTCTGCGATTACATAAAGAATAATCAGAAACAAAACGGTAAGCCCAAGAACAATCAGACCCTCAATACTTTTGGTAGCTGCCATCAGATATCCGATAAACGGAATTGTTACAACAATTTTCGGAAGGTAGCTTCCAATTGCCACATTAATCGGCTGTCCCCGAGAAACAGTTGGATCCATAGCAGTACCTGTACCATTTGTGACTTCAGCGCTGGCCAGTGTATAACGATACACTGCATTCTCATCATTTACAAGGATCGGTGTACCCAGAGCTGCTTCTTCGGTTTTAACCGGAATTGCATATGTAACAGATCCCATTGCCAGATTTGACTTGACTGTGGAGTCGTCTCTGATTTCAGTCGTCACTCCAAAGAATGGAGGAACCGCTAATGCAACCACACAAAGTATGGTACATATTACAACAAAATGTACTATAAATTTTAGAAATTTAGACATTGGTAACCATCCTCACTTTTTTACGGCAGCCTTTACTGGTTGCTCAGATACTGTTCAATACTGCTCATCGCAGCTTCTTCATCTTCACCATTAGCAGAAAGTGTAATCTCCTCACCGGCGTCAAGTCCCAGGCTCATCATACCCATAATACTCTTGGCATTTACTTTCTTCTTGCCTACTTCTACATAAATTTCACTGTTGAACTGACTTGCCACCTGTACCAGCTGTGCAACGGGTCTGGCTTCAAGCCCTGTGGACAGGTGAATGGTGATTGGTTTTTTAATCATAATAACTCCTCCTTGTTTTCCCTCAGGTCATCTGCAAGCAGGCTTAATTTACGAAGCCGGTGATTTACTCCAGACTTTCCAACCTGTGGATTCAACATCAATCCTAGTTCTTTAAGTGTTGCTTCCGGATACTGCAACCGCAATCTGGCGATCTCCCTCAAGTCCTTCATTCAGACTCTCCAGGCCCACCTTTTCCTCAAGAAGTCTGATATCCTCGATCTGCTTCACTGCTGCATTAACCGTCTTATTTATGTTAGCAGTCTCACAGTTTACCTTCCGATTCACAGAATTGCGCATCTCTTTCAGGGATACGGATATTCTCCAGATCCATAAGAGCAACATTTGCTTCCATAATAGCAAGCATGTCTACGATCTGTGCGCCTTCCTTCACATAGAGTACATAAGACTTCTTACGCAGAACAATCTTGGCATCTATATGAAAGCTGTGAATAATTTCCTGTAGCTGCCCGCTGATCTCCCGGCTGGGACATACAATTTCGAAATGATATCCCTTCTGCGGATCACTGATCGAACCTGCCGAGAGAAAAAGCACCGCGTACAAACGCCCTTTGCAGCAATCCCTCTGATATACAATAGAATTGGATACAAGTGGCATTCCTCCGCTCACTCCCGAAAATTCCAGCTTGGCAGAATCCAGTATTTCCTTTACCAAAACCCGATCAATAATGGAAATACAATAAAGATTTCCCTTTCTGAAACAGTCAATCCGGGAATTTGATACATCTGTCTCTATATTAAATGTTTTTTGCAATAATGTAAAGCCTTTTCTTGAAAGTGCCTCATTTTCTGTCTGGATACGCAGGGATTTTTTCCCCATCAGTTCCAGCCTCCAGGCTGCCGCAGAAAGTAAAGATTGCAGCCAGTTCCGCAATCCTGCAGTGTCTTCCGGAGCCGATATGCCTGGAAAGTTCTTCTTTCACCATCCCTGAAAAAGACATTCATCGATCTCCTCTTTCTATTTTTTTTTTCAATAGGCGATCTTTATCCACATCTCTGTGCTCCAATCGAAAACCGTATTCACCATTTCTGGCGATCCGGCTATACAACTCTCTTGCAATGGTAACGGAACGGTGCTTGCCCCCCCTGTGCAGCCAACTGCAATTACAAGGCTTGTTTTACCCTCCTGTGCATACTTAGGAATCAGGAACTCCACCATATCTTCCAGTTTATTTGCAAAAAATCCTTGCGGTCTCATTATCCATCACATAATTAAACACGCTCTCATCCATACCGGTAAGGGGACGTAATTCATCCTCATAATATGGATTCGGAAGAAAACGCACATCGAATACCAGGTCTGCATCTGCCGGAATTCCATACTTAAATCAAAAGACAGAACCGTGACCATCATATTACAGAATTTTTCATTATTTACTTACAAAAAATCTTCTCAATTTCCTGGCGCAGCTCCCTTGTAAGAAGGTGACTGGTATCAATAATATAATCAGCTCTCTTACGAAGAAAATCCATTTTCTGGCGTTCCAGACGGATTCCGTCATCTACCCTGCCGTTACTGGCAAGCGGATGGCTGCGTCTGGTTTCCTTATAACGCTTTACCAGCACGGAATCTTCTGCATCCATAAAAAGAATCTCAAAAATCATATCCAGCTTCTTTCATATGATCCAGAACCTGTGCCAGTTCTTCCAGAGAGTGACCGCTTCTGGCATCAATACCAAGAGCCGCATTCTGGACTCCTTCTTCATGTACTTCCAGCATCAGGGAAGCAAATTTCTCCACCAATGGAATAGGAAGATTGTCCACACAAAAATAGTGGGCATCCTCCAGCATTTTCAGCACTGTGGATTTTCCAGCACCGGAAACGCCTGTAACAATTACAAATCGCATAATTTATCTCCTGCCGGGCAGAATGTTTAATGTTCATAACCTAACCTGTAACGCAAATTGAACTCATCTGCCTCTTATGTGTCTTAAGTCCATTCCAAAGGACTCTTTATGGATCTAGAATTCTCCCAGAAACTTCACCTCTGGTTCAAGCTTCACACCAAATTTCTCCAGAACAATTCTTTGAACGTCAGACATCAATGTAGTAACATCTTTCGCTGTGGCATTTCCTGTATTGATCACGAAACCGCAATGTTTCTCGGAAACCTGGGCACCGCCTACCTGATAGCCTCGCAATCCGCTGTCCATGATCAGTTTACCTGCAAAATAGCCCTCTGGCCGTTTGAAAGTGCTTCCTGCACTTGGATAAGAAAGCGGCTGCTTGCTGGTTCGCATCCCTGCCAGCTCCTGCATACGGCTGCGAATCTCCTCCTGATCACCTTTTTTCAAGAGAAATGACAGCTTCCAGAACAATATAGCCAGCTTCTTTTATCACACTGGTTCGATAACCCATGTGAAGTTCATCTGCCTGCAAAGGTCAGGACTCCGCCCTCTGGGTAAGAACCGTGACTTCTTTCAGAACATCCTTCATTTCTCCGCCATACGCTCCTGCATTCATCACCACAGCGCCGCCTAAGGTTCCCGGAATTCCCCTGCAAACTCAAAGCCAGTCAGCGATGCCTCTCTTGCAGCTGCAGCAATTCCAGATAAAAGAGCTCCTGCCTGGGCATGGATCCGGCTGTCTTCAACTCTGATCTGTCCAAAGTTTCTATACAGCTGCACTACCACTCCCTGATAGCCCTTGTCGCTTACAAGAAGATTGCTTCCATTTCCAAGAATAAAATATGGAACATTTTTTTTTTTCCTTACAAACTGCTATGATTCTCCTAATCTCGTCAGCATTCTCCGGTACCAGAAAGAAATCTGCCGGACCGCCAATTCGGAATGTAGTATGCCTGCTCATAAGCTCCGCTTCCAGTATCCGGTTATCTTCCAGAATTTCCTGGAACCTCTGTTTTAAATTCACATTCACAGATTTACATCCTCTATCTTTCTATACTCAACTTTTCTATCAAATAATATCTGCGCCAATCCTATTCTTTCCATTGCCGCATCGTTTTATTATACTATTTAACTTCACAAATGTACAGAAAAAACGCATATTTTCTAAGATTCTTTCCATACTAAATGTTGTTATGATAGTTGCAAAACAACAAACTTTTCTCAGCGACAGGTCCGTTTCGTGAAAGGAGAATTCACCCATGCTCCAGCAAGTTTTTCTATCCATAGTTGGCTTCTGCTCTGGAATCATCATCGCAGGCGGTGTAGTTGGCCTGCTTATCGGTCTTTCCATCGTTCCCCGCTATGCCGGTATCACTCATACAGGAAAACATATATTGTTATATGAAGATATTACGCTTCTTGGCATTGTATGTGGCAACCTTTTTTTCCTCTATGGCTGGCACATTCCAGGCGGAACCTTTGCTCTGCTCCTTTATGGACTTTTTTCCGGTATCTTTCTGGGCGGATGGATCCCATGGCACTTGCTGAGATGGCAGATGTTTTCCCCATCTTTTCCAGAAGGATCAAACTGACCAATGGAATCCGATGGGTCGTGATCGCGGTGGCCTTCGGAAAAAGCTTTGGGATCTTTGTATTATTTTTATAAACGGTGTTTTCCCTGAATTGCGTAAAAAAATCGACGCAGCTAATTTTCTATAATAAATAAGAAGGAACGTTTTTACCAGACTTTCCTTTTTTATCCTTCTTTGACACCTTGGCGCTTTCTTCTTTATTTTCTCCGGTGATTATCGGACATTCATCTGACAGGCCACGGTACCATTTCCGATAATCTGCAGGAGAACAGCCCATCTCTTTTCGGAAAGTCTCTGAAAAAATAGCTTGCTCCTGCAAAACCATTTTCCACTGCAATATCTCCCATGGAAGCAGTCTTCTCCAGAACTGCATCCATACTGTTCCAGATTCTGCATTTCTGCAAATATTCGAATGGAGTCATCTCCATATGTTTCTTAAAAGAAACGGCAAAAATCACCAGTGCTTACCTGGCATGCTTCTGCCATAGCAGAAAGAGTCAGTTTCTCGTTACAATGCTCCGTGAGATATCCTGTCATACGATTTAGTTTCAACCGTTCCCTGATCACTGCATTCTTACATTCTGGACGCGGCTGGGCAAATTTCTTATAAAGGCTTCCCCCATGCAGTGAACAGCCAGCTCTTCATATCCAGTTCATAGGCCATATCCCTGCCTTCTGCTGTCTGCGCAGCGGCAAGAAGTGCCTGAAGAAGAATGTCTTCATCTGTATCTTCCTCAGCTGATGGCATAAACCTGCAATAAGCGAATGATTCTGCTTCTGCAACCGGTGAAATATATTTTATTCTGAAGGCTCTCATCTCCAGCTGCCAGATACTCTCCAGCCACCTCAATTATATAAAAACTGCTGCTTTCCTTCTCACTTCTGACCAGACGATAGGACTGTCCTGCATTGATAAATAAAGCCTCTCCAGCTTCCAGAATCTACTTTCTCCTGATTTATCTGACACTGTATTTCTCCTTCTTCTGCCAATAAAAAAGTAAATGCATTCCCACTGATGCATGGCATATGTCCAAATTCCGGCTGAAGCAGTCCCAGCTTATAGATTCTGATCTTATTCTCAGTTTCCTCTGTAAGGAGCTTTACTCCCTTCCCCATAAAAATATTTTCCCATAAGTTACCTCTCTTCTTTGGTTTATAATATAAAGCTACTGCTATTCTGTTTACAAGCAATAGCAGCGTCTTCCGTAATAACTATAACAATACTATCATAATAGTATAAATTCAGCTAAAAAAAGAAAGTATATTTTACATATTTTTTTCACATAATAATAAAAACCCAAAAGGTTACTGTACTCTAAACAAGCAGTTCCATTCATCATGGCTACAGGAGGCATTTATGAACAGTTCCATACCAAAAGAAAAGCAGAAACAATATGCCGATTATGTAAAACAGATCACCCCTACCCACAGTCTTCCCAATGAACATGGCAAAGGCTTTTCTCACAGGCGGTGCAATCTGTGTCGTTGGGCAGATTATAACAAATTTCGCAAAATCCAGAGGATTAGACCAGGATATGGCCGGTACCTGGTGTTCTGTTACCCTGGTTTTTATCAGTGTTATTCTTACCGGATTTAATATTTATCCAAAGATTGGAAAATTTGGCGGAGCGGGAAGTCTGGTTCCAATCACTGGTTTTGCTAATTCCGTAGCTGCCCCTGCCATTGAATATAAAACGGAGGGTCGGTCTTTGGAATCGGCTGCAAGATTTTCACCATTGCAGGTCCTGTAATCCTTTACGGAATCATGAGTTCCTGGGTTGCCGGAGTGATCTACTATCTTCTGAAAATAATGGAGGTGATTTCATGAATTCACAGACACCAGCCAGACTTACCGGTTCTGCCAGTATGAGCTTTCAGAATCCGGTTTACGTTGTAAGCTGTGCTTCTGTAGTTGGAAAAAAGGAAGGGGAAGGACCTCTTTGGGAAGCAAATTTGATCTGGTCTGCGAAGAGCCTATGTTTGGAGAGGATACCTGGGAAGCTGCGGACAGTACCATGCAAAAAGAAGCTGCCGAATTAGCCCTTGGAAAAGCCGGGTTTACTCCCAGGGATATCCGCATGACCTTCTGCAGGTGATCTTCTGGCTCAGACTACCGCCTCTTCCTTTGGAATTGCCGGAATGGGAATCCCATTTTATGGACTTTCGGTGCATGCTCCACCATAGGGGAATCCTCTCTCTTGGCGCCATGTCTGTCGCAGCAATGTAACTGAACGAAGTAAGATTTACCTTTGCGTTTATTTACGAGGTACTGAATAAAGTTTGGAATTTAAAAAATTATTCTGGCAGGTATTGTAAGTTCAGTTTATCTTCGCCTGATGCCTAAGTGAGTTTTTCAAACAGAATTGTTGATTTTGCCAGAGAACGCGTGTGGCAAGAGGTGGAGCCTGGTAAAAAATGCGTTTGGTGAAAGTTAAGCCATGCAATTTGGAGATGGAAACTGTGATTTCTCTTTGCGTGATGGCCTAATCCGGTGCGAACTTAAAACCAAAGCGATGCCAATTATTCTATATTGGAACGTGCTTATACCAGGGAATGCTAAAAAGTATTGCATGTAGTGGCTTCACAATAATTCGTTTGGTTAATAGCTTATGCTATTTACTAGAGTTTGGGGAAATTTGGGTGCTGAATATATAATTTTTGGAGATGCTGATATGGCAGACCATGTGGTGTAGTCTCAAAGTTGGCAATCATGTGATTCTTTATGCCCGGTGGTAAAAGACGAAAGCATTTTTCAATGCTGTTTCCTATTTGGTGCGGCGTATGTGGACGAAAATACGGCTCCTGACCAATTTCTCCCTACTTCACTCATTTAACTTGGAAGCCTCAGAATTACATACTTGGCGTTTTTGCAGAACCAGTTTGAAGAAGCCTATCGGATGAAGAAGGTATTACCATATTCGACACGGACACAGAATCGTATGCACCGTTATTATACTCCTGTTCCACCCACTGGATGATGAGAAACGAGCCGGATACCGACTTTGGATCTCGTCAAAATCAGAATGGGTGCAAGTGGTATCTTTTGCCAGACAGAAAATCCATATTGATTCTCCTCGGGATTATTCCCTTTGCAGGTAGGCAAAGAGATGGTGATTTGTGACAACGTCATCGTTAGTATGGATCGTTGTCAAGACATGATGAGGCATGCGTTTGTGAAATGTCTCTTGCGCAAATGTGAAACAAGTCGAATCGTGAGATAATGGAAAGAGATGAGAGACTACGTTGAGGAGCGTCAGCAAGATAATGTATGAAGTAAGAATCGTTGGCGAAACGAGGTGACTTGATAGGTTGTAGAGGGTATTTGGGAAAGTTTCGAAGGAATTGATTATGCCTTGCTTCTATACCACTAGTAAGCGAAGTTGTTCAGTTGATTTGCCTGATGTGGACATACACAGCAATACGCAATTGAAGCATAACAG
>VOFJ01003721.1_pt1 | contig 11487 bp, 10 predicted proteins | sample 5384081 | NCBI WGS metagenome assembly VOFJ01 (sample SAMN12384729, study PRJNA508395) | human gut metagenome | isolation source: healthy gut I | host: Homo sapiens | reverse complement strand
ATCAGCCCTTCGTTCGGTTACGTATTGCCCCGACATCCTGCAGGCCTTTGAGCAGGCACTAAGGAGCTCAAAAACTCTGTGAGCTGTCTGTCAGGCTTCTGCAGGTAATCCGTGAATGGGTACGCAAATTCATTGGCCTTAGCTCCGGATTGCGGTGTCTGGCGGTTGTATATACCCGTATTGAAAGCCACTTCCATACGTTCGTTTTTGGATTGCGATGTAAAATTCTCACCGTTTCCGTCAATAGCAGCCTGAATGTCGAACCGTTCCATCTCTTCACTGTCACGTTTATACCCCACAATGGGAACATTCATCTGCAACGGAGCTTCCCGAATACCAACCATGCCATTATACACACTGCTGAACATTCCTAGCGTAACCTGGAATATATCCGCAGGGACAATCTTCAGTACCACTTCGTTGTCCGACTCCGCATCCCGTATCAAGTCAGCATAAAAGTTGACTTCAAGCAATCTATCCTTGACATTATCGTTGAAATTGATATAATTACGCTTCCCAACAATGAACAAGGCACTTTTTTTATCTTTGTTATTCATTGCATTGTAGGCGGTCACCATTGCCTCATATGTGGGATATTCCACCTTATATGCTCTTTCCGCTATTTCTTTGTCGAGTCTCCAATACTTGTTGAACTGGGTGGAAGGCAGATTAAAGCTAATATTCGACGTACTGATATCCTTATCATCCGATTCATTTTCAATATCTACAGTAAATTCCCGAAGTAATGAAGAATCTAAGATACTTATTGTATCCGTATCGGAAAAATAATCGTTCAGGCGTACAAAACGAACTGTTTTATTGGTATTGTCAACCACTGTAATCGCACAAAAAATTTTTTTTCAAGTTCGTCTATGAACTCCGATATGGTCCAATGTGGAAGCGCATCGGCTATCCTGTTGCTGTTCACAGCACTGCATATATATATATTGCGGATGAAATTGCCCTCAAAAAAATTCTCGTCGAGCACATAGCCGAAATAGTCCATGATTTTTCGGATAACGACCAGTAAATAGGGCTGTACACAATAATTCGCCTGACTGGTGTTCAGGGCAAAACCGTCTGAAGAATAATGGTAGAATACCTCGTTTCTCGGTTTCTCATTTCCAACTTCCTGATATATTACCGGTAGCCATACCGCATCAAGCTTGTCCACTGATGCGTAATACAGGTCCATTTTTGAATGCGGCCAAAAAATCTTGTCCGGATTGGATTCAGGCCAGTTTACCGTCCCCAAGTCCAGTTCATCAATATAGATATCGTCATTCGTAAGAAGGTTAAATTCCGCATTACCGGAAACAAGTTGCACCTTCACGATGCTGTCTTCCATAGAAAGGATGACAGCGCTGCCGTATAACAACGTATGGCCATCGACAATCAGACTTGCCGGAAGGATTGTTTTCTTCCTGGTCACATCAAGCCGGTTTATGTGTCCGAATATCGCATGGTTGTCCGGCATGGGAAGCTCGACATCCAAAGAATAGCTGGAACTTCTAGTGAAGTACGGGTTCTCCGAAGTGAAAGTCATACCAAACCCTTCGGGAAGAACAGCCGGCTGTCCGTCAATATACAATTCTGTCATAATCTGTTACGTGATTTGTTATTCTCCATTTTCTTGTATTCTCGTTGAGCCTGGGTTGATGCCAAGCTTACCTGTAATGTATGTCTCCGCCACAAGCGGTTCATCGAGACGTCTCTTGAGCTTGTTCAGAACACGGGCACATTCCACCAGCATCGCCACCATAGCCGGGTCATTGGTAGCCGTTATGGCACTGGCGGCGGGGGCTTTAGCCGATACGGCATGTGTGCTTTTTCCTAATCCTGCCACGGCTGCGATATCTTCAGCTGTCAAATTGCCGACATTACCGGTACGTTGTGCCACGTCAATAGCATCGAATATCGGCCGTAGATTCGGGTTGGCCACAGCAAAACGATTGGCGACAAATTCATTGGAATGAACGATGCCCTGAGGCTGGTTCCAGGCACCGGAACCGGTATAACCTCCGGTGTAGAAATTGGAGATAAGCCCTTTGGCTGTCTCAAATGCGGCAGTTATCAGAGCAATCTCTCCGGCAGCTTTAGCTACACCTACAAAGCCGAGTGAACCTATATTCTTGATAGTACGTTCGGTAACGGCCATAATCATTATGCGCTCCAGTGCGTCGAGTGACATGGTGAGAATGTTCTTCAGAAAGTCCTTGAGAGACACCTCGGAGTCCGTGAAGAATTGCGCCATGGTCTCTCCGAAGCCTTTCGCCAGGTCAGACAGTATGTCAAACTTCTCACGTTCAATCCGTTTTTCTTCTTCAGCATCTTTTTGGGCATCCTTCAGATTACGTTTACGCATCTGTTCACGTACCTGGTTTTTCTTCTCCTCACTGATTGCCGCGTCATTGAGAACCTTATGGTAATATACATCTTGCAGTCTGCGCAGCTCATTGAAATACTCCTCCTCGGAAGTCCTGTTTTCATAATGATACATGGTAACAGCTTCAATCTGCAACTGATACTCTTTGTCCAAACGGGAAAACGTTTCTTCTGCCTGCTCCTTACGGTGTTTCTCTTTATCTTTGGCAGACTGTTCATCAAGCCTGCGCAATTCATCACGTGCTTTTATTTCCGCATCAAGTATTTGGTCATTGATACGTTGAATCTCTGAAGGCTCAAGCCCCTTGACCTTCAGCTTATCGTTGAGCAGTTGTATCTCCGCATCGTGCATTTGTCTATTGTACTCTTCCTGAGTCATTTTGTCATCAGCAAGATACTTTCTCTTTATATCAGCGATGCGCCGGTAGTAGTCAGCTTCAGCCTGGACAAATTTGTCTTTATCAGGCTTAGAGTTATCACAAGTACAAGGATCATTACCACATTTTGGGCATTTTCCACCGCCATTGCCTCCGGTGGGATTGCTTTTAGGAGTCTTCGGATTCAATGCTTTCCATTTTTCCTGTACCAGTTTCTTATAACGTGCAGTTAAAGATGCAACAATCTCTTCTTCTTGGGAAATCTTGTTGCGGACATCCTCGCGAGCCATTGACCCCATCGGTGATTTGTCACTTAATGCCGGGGATGATCGCAGACGCATCAGGTTGATCCGGTGTTTATCCAGTTCGTCGGCAACCTCTTTTAATTCGATATTGGTTGCCAACACGGCATTATACCGGTCAAGTGCTTCTGTATTCTCATTGATGATTTTGCCCTCCTTGTCAATCTCTGCATTATAATCCGGAATGATGGCCTGTAATTCTTCAATAGCCTTTTTACGTTCTGAATTGGAGAGATTATTATTGTGTATTTTGGTGGTTAACCGATCGATCAGTGATGATTGGTGCTCATATTCATTATTTGATTTTTCTGTTATCTTCTCATTGACTTTGTTAAGGTCGTAATAAGCCTTGGTACGTTGTGTCAGTTTGTAAGATGCAACTACAGCTGCGGCAATGGCTGTGGCAATAGCGGCGATAGGGTTCAGCCCCAATACCGCCCATGCTGCCCGTGCCGCTTTAGTTGCGGCAGAGAAGCGGAGTGTCAAAGCTTCCACACCTGCCCGGAGAACAAGCGTACCGGCTGCCACTGTCCGGGTTACGATATTATGAGAGCGCATCTGTAAAATTAATCGGGTTATTGCCTTGTAGTCACCCGCCAGTGCGTCATTCAGGGCGATGGTAGCCATCCGGTAGGCAGCCTTGACGATAATGCCTGCACGCATGACTTTGTTGTAGGAGGTATGATGGAGCGCAATCAACCGAAGTGTCGCATAATAGGTTGCCAACGGAACAAGCAAGGTCACGACAGTACCTCCCCACTTTTGGATCCAGTCAATCAGTCCAGGAAGACTTGAGCACTTTGGTCAGCATATTGGTACTCACGGTCAGAGCCGGATTCAACTTCTCGCCAAGGTCAATAGCCGCCAGCTTCATCTTATTGCGTGCCTGCTCCAGTTTGGCCTGTGCAGTATCACTGTTTATGGCCGCCTGCTCATACGCCACATTGGTATCGGTGACGGCAGCGGTGAAGTCTTTCACCATCTCCGTGTTCTGAAGGATTACGGATGCGGTATTGTAGCCTTCCTCCCCGAACATTTTCTTGATGGCGCCTGCATCCATATTCTTGTTCTTCAGATTCTCCAGTGCCTTATCCAACCCGACGATTTTGGGGTTGGTTTCGTCTGCCCCGGTCTGAAGAACCAGAAAGAATTTCTTCAATCCCGTTCCGGCCACTTCATCCTTTATACCCCGATAGGCAAGCGTTTCAATCAATGCGACCGTCTGTTCAATGGGAACATTGGCCGAAGCCGCTGCGGTACCTGCATTCCGGATAGCCTTTGCCTGGCTTGCGATATTGGCGGAACCTGCCTGGGAGCCGGCAGCCAATACATTGGTAAACCGTCCTGCCTGGTCTGCCGCTGCCCCATATTGGTTGAGTGATAAAGTAAGTGAATCAACCGCTTCGTTCAGGGTGATGTCTTTGGCTGCCGCCTGCAATCGCATGGCTTCCTCCGTAACAGCCTTGAGCGCTTCCTTGTCTCCAAGCAGTTCCGGCTTGGCTGAACCGACCAGCATGAACGCATCCAGGATTTCGGCTGCCGACTGGCGGACACGCAAGCCCTCTTTTGTCATGGTGGTGGAAAGCGTCTTGGCCTGCCCGGTCAACCAGGCAATGCTGTCATCATCAAGTCCGGTCAAGGCTTTCAGCCCGGCCTGGGACTCCTCCAACTTGTTGCGTTCGTCTCTGATGGCGCGCAAGGCAAGGGTAAAACCGGTCAGGAAACCTATTACGGACAAGATAACTCCACCGAAACGGTTGAACCAGTCCACCATACTGCCAATACTGACAGTCGCTTTCTTGGTTTCGGTGGTGATGCCTTTTATCTCCTGGCGATGCCGTTTTAAAATCCCTGAAGATGCTGTATCTTCGCCATGGTGCGGTTGTATTCCTCAGAGCCGCGTGTCATTTCCTTAATGTCACGCTGTAGGCGTTTCATCTCCAAATCAATGGAATTGATGTCATTCTTAATTTCCTTGCCATCGATGTACAAGTAGACACCTCTTTTGACAGTCTTGTCACTTTTTGCCATAACGTTTTTCAATTGTTATTTTATCAAACTTCTGAAGCACATTCTTGAGTGCCTGGTCACCGTAATACTCTCCGGATAAATCAGCCAGTGATTCGATGTTATCCACAATGGGAGGGTCTAACCAGGGTAGGGGACTTCGCCGGATAACGGCATAGTGTTCATCAACGGTACGCATGCGCCGGATGCGATATTCAGAAACACGTAGAGAACGCAGTTCCTGACGTTTCTTCTTATCGCTCCATGCCGAATGTCCCTTCATTATAATTCCGTTCTTGACGATATATCCACGCCCGGCGCCATATTCCCGGTACGCACCATACCGGGCAAAGCGGAAACCCAGACCGACATAAGCCGGTCCACCTTCACGGTCTTTCAGCCAACGGGATTGCAGTTCCCTACGCAATCTGCCGGTTGCGTGTGTCCGTTGTAGAATATTTACGGAGGTATTCCTGACTTTCCACGTCCAGTTCTCAACTCCTCGATTGAATTTCTCGGAGGTCATTAAACTCTTTTCTTCAGTTATTGCCATAAAAAAGCCTTTAGTTCCGGACACAAAACTAAAGGCTGAAAAGAGTGGAAAAAAGGACAAGAATTCAGCGGACAGAGAACTTGAAATCATTGATCCGGTTCAGCCATCCTTTCCGGAATACAAGCTGCGACGGGTCCTTTTACAGATTTCTTCAATAAACCGGATTCTGTCTGTCTTGATAGCTTCGAACAGCTGCCGTTGGTTGGCCAGATTGATACTTGCAACCGTCTGAGGTCCTACGATGCCGTCTACATTGATTTGCAGTAGTTGTTGTACCCTTGTGATACCGGGACGTCCGGAGGCCCACACCCAATCCACACAGATGTTCGCAATGGACTGGTTGTGTATGAAGTCCGCTTGGTAACGGTCCCAATAATACTTCTTGAAAACATGAAAAACGTCGTCCGGAGTAATCATGCGTAAATCATCCGCATCAATGTCTCCGTCACCATCCTTGTCATAACCACATGATTTCCACGTAGACAAGGTTATCCCCATATTGGTTTTGCCACCTTTGTCATTTTTGTGGTCACTCCATCCACCTTCCCATTTGCGGATGACCTTGAATAAGATTTCTGCTTTAGCCATACTACTTTTATATATTTCATTATCTTACGTTTCTTCTATTTCTATAATATTCAGCGGAACCTCCATCCATCCTTTTGTCGCATTCTCCATCCCCCATTGCAATTCGAACATTCCCGATTCCGGTACGGTGATTTCCTGTTCAAGCCATCGGGTGAGATTGCCTATGACATCATAACCGTCCGGCAGTTCAAACACATTGGCAACACCGTCCACGACGGTCTGTACCTTCATGAATTCCGTGGAGTTCTTATAAGTGGAGTTCAGGGAACAGAACAGCCGCAGACGGTATGTCCCTGGAGAGAGATGTATCGAGGCTGTCCTGTGTCCGTATGTATTCTGCGGGGAAACCGTTATACCTGACATATTTCTCCAACACACTGTCCGGATACATGCCACTATCGTCACCTGTAGTTGCACCACCGACCCTGATATCCTCATTGAAATTGACGGAGTCCCCTTTGACGACAGTTCCGGCATCTTCCCCGGAATCCCATACAAAGGTCCGGGCTGTCGCCGAGCCGAGTAATTCATCCTATTGATGCCAAGCCCACTGTCAAACACATCCGGGGGCAACATCATCATAGGCCCATCCTACTGTACTGACCACTGCCTTACGCGGCGGATTGATGGTGATGCTTGCGGACCGGGTTTCAGTCATCTGCCCGAATCCGTCCATCAGTTGTACATACAAGGTCTTCGCGCCCGTTGTATCAAACGTATAGGAGAAACGTTCCGTAAACGCAGTCCAACCGGCAGAGGTCAAATCCTCCGTTTCACCTGCACGGTAGTATCGGGGCATGACAGAACCGCTGTATGATATTTCAACACTCACAGTCTTTCCGTTCTTTTCAGGAACACCGTCCTCTATCACGACAGAGGACAGTACCAACGGGCTTTCCTGATAGATGATGGATGCGGATTTAACAGCGCTCTCTTCCGTAGACGACTTTATCTGGCAGTACAATGTCTTCGGTCCTGTGGAAAGGAATGTGAACGCTACGGTATCACCGCTCCACTCCGACCCACCGTGTCGGAAAAGTCCCTTTTCTCACTTATACGGTAATGTGTCACCTCACCCTTGCAATTCATCCGCACGCTGACCTTATTGCTCAAGGTACTGGCGGCACCTCCGTCTATCACAATGGATGACAGTCCGAAAAGGGCATCCACGATCCGGACTCTATATTTCCCAAGGAAAGGGCCTATAGGGAACACCTTGTCGTACCAATTTTTATAGCCGTTGAAATCAAAACGGAAACTGTCGCCGCATCCTCCTTCAACCAGAGGCGAGGAGGCGGCAATGCGATAGTCCAGATTTATGGAATCGGCAATCTTTACCGCTCGTCAATAGCCTGAAATCGAAAGGGTAACGCGGGTATTCCAGTTCCATGTTCCCCTCTACTTTCCAACCGGACATTATATCCGCCGCCTGACCTCCCCAGGCTCCCTTTATGTACACAAAGAAGTTGTCCAGAATACGGACATTCTTGCATTTGTTCGCCTGACTGAACAGATATGGCACGCCATACGAGAAGAGGATGTTGTTATGTATATTAATCAGATGCCCTATTGTCAACCCGGTATCATAATCGGACTGCGGGGGTTCCTGGAAGCCCCCAGATAGAAAGCGCTTGAGACTTCCGTGCCGGGAGCGATGATATTGTTGAAAATCTCCACATCACCCATGCACAGGCACTGGATGGCAGGGCCGAAATGCCCGCGTATGACATTGTTGTATATTTTGCCACTGAGACCGAGGGCAAGAGCCGATGTCTGGTCCTTCTCCATACGGTTACCGCCATTGATGAATTCATTATAGTATATCTCGGCATCTTCGGCATTATTGAGCTGGAAGTTGTCATAACCCTGATTCTCATAGATATTACGGTATATGCGGGTGTTGTACCAAGTGGTGCGCACGGTATCTGACCTCCTCCCCCCGTTGCTGTTGGTACCGGTATAATAATTAGGACTGTAGTGTCCCAGATAGCTCCCTTCTCCGACCGTGTCATGAATATGGTTATGATGGAGCCTGAGATTTTCCAGCCTATAGGCAGGCCACCACCCTGGGGGTTATCGGCCGTGGGGTCTGTCTTGATCATGAATCCGGCAAAATCCGCCTTGTCGATCTCGATACCAAAGAATTCAAGCTCGTTCGAATAGTTGGTGACTTGTATGGCGATATTCGCAAATTCCGGCATGGCAATCATTCTGAACCCCTTTATCTAGATTATGATAGCCCCTACCGTCAAAGACGATATGGGCGCAGTCATTGTGAAGAGTATGCCGAACCAATAGAACCAGTTGAATTCAAACGGCTCCTCAGTATCTATCGTGAAAATGATCGGATTCTCCCGCGTGCCCTTGAAATTGTCAAGACGCAGACGCATGGGGGTATCTCTCACCGAACTGCGGGTCATATTTTAGGATAACCGTACAGCCTGCTGCCGGATAATCCTTACCGTCTATAATCCAGCTCTCGGCTCCACCCACAATCTTGGCGTCGGGGACGAGATACTCCAACCGCTTCATCACGGGGGGGACAAGCGCGGGGGTAACGGTTATGAGCTTGTTGATACGTTTGGTAAAAGTCACACCGGTCAGGACATCTGTCACGTCCACCTCCACATCGTATATTCCACGGTCGGACACAGCATCGAAGGTATAGGGGGATGCCGCCCAGACAGTCGGTCCTGGACGGCTCGTGTCAAAGCCGACGGTTTTCACTGGTTCCGGTTCATTCTCCTTGTATATACGCGCAACGATGGTATTGTTGCGGGAAGTGGCATAACCGTTTTCGGCATATATCGAAAGATAGCCCCTTTCCCCGACACGCACTATCTCAGTGGCGGTAACCATAAAATAGGGCTCGGTGGCGGGAAGCATCGGATATGCGATTTTCCTGACAGAAGCGTTGCCGCTATCGTTGGATACACTGACGCTCTGTATGAACTCACCTGCGGCAGACATATCTACAGTCTCTGAGGATTTTCCCAGTACACAATCCAGGACAGACCGTTCAGGCCCGGCTCCACCATCAAGCAGATACTCGTGTTGCCTCACCCATTCGCTTGTACTTGATATGGTAACTTTGTCCCCGACCAGAGGGAAAGGGTTGTCAAGTCTTGCGGACAAGGAGGGAATGCCGATCAGGGCTTTCAGAATCTCGTGGTATTTCATATATTCATCATTATTCAATGGTTACATCATATAACTGGTCTGCTGTATATTCTCCGTTCCTCGTCAAGCTTCGGACGGATGGAGAACGATGCCAGGCGGCCGACAGATACAATCCGGTTACCGACATCGTCCGATTTGGTTATGTTGAACACAACCATCCTGTCCCGGTTCTTGGACCGTGCAAGCAACACCAGGGTCTGGTCTGACGGCATACTGTATTAGGCAGCGCTGCTGAAGACTTCATTGCTGTAACGGTTTATACCGTCGTAGCCATCGGTGGTAGTCGGCTGTCTCGTCAAACTCGACGCTGTAGTAGTTGTCACAGCCGATGCTGGTATCGTCCCGGTCATTCGTCTGGTACTTGTAATCGAATTCACGTACATATTCCGCGACGCTCTTGTGAATGGCTGCCAGTTCCGCTGTCAGACACGGGCGGTCATCCATCAGGATGGCGCTCCCGTCGGTAATTGTGCCGTGCCAGCCTCATATCCCTGTGCTTGTATGTACGCAAGGTTTCCCTGGTTGTTTCCGGCAAAATACACCGGTGAAGTATTGTCGGCCATGGAGTACAATACGGTCTCCCTTATTATAAATATTACTGCCACTTATGAGGCTATGGACGCTCGAAAAGGATGAAGATGCCATGATTCTGCTCATTGTGCCGGACAAATATATTGTTCACATTGACCAGCCTTTCGATAGCGGAAGTGCTCGAACGCGCGAAAAACTCCTGGAAATAGCCGCTGCTGAACACGAAGGTATTGTTCGCGATTATTATTTCCTTGGACATGCCGGGGAACGTGAACCACGTGCAGTCCCATTGGTATTTCGGAAGCTCCATGTTATCATGCATGTAATTGCCGGATATGAATATCTTGTCCGCGCCGAGTTCATTGCTTATTCCGATGACCGGTCCGCAGGTCTTGTAGATATGGTTACGCTCTAAGAACAGTTGTTTGACCTTGCCTACGGAAATGGCTACCTCATTGTAATGGCTGCCGTCTATGTCACAATCCATGATATAGACATCCGTTGCCGAAAGGCTCATGATTGACGGGTGCCCGACCACTTCGGCCTCATCACTGATTCGGAGAATCTTATCTTTGATATAGACGGTATTCGCGTCTGTAATGGAAATCGGCTGGACAACGACCTGCGACATACGGATATTATGGAGACACACATTCTCGTATCCTTTGACCGTAATGCCGTAGCGGGTGCGGTAATTGGGAGTTCGGACTTCTGAGCTCTGCCCCTTTGACGGTCAGGTTCAAAGTACAGGTTGCGGCAAGGCTTGCGTTTGAGATGTTTGTGGCATAGATGCAGGCGGGCTCCTCCGGCATAAACACCCTCGTAGGTATGGAAGTTCAGGAAGGTGATGTCCCGAATGATGATGTTACTGCAATCCTCGATATGTATGCCACCGAAACCGCGGCCGTCGAGTGTGTATTTGCCGGCCCCGTCAATGGTAAGTATATGTGCGGTATCCTGGTTTCCAGCCTTTCATCTCCACGCTCCACATGCTGTCCTCATCCTGGTATCTGTTGCCCTTGTAGTCTATGTTGGTCTGGGCATGTTATCGTCACATCCTGCGTCAGACCGTCGGGATAGTCCTCCATGACCGATTTGGTCGCGTTGTAGATGCCGAGATATTGCCGTCCGTTGTCGCTGCGGACATAGACGGGCGGTATGACCTTTGTTCCAGTCCTCCGCTCTCATTGCCCAAAAGATTCAAGATACCCGCAAAGAGACGCCCCCACACGTTCGGACGTATTCTCACCTTTCGGGTGGCACCACGTACCTGGTCGGAAAGGGACTGCAGAATCTCTATGGAATCATCTCCTTCGGCAGTATCGAACTCGATACCGGACTGCTCCAGCAGATCCAGGATGCCGGCAAAAACACGTCCGACACGTTCGGCGGTATTCTCACTGTCCTCGGTAGCACTGCGTACCTGTGCCGCCAGTTCCTTCAATGTCCCAAGCGTATCGTATCCCTCGGAAGGCTCGAATGAAATTTCGGATTCTTCCATGAGGGCAAGGATGCCTTGCCAAAGAGACGCGCCCGACACGTTCAGCCGTATTCTCACCTTTTC
>VOFJ01000965.1_pt1 | contig 11514 bp, 19 predicted proteins | sample 5384081 | NCBI WGS metagenome assembly VOFJ01 (sample SAMN12384729, study PRJNA508395) | human gut metagenome | isolation source: healthy gut I | host: Homo sapiens | reverse complement strand
AGGTGCTTGGTGAATATGATGATGCAAAAGTCGGGTGCAGAGAATAAACTGGGTGGATGTATGGAAAAGGTTTCTGCTGAAATAAAGACTCTTGGTGAAGAACTTTGTAATGAATTAATAGAGGATCTTAAGTCTATGAAAGAAGACAATGCGTCAGACAAGAAAAACAATGTGTGATATGCAACAACTGAGACAGGCACTTTCAAGAAATCTAATTGTGCTTAATGGGGTATGCAGTCAGATTGAAAAACTTGAAGAAAATCTTAATTATGACAATAGCAGAGATGTTATGTCGTCAGTAGTCAGATGCAGGCAGTTGTTATATGGATTGTCCGCAAAGGGAATGAAGTTTGATTATTCAGGAGTGGATTTTTCTATAGAATCTTCCGGTCTGTCTGCTGTAAAAAAGTAAGACAGCTGATTACTGATGGCATACTGGCGTTAGTTATGGATACAGATAATATTTCAGAAAAGTCTGTTAATTATGCAGGTCTTGCAACAGATATGTCAGGGAAAATTGAGAGTATGGAATCAAAAGGCGGAAGAAATAAAGGAACAGTTTCTGATGAATGAGTATCTGATGATGAAGTTTAATTGTTTTACTGATTATCTTGATATGGATATCGATGAAAGTGCCGGTATTGACTATACGCTTGAATATATACTGTGTGGAAAAAGCGGTGATAAGGAAAATCTTGAACAGACAATGCTGGAATTATCAGGAATAAGAACGGGTATGAATCTGGCATATCTTATAACAGACAAGTCAAAAAAAATGCAGGCGTATTCATTTGCAGCAGGAGCATTAGGATTTACAGGTAATATGGCTCTTATTAAAGCCGGGCAATATCTGATAATGTCGGTGTGGGCATATGGTGAAGCAATAATGGATATGAGGGATTTGTATGCAGGAAATAAAGTTGCTCTTGTGAAAAACGAAAAAACTGGAAATTATCATTGGAAAATCTGTTAGGTATGAAGTTTGATTCCGACAAGGATACAGACGATGATGGTTTTGGAATACAGGGATTATATATACGAATGCTGCTTATGTTAGAAAGGAGTGAACATAAGAATTACAGAACTATGGGGGCAATGGAAATTAAAATGATAAGTATGGGACATGATGATTTCAGAATGAGAAATTATATTGTGAGTATGGCGGGAACAGCAGTGTTTAGTGTTATTAGGAGAGGACAGCCATACGTACAGATAATAAAAGCTGTTCCTATATTTAATATGGTTTAGCGGCATATGCTTCTAAATAACGGTTCGATGCAGGAATAATTACGAAGAGAGGAGAGCAGTCAATGACATACTTTAACCGAAAATTGATGAAAAGAGACATTCCTGCATCAGCAACTGTAGAGGGGGCTTTGGTTATACCTGTTATATTATATGCTGTTGCGGCAGTAATGTTTTTGTTGCAGTTAATTTCAATAAGGATGCATGTAAATGATGCATTATATAATGCATTAAGAAAGTTTAATACATATTCTTATACAAGTCAGGTTATGACGGGAGAAATATATAAGTCTACATTTTTTGCTATTTTTTGTAGATGAAATTGGCAGCGATTATGCTAAGAAACATTATATAGCAGGCGGTAATACAGGGTGGAACTTTTATGGTTCAGATATAGCGGATGATAATTCTACCGTGAAGATTTCTTTAAAATATACTGTTAAGAATCCATTCAATATATTAGGGAAAAAGGCAGATTACAATATATGAAAAAAGAATAACTGATATATGGTTAGGAGAGGAAAAAAGATGGATTTGAGTTGAATAACAATGACGAATCTGAGTATGTTTACATAACACAGTATGGTGAAGTGTATCACATAGAGAAGATGTGTAGTTATCTGGTAAGAAACATAAAAGCAGCATCGCTGGCTGAAATTACAGATTTAAGAAATGCTTCTGGAGGAAAGTATTACCAATGTAGTTTGTGCAAGGGTGCATCAAAATTGTATACTATACAGATTATGGTGATAAATATCATGCATCTGATAGTTGTTATGCATTGCAAAGAACAATTCTTAAAGTGAAAAAAAGAAAAAATAAAAAGGAATGGAATGTTGCAAAAAATGTATACATTCATAATCCAAAGGGGGTATATGGGAAGTCTGATTATGTTAACTGGGCTGGCTATAATGTCTTTTTATGGATATAAAAAGAGAAGAGCAGTTCCAGTATATATGATAATAGTGATGAGTATTCTGGCAATTGGCATAAAGATAGCAGAATATATATTTGGATATAAGAAAGTGGATGTTTATGAAATGTTTATTATATTGGTTGTTACAACAGTATTTGTTGTGATATGTGTAATTAGTCATATAATGGGTGCGGCTGATGCACTTGTTATGGGAATAATTGCAATTGTTACAGGCATAAAAAAAAGGCAACATCAGTATTTTTTATGGCATTGATGTTTGTAAGCATAATTTCTGGGGTACTGCTTTATTATAAAAAGATTAAAAAGGAAAAAGATACAATACCATTTATACCTTTTATATTTATATCTTATGTGGGGGGTGATGATATGTGGTTAAGGGCATCATATACAGTGGAAAATGCGGTTATTACACCATTGTTTATGTTGATAATTATTGTTGTTATGAGGAGAGCAAGTTGTGATATACATGATAATCTCATTCAGCGCAGCGTTAACAGTCAGTTTGTTATCCAGACAGAATTAGGGGGGATTTAATGATGAAGATACGGACGTGTATAGAATAAAAACGGAGGAATATCTTAAGAGAAGAGTGATTTCTTTCAAAAAAATACAAAATAGAACCAGAAGCATCAATTGTAAGAACGAGTTCTCCAGAAAAAACTATAAGAACAGTCAATGCACTTAAAGAACTTAAGAATTGGGGAGGATTAATATTGGGGAAGGAAAATATTAATATAAAATATGAGCATCAGAACAACAGCAATTATCTTGTGATAGAAGATAATGTTGAATATGATGATTACCAGTACAAAATGTAGGCGCAATAAACCAGAGCATTTTTTAAGATTCTCAATGTATTCTGTTAATGGCAGATATGGAATATATTACGACATTACATCAAGACAGCAGCTGAGTAAGTATTATGAATATGGGAAAATGACAATGGAGGATGTTAAATCCATATGTGTTAATATATCTGAAATGGTAAGAATAGCAGAAGATTATATGTTAGATATAGATCATGTAGAAGATAGAACCCAGGTTCATATATATGGATGTTGGAACAAAAGAAGCTGCAGTTTGTGTATCATACAAAGGTTAATGGATATAGTTTTAACGAAAGCCTCAAAATATTGTTTGAATTTATATTGGAACATTTTGATCATAGTCTGGATAAGGAGAGTATCGTACAATTATATGAAGTGTATCAGAAGGTAATTGTTGGAGATTATGATCCATTTAACCTTATGAGAATGTTTGGGATTAAAAAGTAAAAAACAGGAAGAATCTGTTATACAGGATATGCCAGAAAAAACAGGATAAAGAAATAAAAACTGTTATAGCTGAACAGATGATTTCGGATAAAGAAGAAAAGGCAGATGAATCAGATGTTAATATAAGAAGAGTTATTATTGGTGTAGTAAGTATGGCTTTTGGTCTGTTAGGTATATTTGTGCTTAAGGATTAATACCTTTCAGAATTCCATCTGTCCTGAGTTTTATATGCATTGGTGCCGGAATAGGAATATTAGTATTTTGCAAAAAAAAGAACATAAAAAACTGCAGTCTGTTATACTTACGCAGAAACAGTCAATTCCATATGTTGTGAAGAAAGATACAGCACAGGTATTATATAATGAGAGTGTCAATGTAAACAACAAATGCATAGAAGAAAAAACGGTTTCGTATGACGATATATGCAATGAGACAATGCTGTTGTCTGAATATATGCCGGAAAAAGAACAGTAGAAAAAGAATTAAAACTTGTATTGCAGAAAGAAAATCTTATAGGAGAAGTGCTTATATATATAAGAGGGGTCGAGAATGAAGACGGGGTAATATATATGGATAAGTATCCATATGTAATAGGGAAGTTTTTGAAAAGATGTCAGATGTTGTAATAAAAGCACAGGTAGTGAGTCGTATGCATTGCTGTATATATCATGAAGCATTTAAAGATGATGAATATCTGGTTGAGGATCTTAATGCTACCAACGGAACATATCTTAATGGAGAACAGCTTGGCAATCATGAACGTAAAAAACTTTCTGATGGAGATGTGTTAAAAATTGCAGCTATATCCTTCAAGGTTGAAATAAGCTAGATTTTATGCTATATTCTGACTGGTATATCACGGTAAGTGACAATATTTATTTTTGATATATATGGGGATTATAAGATGAATATTAATATATATTATGGTGGAAGAGGGGCTTGTTGATGACCCTACAATATTAGTTATTAATAAGATACAGGAAGTTCTTGATGAGCTTAATGTCAATGTGAACAGATATAATCTGTATGAGATGAAGAATACAATAACAACACTGTCACAGACTGTTACAGAAGCAGATGGTATTATTCTTTGCAACTACAGTTGAATGGGTAGGAATGGGGGGATATATGCAGACATTTCTTGATTCCTGCTGGCTTTATTCTGATAAGTCACAGATTTTAGATAAGTATATGTTTCCAGTTGTAATGGCAAGAACATATGGAGAAAAGGAAGTGACACTTGCTTAATAATTCATGGGAAATTATTGGTGGAAAGATAGGACCGGCACTTAGTGCATATATAGATGATACTACTGATTTTGAGTTTAATGATAATTACAAAATAATAATAGAAAAATATGCTGAGAATGTATATAGAACAATTTCACAAAGAATTATGCAGCTTCCATCAAGTAGTCAGACTATTAAGAACAATATGCTTAAGGATACTATTAAGCTTACACCACAAGAAAGTGAACAGCTATCAAAATATGCTTCTGATGATGCATTTGTTAAGACACAGAAGCAGGATATTGAATCGCTTGCAAGTATATATAGAACTCCTTTAATGATCGGAGAAAATGGTGGAGATGATTATTATCTTAATGTTTTTTAGAGATAATTTTAATCCTACAACAGGATATAAAGAGTACATATATGATATCAATAAGTGATAAAGATAAGCTTATAAGTATTTATGTAGATGGAAGAGACATAAAAAAGTAACATTCGGAGAGAATAAAAGTGCTGATGTCATAGGAAAGCTTTCAAAAGAAACATTTGACCAGATAGTGGAAGGTAGAGAAAAACATTCCATCGTGCATTTATGACAGGAGCAATGACAGCACGGGGAAACCTTAAGACTCTCAGGATGTTAGATGAAATATTTAATTTTCAGAAATAATAGGAAAACGTATGCATAATATTGTTTTTCCGTCTGATTCAATGAGTTTGGCATAACCGTTACTGGATAGGCATATCTGATGTATTATTGACAGACCAACTCTCTCATGACCAGATTTTTTTGTTGAATAGAAAGGTCTGGATGGTTTAGTAATCGAACAGCAAGGTTGCCTTCAAATTCTGCACTCAGAAAAAGATATTTTTCGCGTTATTTTTGGTGACCGGGGAGATTCGAACTCCCCCCTTTGCGATTTCAAAGGCAAATCCTAAAAGCGCCTTTTTGCGGGCGCAAATTAGAGCGATTTTTTCCTCAAAATTTTTACGATCTTTCGGGCGTCTGTTTGTTGGTTTTCGTCGAAGCCATCAAATAGAGCGCCCTTTTTCATTTCACGTCAAAAAAGGGCGTCTCTGCCTAATCCATCACCCGGCCGGAGCATTTCAGGATGCTCCGGCTTATTTTTTTGCTTACGAGGAGGACTTCACAATGAACGATCAGAACGAAACCACGCAGCTCCGTTACCTTGAAGAAACCGCCACCCGGCTGCGACAGAACGGTTTCACGGTGGAGCCGATTGAGGATCACCACCTGCCCGTCTGCTGGGAAAAAGGGCGCCTCTGCCGCGTTTCCGGCAAGGGCAGCGTGTTGTACCGGCAGGAGCGTGTCGACATCCCCGGTGCGCAGGATGCTTTGCAGACGGTAATCGACACCGCTAAAATGACTTCGGAATACATGGCGATTCTGGAAACCGCCACGCTTCTCAAAGCCGGCGGTCTCACCGGCGACTACCGCGTCCTTGCTGACTTCGGTGACGCGGTGCTGGCGGGCCACCCCACCGAGCGAGGCGTCCAGTTTGTGACATGGGAATGGGACTTCGACCGAGAGGGCGTCCATCACGGACATTATTTCCAGGACGACTATGATGCCGCCAAACGCGACTTCACCGTGCGCAGCGGACTTGTTCAAAAAGACGCCCTTTTTGAGCCGGAGCAGCTTGCGGAGATCTACCGCGCGCTAAGGTTTGTCCGCAAGCAGGATGAAAGCCTTTCCTTCGGGCGGGATCAGGAACTGGCGGTGCTCATGGAACAGGTCGGCGGACTGCTGCCCCCGAATGTGCCGCGGCAGCGGGATGCGCCGGAACAGAGCGGCATGACAATGAAATAAGCATCCACGCAGGCCGGACAGAAATGTCCGGCCTCAGCTCGTCGAAAAAGTCCGGCTGGAGCTGGGCTTTTTCTGATAGATATGGTAGAATGGGCAAGGGTGATGAAAAGATGCTGGAACGCGGGAAAATGGATCGAGATCTGGTAGAGTTCGTAGTCATAGACCAACTGGTGCCGAAGGAGCATTTGCTGCGAAAGATAGATACAGCGGTGGACTTCACACGTCTGTATGAAATGGTGGAGCCGCTCTATTGTGAGGATAATGGGCGCCCCAGCATCGATCCGGTGGTGTTGTTCAAGATGGTGCTGATCCAGCATCTGTACGGCCTTCCCTCGCTGCGGCGGACAGCGGACGAAGTCAGCGCAAACAATTGCTATCGCTGGTTTCTCGGTTATCCCTTGCAGGAGGAAACGCCGCATTTTTCCACGGTGAGCTATAACTTCCGGCATCGCTTCACCGAAGAGACCGTGGATCGGGTATTTGCGTGGATTTTGGATGAGGTAGCCAAGGCAGGCTATCTGTCTCCCAAGGCCGTCTTCATTGACGGTACTCACATCAAGGCCAACGCCAACACGAAGAAGCAGATGAAGGAACAGATCCCAGCAGCTGCCAGGCACTATGCAAAAGAATTGATGGAAGAGGTCAACGCGGATAGAGAAGCGCATGACAAGAAGCCCTTTGATGATGACAACGATCCTCCGGCCTCTCCCAGGAAGCACAAAGACAACACCTCTAAGAAGAAGCTGGCCCGCAGGAAGAAGCAAGGCTTTCGTACCGTAACGAAAAGCGTTACGGACCCAGACTGCGGCTTATTCGTAAAGGGAGAGCACAAGCGGCAGTTCGCCTATGAGGCGCATACCGCCTGCGACAAGAACGGTTTCGTGCTGGAAACAGTCGTGACACCCGGCAATGTCCATGACAGCGTGGCCTTTGATGAAGTTTACGACAAAGTAACGGAAAATTTTCCACAGGTAGAGGCCGTTGTAGCCGATGCTGCATACAAAACGCCTCATATCTGCAAGAAAGTGTTCGGCGATGGCAGAGTCCTTTCCACAGCCTACAAGCGCCCGCAGACCATGAAGAATGGACACGAGTGGTGGAAGTATGTCTATGATGAATTCTACAACTGCGTGATATGTCCCGAATACCAGCCCTTGAAATATAGCACCACGAACCGGGATGGATATAGGGAATACAAGAGTGATCCGAATATCTGCGCCGCCTGTCCGACCAGAGAACGGTGTACGCATTCCAAGAACTGTATCAAAACGGTGCAGCGGCATATCTGGAAGGACTATGAGGAATTGGCGGACGATGCCAGATATACGCCTGCGTACGCGCAGCTCTACAAGTGCCGAAAGGAAACCATTGAGCGGGTCTTCGCGGACGCCAAGGAAAAACACGCGATGCGTTATACGCAATACAGAGGCTTGGCTCAGGTGACGAACTGGGTGAAGCTTAAGTTTGTTGCCATGAACTTGAAAAAGTTGGCCACATGGAAATGGAGGGACCTGTTGTCCTCGTTTCGTTTTGCTGTTTTTTCGCTCATATATGTTCGAGACCCAGTCTGCTCCTGAGTGCAGACAGGGTTCCTCGACAGGCTGAGGCCGGACAGAAATGTCCGGCATTTTTTATTTTACGAGGAGGAAAAGATGATGAAAATTTACGGCACGATCCAATTCAGACTCATTCTTCCGCATATCCCCGGCTTCCAGCAGGAGCCGCTGCCGGAGCCTGTTTGCAGCCATTCCCCGGATTGCAAGGACTGCCCCTATCCCCGCCACGGTTTTCTCTGCTGGGGTGCGGACGGGACTTGCCTGCGGAGCCGAATGAGCGAGATCAACGAGAAAAAGGAGGACAATGATCATGATGAGCGCAGTTCTCAGTAATCCAGGCCACCCTGAATATGGCGTAGCAACCATTCCGTTCCCCATCCCCGCATGACCAGCACACGCACTGCATGGAACTGTTGGAGGCGTTGGAGATCGGCGACGCGGTCAAGGCGGACTGCAAGGTGGAAAAAAGATCAACAGCTTCTACACCGTCCTCAAGCGAGTGGAAATGCTCACGGTCAATGTGGATGAGCTGAACTACCTTGCCAAGCGGCTGGACAGCTTCGACACCGGCGAGGCTGCGCAGTTTCAGGCGATGGCCCACAAGCTGGAGCTGTTCGAGCTGAAAGATCTCATCAACCTGACCTTTTGCTGCCAGCAGGCCACGGTCATCACCGACTTCTCCGACCTCGCCGCCATCGGCCGCGACCATTACATGAACTTGCACGGCGGCAGCGCAAGCGTGGATGAACTGAACAAACTGGACGGCAAGGGAACCGCACGGCAGCTCATTGATAGCGGCAGCGGCACGTGACGCCGGCGTGGTCTACGACAACGGCATGAATTTGAGCCGATCTATCATGGCCGGTTCTTTCCTGTTATTACTACAAGCCGAACGCCATCACCGTTGCGGTGACCTCAAAGCCGAGCCGGAGGACCACCGAACATCACGCACATGGCTGTTTCTCCCCATGGTCCAGGAGGAAGATCGACCGCCTCCTTCGCGGGGCATCACAGACTCCGCCGATGTCCGCCTGCGGTTGAGAGGACAGCCAGCTTCCCAACGAGGTGGATGTTCTTCCGGATATGGAGTACAAACTCTCTCTGACGGCAACAGTTGTCAGAAACAGGATATGGAAGAAGCTGGGCGCCGTGGTCATGCTGGCGAAGCCAAAGTCTGCAAGATCTAAAAACCTTTGAAACTTGACCTCTTTGACCTCGCTCCCGCCGCGAGATACGGCAAAGAAGTACGCCAGGAATCCCAACAGTCAAACGCTTTGGAAAATTATGGAGGCAAAACCTCGACACTTTACTTGACTATAGAAAAGTATTACAGGTTTGAGCACATGTGAATAGAAAGAGGACAGGATATTCACAAACAGGGTTACATCGCGTACAAAGAACTACCAGCATAAGAGGGGAAGTGATGAACGGCCAGAGCAGCATGGAGATGGAGGATGATGATGATCATTCAAGCAGAACTCAGGCAGGAAACAGACCGGGTATGAAGGCGAACCCCCAAAGCAGTAGATAAGGTAATCGAGCTGCCAAGCCCACGGTTTCCTGGCAGTTCAGTCATGCGCTGCTGGCGGACTACGATTTCATCGCAGAAAACAAAAATGCCATCCGACACGATGATGCTTCCAGGCACTGCCTGCTCATTCTCGATGCGGAGGGAAAGACGGCATCCTTGTTGACCCGCAGGGCTATAACTACGCCCGCTACAGCGCTTTTGTCCCGAATGCACGCAGTCTGCTGACGCCGGATATGTCAATCGACCACAGTTACCTCTCACCGGCAGAACCTTGGAGAGACGAGAGCCGGGATGAAATGCTCCGCATGACATTGCACGTCAATGGAAAACCGGACTACACCCTCGTCCTCCCACGCTGACGAGAAATGCCTCGATGCTGTGAAGGCTTACCTTGATATCGATGTTTTCGCAAGGACGCGATGCTCCGTGATATTCGTTTCAAGGTGCCTTATATCGGAGAACTGATCTGCGACACGGATTGCCCCGCCGTGGAGGATTACAACGACTTTGCCGAAGCCTTGGCGGACATCTGGCAGCAAGGATGGGATGCTTCTGACCTACGCCGCCGTGCTGGAGGCTGAGAAGACCGGAGACACTGCACCGTGCCTGTGATCTCCTGCAAAATTTGGACAACTACCGGCGCATCACGGAGGATGCCTACGGTTACGGTCAGCAGCGATTACAGGAAACGCTGGGGCTGGATGATGAGGCCATCTATGAGCTGGACGGCTACATGGATTTTGAGAAATACGGTCAGGACTGCATGGAAAACGACTGCGTGACAAAAACAGAGTTCGGCCTGCTGCGCCGCTTGGAGCCGCCGTTCCCGGAGCAGCGGCAGGGGCAGCAAATGTTTCCGGTAGACTTTGCAGCAGATGTGTAGTATGTTTGCCGTTACCAAAAAGGAAAGGGAAGGAAACTCAAATGGCTGTAAACGCAAGAACAGAGGAATTCCAGCACATTGAAGTATTTGATAAGCCCGCGCTGTTCACCAACGGGCGTATCGCCCGCGATACCGTGCCGAAGGGCTGGTACTGCTATGACATTCGCGGCTCTGACGATGATCCCGGCGAGCTGTGTTACATGGAAGAAAAATGTTGTGGTCAACCACGCAGGCTCGGTGCTGATGCCGGAAAAGCTGGCGATGCCTAAGTCCGGGCGGCTGGATGTGCGGGATGAGCTCGGTTTTCTCGATGAAGGCGACATGACGCTCCGCGAGTTCTGCGAGCACATCAGCTCCCCTATCCCGCAGAGAACATGAAATTTCATATCCGTCCCGCCCGCCCGGAGGAGGCGGGCTTATTTTATGCCCAGCATCCCGAAGAAGATAAGCGCCTTGGCGCTGTCGGCCATGTCCGCATGGACTTCGGGCGCAGCGGCAATGAGTTCTGGCATACATGGTGGCCCCGCGGCCCAGAGGAACTGAACAGCCCTGCGTTCAAAGCGGAGTTGCAGGAGGTCGTGGACACGCTGAGGGAGAGTGTGCTGAAAAGCCGCTTCGCTATGGAGCGTTTCTGCTATGAACACGGCGGGAAAATCAGCGGCGGCTGGACACAGAACTACGGCTACATCGTGGAAACCGAGCATTACCGCTACTGCCTGCGGTGCAACCCGTCCCTGGGGATTATAACTGCTACTGTACGGCCTATGATCTGGATGCCCAGCGGCAGAACATGGCGCGGGACAAGCCCCTGGTGGGCCGCGTCACCTATGCCAATGGCGACGCACAGGAGTTTACCGATGCCGAAGCCTTCCTCGAGTGCGTGCGGGAGGAGCTTCCGTATCGCCCCACCACAGGCTTCCGTTACGAGGTGCTGACCGACGATCCCAACCTCCGCAAACAGGTGGATGACATGATCTTCGACTTCTACGGCGAGGAAAATCCCCGCCAGTTGGAGGAATATCAA
>VOFJ01003494.1_pt1 | contig 11536 bp, 16 predicted proteins | sample 5384081 | NCBI WGS metagenome assembly VOFJ01 (sample SAMN12384729, study PRJNA508395) | human gut metagenome | isolation source: healthy gut I | host: Homo sapiens | reverse complement strand
ATTGTTGCCCTGAAAGGCCTGTTACAAATCGGTGCTGATCGTATTGATTCCACTATCTCGCCGCAATCACATCCCCGCCAGTCGATGTTTTGGGATGCCGGTGGATGCCGTGAGTGTAAAGGCCACCACCGAGGAACATCTGGGCTTTTACCGGTGAGGGGCTGGGCATTGCCGCCCACGCTGTTGCCCTCATTGAAAAGCTGTAAAAAGCAGGAACAAAAACAGGAGTGTTACGTCGATGACTCTGAACGCGATCATTGCAAATTTCCAGACCTTCAAACTGGTCGATTTGCTGGATATCCTGGTGATCGCATTCCTCATCTACCAGCTGCTGGGCATCGTCAACCGTACCCGCGCGGGTCAGCTGGCCAAGGGCGCGCTGCTGGTGCTGGTGGTTTATCTGTTGGCCAATATCCTGAATATGCGCACGGTGACCTGGCTGCTCAACTCGCTGCTTCAAGTCGGTCTGCTGACGCTGGTGGTGCTGTTCCAGCCCGAGATACGGCGTGCGCTGGAGCGGATGGGCCAGACCCCGACCAGTGGGCGGGCAAACTTTTTCAATATGAAAGGCCGCTACAACGACCCCAAGCCTCAAAGGGTGCCTGGCGCAGCGCCATCATTGCCATCTGCGATGCGGCAGAGCGTTTTTCAGAGACCAAGACAGGTGCCCTCATCGTGCTGGAGCGGCACACCAACCTTTCTGAGATCGTCCGCACCGGCACGCCCGTGAACAGCGCAGTCAACCTCGAGGTGCTGGGTACCATCTTCTACGAGGGTACCCCCTGCATGACAGCGCGGCCATCATTGAAAACGGCCGGATCAAGGCGGCGGGCTGCGTGCTGCCCCTTTCCAACAACCTGGACCTCGGCAAGGACATGGGCACCCGCCACCGCGCCTGCCTGGGCATCTCCCCAGCGCCATTGTTCCGTATGGTTGTCCTCGAAATCAACACGCCTCCCCACGTCTCCATCAGGGCAAAGCCTCTCCTTGATGTCCACGTCCAGCTTCTTCCCGCATTGTATTTGTCATGAAAGTAACCGAGTATGTACCAGTGCCCAGCTTCCTCTTTAGATTGATATAATGTATCTTCTCGATTCCTTTCATGTATGAACAGTTCCCCTGTCCGTGGTGATCAGCTACAAAATCACTCGCCATAAGCGCGTTTCAGTGTGATGATGCCCACGAGGATGACAAAGCCTGCCTGAATATGGTCATACTTTCCAGCCTCTTGTCATTTCCCTGAAAAGAAATTGATCGAGCCCGTGGCCGCCAAGTGTATGAAAGCACATCCAAGCCACGAGAGGCTTTAGCCCAGAGGCCTGTCCTGGCATGACTTCCCAATACACCTCGAAGCATGACACATCCTGGGGAAGACTTCCAATATTTCCTCTCGGAACGCCGCCATCGTCGTGTTCTCGCCTGCGGGTCCGGCAATTCTTCTTTCCGTGCAGCCAAAAGCGATTCCGGCCGCCAGATTCAATAGCAGCGAAGTGGTCTCTTTGCCACCCTGCTTTTATGGTTTACGCATGCTGTCGTAATTGCTTTCATGATTAACATTTCCTTATTACATTTTTGAAATGTTTACTAAATATTTCTTATATATTTATACTTTGTAAGTATTGTATTTAAATATTATTTCACACTGGTATACTTAAATATATATAAATACACATAATCATATATTGGTTATTTACTTTAATATATAAACAAGTAAATCGTATTTCTCGAAACGTGTTTTTTTCTGAAAATAAAAGTCATGCTGCAACGAATTTGCCTTTGGTATATCTTTTGCAGCCTTTAAAGCCCGGAGCCCGTCACATACGCAATATAATAAAAAGAACTGGTGGGGATTTTGTAAGTAAAGTAAAAGCCCCTTGGCTCAGTTAGTAACGCCAATCACTTATTACACGAGCGAAGCCACGCGACCGGGGCAAATACCCCTGTCGTGGCTTCGTTTTTGTGTTTAATCAAATGATTTGGCTCTGCAAAGATAGAAAATATTTGCTATGACACTGTTTGAGATTCTAAATTTTAATGGAGCTTCTGGAGCGTCTGGCCGGGGACAGGTTACAAAGCCGGACGACTATAAAATATATCGACCTGTACAAGGAGTACGAGCAAAATGCGCCGCAAAGGTGACAAGGTGACGTATTGTGTGGCCTTCCTCTCGGCCAGACATGGCGTTCCGAAAGAAAGGTGTATGAGATTCTCGGCGGTTCAAAAAGGAATGTACGTTTCATGCAGTATGAAAAGAGCGGAACTTTTGCTTTCCTGGGGGGAAGAGATGAACTTTGCATCCGAAACTTAAACACTCAATTACACGACAGAATGATTACAGCAATGAAAAAGTGCTTATTACAGCCAGGCCCCGCTTCCTTTTGTGGGCCAGAAAACGCATGTTCGCATCGGAGTTCAGAAAAGTCTTGAAGCGTTTCAGTGACAGGGACGGTGTTCGTCGACCTGTTCGGCGGTTCCGGACTGCTCTCTCGCACATCACCAAGCGGGAAAGACCCGATGCAACCGTAATCTACAATGACCACGACAACTACCGCGAGCGTCTGGAGAACATCAGCCGGACGAACGCCCTGCTTTCCGACCTCCGCCGCCTCGGAAGGAAATCCCCCGCCACAGGATGCTTTCCAGGGAGATGCACGGCATCTTCCTGGAACGTATCCGCCGGGAGGAAAGCACCGGCTTCGTGGACTATCTCACCATCTCGTCCCTCCCTGCTGTTCTCCGGCAAATATGCCAGGAACATCGGGGGAGCTCGAAACTGAACTTCTACAACAATATGCGCCTGAGCGACTACAGCTGCGAGGGCTATCTTGACGGGCTCGAGGTGGTATGCTGTGACTACAGGGAGCTGGTGGACAAGTACAGGGACTCCCCGGATGTGGTCTTTCTGATAGATCCCCCACATGGCGACGGACATCAGCACATACAGGATGGACTGGAAACTTACGGACTATCTGGATGTCCTGCTGGTACTGAAAGGACACCCTTTCGTCTATTTCACTTCCGGCAAATCCCCCATACTGGATTTCTGTCGGTGGATGGAGGAACATCCGGAAACCTAAGCAATCCTCCTTTCAAAGGGGGGCAACATGTCCACCCCCCACGGCCAGAATGAACTACAGTTCGTCCTATACGGACATCATGCTGTACAAGGAAATGACTGAAGCGGCCACACCACCTTGAATTCCACTTTGCGGATATCCCGGATGTGAGTCCCGGATATCCGTTTAATTTTTTGTTACAAATATGATTGCACTGCATCCTTCTATCATTGTCCCTGAAATATAACATAAAAAAAAGAAACTACCATGCCAAATGAAAACAACCCGTTGCCGGAACGTGCACAACTTGCAGCAGTTCTGGACAATCCGGACGCAATCCAAAGGATCAAAGAGCCGACAGAAAAAGTGCAGATTGCCGCCGTACAGAAAAAGCCGGAACTTGTCCGGCTGTTCACCAACACTACGGAGAAAGTACAGCTTTCCGCCGTAATTGCCTCTCCTGAAAGTGTCCTTCTCATTGCAGGCCCCATCCCCTCTGGCTTGCTTCACGGCCGTGGAAGGGATGTTCAAGGCGGACCTGCCGCCCACAGCCGGTATTCTGGCCGCAGCCCGGCGGCTGGTATTCCGGATGAAGGGGGAACAGGAAACTCGGAGAACCGGATACGGAAGCCGTAAAGGAGTTTTTTGATGAAGTCAAATCCTTTAAACATTGAAAGCCATGCCTACAATCCTGGAACACCTTTGCCGCGCTGTTCGACAAGGACATGAGGGCGGTATTGAACAACCCCGCGCCATCAGCATGATCGCCAACCCTTCCGCCCGTGTCCAGATGGCCGCGGTCAGAAGGGACAAAAAGTGTCATCTGCTTTATTGAGACCGACGGAAAAGGTACAGCTGGCAGCTGTCAGAAACGCACCGCACAACATCCATTTCATCACTTCGCCAAGTGAGAGGGTGCAGCTGGCGGTCATAGGCAACAGGCCTTCCTATATCGGTTTCATCCCAAACCCTACGGAAAAAAGTACAGCTGAAAGCCGTCGAGAAGAGACCGGAATGCATCTTCCTGCTGCAGAAGCCCGCAGAAAAAGGTACAGCTGACGGCCGTCCTGAAAAGATCCCGGTATCTCTCGGCAATCAGGGAGCCGACAGAAAAAAAGTACAGCTGGCAGCCGTACAGAAAAATCCGGAATGCATCCGTCATATAGCGGAACCGACGGAGAAGGTGCAGCATATGGCCGTCCAGAGGAGTCCGGATATCTTCCGGCAGATCAGGCAGCCTGAGGAAAGCGTGCGGCTGGCGGCGGTGCAGGCCAAGGGGGAGAACATCAGGTACGTGCCCGCCCCGTCCGAAACTGTACAACTGGCGGCTGTCAGAAACGATCCGATGAATATCCGGTATATAGAAAACCCCTACGGAAAAGGTGCAGTCCGTCGTTCTGAACGCAGACCGGGATGCGGCACCGTTTATCAGTTCGCCTACGGAAGAGATCAAAAGACTGGCGATGGAAATGTACGGTCTCAGACTGGAAAATGCGGCCGGCAAGCAGACGGCAGCGGCCCGGACATCCGAAACCTCCGGAGCCTCCGGAAAGAAAGCGCTGGAGGGCGTGGCAAAGAAACCTTCGGCAAAGCAGGTCAGAGAGGCGGTGGAGAAACTGGACAGCGAGATCAGGGAAATAAACAGGGAGTACTTCCAGGCCACTTACGAGGCGCAGTACTCGGACAACCCCGCGGAACGGGAAAGCGAGGTCTCAGCTGCCGGGAAAAACAGGGAGAAGAAACTTGTCAAGGCTTATGAAAAGTTCAACTCGGCAGCCGTTCCGGAAAGGAAGGAATGCAATGTGGGGAAGATTGTCAAAGGAACTGCGCAAGGAAAGGGTGGCCGTGGAAAACATGAAAGCCGGGGAATGGCATTCCCTGATGAAGGGAAGGCCGTACATCCGCCCCTTGTTTCCGGCGCATCCAAGGCCGCAGGAAAAGGAAGCGCACTGATGCTTGCCAGAACACCCGCAGGATAATATGCGCTGAAGGCGGCAGGCGCCATAAACCAGGCAGGCCGGCAGGCCAATGCGGAAATGTAAGTAACATTTTGCATTCTACATATATCACTTGTTTACTTATTTACTTTAAATTGTAGAAATGTAAATAAGTAAACAAGTTTTTTTGCTGATAAAACTCTTTATGGACAAGGTATCATATTAAAGTTTAAGCAGACAATGACACATACTTCCGATAAACATTTCACGGACGAAGAACTGGAACTTGTCGCGCGCGGCAAGGCAGACGGCATATACATGAAAGCTCGAACGGCAGTCCGACGTCCCTGAATGAGAGACAGTGGGTTCAAGTGCGCACCAAGGCATTCAAGAACTGGTTTGGAGACTGGGAAAATGCACCGGAGACAGCTTCAAGGATTGTCGATGACAATGGCGAGCCTCTGGTTGTCCACCATGGAACACCGTTGTGCAGAGACCAGATTACTCCCGAGAGAGGGATGGCAGAGGACGGGGTCACTTATATATACCCCCAAAAGGCTCCGTTCCACACATTCAAGGGCGGTGAATATTCCGGCATGATTTTTCACTTCCGTTGATGCGGAAAAGGCAAGAGATATTGCAGAGACGCGTGCAATGAGCATTCCTGATGACAAATATGGCAATGAACAATGGACGGAAGAAGGATACGTGTATGACCTGTATGTAAATTCAAAAACCCTTTTGACCCGAAAGACGGGCAGGCCGTAAAAAATCCTGCAGTCATTGGGCAACGAGATACCTGTCCTGTCTTTTTTATGGAGGAAAAAGGAGATACGGTATCCCCGGAGAAAGCGCTGGAGCTGGCATCAAGCGAAAGGAACTGCTGGATGCTGACGGAAACCCCGGAGTTTTTGTCCAAAGTCAGGGAGGCGGGCTATGACGGGCTTGTCGGTTACGACGAGGGAGTGAAATACATCGCCGTGATGTCTCCCCGGACAGTTGAAGGACGCTTATGAAAACACGGGCGCGTTTTCCATATCAAATGACGACATCCGCTTCCGTCAGGTCTATCACGGCAGTCCGGCCTCCTTCGGGCATTTCGACCATGCCTTTACCGGAACCTAGGTGAAGGGGCGCAGGCCTACGGATGGGGGACATACGTGACGGAAGTGGAAGGAATCGCCCGCAAATATGCGGCCCACCTAGAGATAAAGCGGGGAAACCATCACCTATGACGGGGAGCCTTTATCCCCGGTGCTTGACAACGAATATTATTTTGATGACGTATGGAGGATATGGAAACGCCAGCTCCTTTCTTCCACCGATGTGGACAGTTTGAAACGGAACATTTCCTCCGTGTATATGGACGGGCGTACCGCAAGCGCACACAGCGGACGGAGGAAGGCATTCGAGCGGCAGAAGCAGGAGCTGCTTTCCGACATAGATGCGGGCAGGATACGCATTGAGCCGCCGCGACACCTCTATACGGTGGAAATTCCGGAAGACAACGGGATGAACTATCTGTACTGGGACAGGCCGGTGCAATCCGCGGAGCAAAGGGAAAGATATTCCTGCAGCTCCGCAAGGAACGTTTCTTCTTTCCGGAAGCCACGGCGGAGTTCTGGAGCGGCAGGTCGCATGTATGGAACAGCGGGAAAGAGTTCTACGGCTTTCTGGACTATATGTTCATGAATCCGGACCGGGATATCGATTCACAGCGGCTTGCCAGCGGGTTTCTTTCGCGGGCGGGTTTTACCGGGATTGACTATCCGGCGGGTGTTCAACCGGCGGCCGGGCCGACGGCGCGCGGAACTATGTCATTTTCAGCGAGGCCGACCTGAAGATAACCGCACATGAGCGCTTCCGCTTCATCGGAGAAAGGGGCCTCAGACTTGACCGGTCTGAAGGGGCCTCCTTGCGGCTGGAGAACCTTGCCGTCGCCCGCGAAATGGAAAAAGTCCGGCAAGGATGCCGGAACAATAAAAACGGCGGCGACAGGCTGGGAACGCGGGGCTGACAGCAAGTGGCGTTATGAGACGGCGGATTTCGAATACCATCCGGCCGGAGATCTGGGTTATTCACGCCTGCTGGAAAAACAGTCCTGGCATGGGGAGCTTGAAAATCTTCTTGACCGGCAGATAGAGGGCGAAGCACTCTCTGAAGCGGAGTGGAAACGTTTTGAGGAACTGACGGAGCTGGCAGCCGGACTGGAGGAACAGGACGCGCTGCGTGAACGGATCTATCTTGATGACTATGTGAAGGACGATGAACTGTTCCAGGCCTATCCTGAAATGAAACGGACCCGGATGGAATTTGTGGACCTGCCGTCGGCCGACTATTGCGGGGGCCTACCTCCATTCGGACAACAGAATCGTGATAAACATCTCCCGGGCTGATGATGTGAGGTCTGTCCTGGCCCATGAGATACAACACGCCATGCAGGCCATGGAGGGGTTTGCGCGGGGAAGCAATCCCGGGGAGTTTAAAAACACGGCGGAGAATGTGATTCTGGATATCGTGCGGGCCACTGACGGAAGGATTCTGGAGGGCGGCGGTTTTGACAACACGCCGGACGGAATTTTCGCCGCACTAAACCGTGAGACAGCTTATGGCGGGACAATATTGAGGGACAACAGTTCCAGCCTGGACGCGGTGGCAGGCAAATACGGGTATGAGACGATATTCGATCTTGTGAACGACATCGGCAGCTTCAGGAGCAGTATACAGGAATACCGTTCCACTGCAGGGGAGGTGGAAGCACGCAACGTGGAAAGCAGGCTGGATTTTACTTCCGCCCAAAAGACGGAACACACGCTTGCCGTTTCCACCGAGGATATCGCCCGGGACGGGCAGATATTCCAAAGGGACGCCCGGATGGACGAGCTCGCACGCCATGTGTCTTTTCTGGCCGGGAAACAGCATATTCCGGTGGAAGTGATCCGTCGTGCCGACGAGGTAGGCTCTCCTGACATACGCGGCCTGCTCTCCTGCGGGAAAAAGACATCCGGGGCTGGTGACATCCCCTCGCAACGTGTCTGCCTGTATCTTCCGCATGCCCGGGGAAAGCGGACGTCGAGCGTACCCTGCTGCATGGGGCGTGGCGCATTACGGCCTCAGAAAGCTCGCAGGCCGCAAGCACATGGATGCTTTTTCTGGATGACATCTTCAACGGATGCGGGGAAAAAGTACGGGATGAGATTCTCCGGATGGCGGCTGCGGACAGGACGGACATACGTGTCGCGACGGAAGAGTATCAGGCCCGGATGGCCGAGGACGGTACGGACCGGTCCTTATGGGACAGGATTGTCACCGCTTTCCGGAATCTCCTCCAGCTGGGCTTCTGCCTGGAAATCGGCGCAAAGGAACTGAGGGGCATACTCGCCGCTAGCCGGAAAAATCTCACCGGAATTGCGAACCGGCCGTAATACAGACGGCAAGAGGGGACCTTGAACTCTCCTGCGGATACGGGCGGGCGGTTCTCAGGCGGCAAGGAGTCGAGACGGATGCGACCTCCCTTTCTGGAACGGATGAGAAAAGCGGGGGATCAGCCCCGGCCTCTCTCGGGCAGGAGGACTGGAAAAGCCGTCTTTAACGGCGGCATCATCCTTCCGGCGGAAGGAAGCTCATGGCCGTAAAGGGAACCGGCCGGATACGGGATGAGGATATCCGGTGTGTCACCGGGGAGTGCAAGAGAGTCGGGAATGGAAATGTAAAACAGGATACAGAAAAAATAAGATATGGACGAGTGCGATGAAAAAACGCTATAAGCCTCTCATGGGGGGAAGGCGGGAAATCGAATTTCCGGAGAGGGGCCACCCTGTATGTGAATGGTGTCCCCATGACATGACCATGATGCTGGAGACTATCCGTGGAAGCACGAGACCGGAAAGGATATCCCCCGGCCAAATGGATCTCCCTGTTGAGGGACGGCCTACCGTGCTGCCGGGATGTGAAAGTCCCTGGTCATGGTACGGGTCCCTTCCGGATATACGATGGTCAGGTGTCTGTTTCCGACCGGGGAAAAGGGACACTCCTTCCGGGCGGAAATGCAGTATTGACCGATGGATTACTTTATAAAGTATAATATTAGTAAAGTAAAATCGAAAAACGCTAAAAAAGTACTGAACATTACATTTTTCTATTGCAAGCTGTCCGCTTCTGGCAGTCTCGTCACTGATAACGGCCTGCTGCATGCTGCTGGAGCTAAGAGATGGCATGTCAACCCGGCCGTATTTGCATGCCTTTGCACCTTTCTGGCTCACCTGTTCTTCCCCGGATGCTGTGTCCGGCGGTCGCCTCGTTCATAACTCTTCCTTTCCCGGATATGGGACCCAAAGTTCAGAACCCCGGCAAGGGGAATGGGCTGATCCCATCCGGCTGCTTATCAGGTCAGGAATCCGGGGAGTCCCGGCTCGAATTTAATATTGCCACCCAACTTCCTTATTTTACGGAGGGGCTTCGTCTTGAAAGAATTTTGAAAGTATCGAAATGCAAGGCTTCGGAGTGGCCTGGCTACGGCCGGGATTCGCCGGATCGCCTTATGACTTTCGCGACACGGACTATGTACCCGTACCGCTCACAACCTCATTAAAAGGCAATGGGTATCCGCAATGTCTTTACTATGTCGCTCTCGACAGGCCTGAACGGTCGCACTTGGCTCAACCCGCTCAAGGTGATGAGGGACCGCACGGAACTGATCCAGCTGATGGAGGACGTGCTGCTCGCGCTGCTTCCCAAGAAGGAACAGCAGAACGAATGGGTCGCCGGAGGTTGGGCATCCTCCGTGGCGTGGCGTTCCGGTTCTGGGACGAGTTCCCCGAGCATTGCACGCTGCCGCATATACTGGCCTTCATCATGACCGTTTCGGCAAGGCAGCTCTCCCTGTTCCTGCAGCAGAACCTCGTGTCGGAAAATGGCTTATGCCTATCTGAAGGCGGAAGGTTCCGAGAAGACCAGGGCTCCTATCTCCACCACTGTGTAACAATCTGGCCACTGTTTCACAGAACGAGGAGATCGCCTGGCGTCCTTTCAGGGACGATTTCGATTTCAAACCCGATCGATCCGGGAAAAATCCGAAACTTTTTGCCATCAGCAACAATCTTCTCCAAGAACTCGGTCTATGCTCCGGTCATCGGCATGCTCATGAGCATATCCTCCTGGCAGTTCAATACCATGCGGAATAAGGTCCCCTTCGGGTTGTTTCCTGGACGAGACGACAGTCAATATAAGGAAACTTTGAGACGTTGCCTTCCGTTCCCAGCGGAGAACCAGGCATGGCAGGCTCGATCGTCATCCGTGGAAGCCAACTTCGGGAACCAGTTGGACGGGACCAAAAGACGTGAGTCATTGAAATATTATCCCATGATGTCGGAAAGCGAGGAGAAGGAACGGAGATTCAGCAGCGCGGAAAGCGGGGGGAAGCACGAACAAGCGTGAATTCGCATCATCCCAGAAAAGAGGACATATATCAGGGAAAGCGATTTTTGCGGTGGATCTGGAACCCGGGGGAAAGCTCCTGAAATCCCGCCACCCGTGCCAAACGTCAGCTACTACAAAAGCTGGAGTAAGATGGCGACGACAGGAACGGAGGAGCCCCTGCCCGGATGCAGCCCGGGTCCTTGAGCCGGGGAGAAAGGCAGGAACTTCGCAAGGATTCTTGAGGAGTGCGGGAGTTGCTCCCGTGTGAGTGACGACCATTCCTCCTCTTCCGGTCAGAAGATCGGTCCCAATCTTTCAGTTCCTGGATGATGGCCTTCCTGATTCACCACGAACTTTCCATTGAGACGGCATTATTCGCAGATGTGGTACAGCCGCCTTTCCTCCCCTGAACCTCCCCGTGCAGGATCTCACGCTGATTCTCGATACGTCTCGTTCCGGCAGCTCGCTCCTTGCCTTCCATTCCCCCGGAATATTCTTCAGGCCCCCCTCATCCTTGGACGGTCTAAGCAAAGAAGTAGCCATACCGCTGGTTGAACCTGACGCGCACCGGGCGGACCACTGGGAACGGTCAAAGCCGGATCACCACCTCCTGCCGTCAAGAACTCCTCGTTTCCTGCTCTTTGACAGCGGGGGAAGGAATAACACTGCCCGGGATCTGTCCATGGAGATGATGTAATATGCACCATGCAGCTGCAGTCCCGGCTTTCTTTTTCACTCTGGCTTTTGCCTCTGCTTGGCCACCCGATCATCGCCTTTATAATGCCGTTCTGTTTCCACACGCCCATACCATACCAGATCGTCACCGGACCTGATTTTCCCGGTAAAATTGCAGGCATATTCATCCAAGCAATACGTAACCGAACCAGACATCTGATCCACGATGTTGTACAGTGCGCCGACCAGCAGCGAAATAATGCACGGGATCGCATACTTTTGCATCAGCTTGCCGATGCGTTCCGTGCCGAGAAATTGATTGGAACTTTCCATGGGATTCACCTTACCTTTCCATTTTGGGGCAAATAAAAACAACGGGCAGCCCTCATATCCGGTTTTGCCATGAGTGCTACCTCGTTGTGGGCAATACGTAACCGAACGAAGTACAGA
>VOFJ01002795.1_pt1 | contig 11556 bp, 21 predicted proteins | sample 5384081 | NCBI WGS metagenome assembly VOFJ01 (sample SAMN12384729, study PRJNA508395) | human gut metagenome | isolation source: healthy gut I | host: Homo sapiens | reverse complement strand
CTTTTGGCTTTTGACATCACGATGAAACGACGCATATATTCCCCGTAGGTATATACGGTTTCTTTTACTCCGGTTTCTTTGATTGTCACGTTCAGGCTGTCTGTGCCTACTCCCGGAATAGAGGCACGGGCACGGCCACTATCGTACGGACCATTGTCATTATGTCCCAATTCTATGATAACCCAGTCACCTTTACGAACTCCTTTCAACACATCAGGCCATAACCGGTTATAAAAAGTACGGTTACTGGTTCCTCCCAATGCGTGATTTTCAACGGTTATCTTATTTTCATCAAAATACTCGTGTTCAAAAATCCCCATCCCCATTGACCGTTATTTCCATTGCCCAACGTACCGGTACGCATCGTTGAATTTCCAACAAGGAACAACACCGGATTATCCCTTTCCGGCTGGAACCGGCTATCGGTCTGGCTGTACGTGCCTTGTTCAGACTATCCAATGTGTTGTCGATTACTTGATTGACATCTTTCATCGGAGCAACCACTTTATTTTGCGCTTGCGCCTGCAAACTGCCTGTGACGGCTGTCAGCCAACATAAATAATAAAATAACTTGTTTCTCATGATTTATTTTTTTATAGATAATTGGTGCAAAAGTACGATGTGTTCTTCTTCTTTTCAATATAAATTCATTCATATTTATTCAATATTGTGCATAGTACAGTCTGAATGAGGTTATATCACAATTTCCCCTATATAATTACGTACAATATTCTATTTTAATAAAAAAGCTATACTATGTACCTTTGTGTGTTGTTTTTTAGTACTTTTGCCTGTCTAATTCATTATTAATCTGAAAATCTATTATGATAAACAGACATATCTTTATTCTTCATCTTATCTATTGGTCTTGTGCTGAACATTTACGGGGCGACTGAACTTCGCTCTACACAAATGAGAACAAGTGATGGTTTGCCCAACAATTCTATTCGCTATATATATCAGGATACTAAAAAAGGATTCTTATGGCTGGCAACCTTGAATGGACTGAGCCGTTATGATGGTAATTCGTTTCTGACATTCCGCCCGCAAGCCGGAAGATAAAGTATCGTTGTCTGATAACCGTATTTTTGACCTTACAGAAGACAAGGATGGCTTTCTATGGATTTCTACGACACCGGAATTGATCAGTTGCTAAGTGACCTGCAGCGTGCACGTTTCGTTGATTATACAGGTTGCGGAGATTTGAGGCAGAACTATTCGGCTATATTCGTAGCGAACAATGGTGATGTGTGGTTATGGCATTCCGGAAATGGTTGTCGGAGAATCGTTCATCAGGATAACGGAGAGATGACATCGACTGTGTTTAAAACAGAACGGGGCAATATGCCGGACAATAGAGTGCGGTTTTACGTCGTAGTGAGGATGCGGATGGACGGATATGGATGCCACAGAGCGGATTAGTATCCGTTTCTAACGGTCAGTACAGGATTGAAAGACCGGTTGGTTCGTTTTGCTTTTTCTCAGCCCTATAAGAATGATATGTATTTTCTGACGGAAGAGGGAGATGTCTACTGCTATCAGGCTACTACGCAAAAAGATGAAAAAATGTGCTTCTATTGCTTCTATTGCGGGAAAAACATCACCTAACCGGGAATTTTCTGTTGAAGGACCAATGGGTATCTACTACCGGAGTGTATACGTATGATTTCAGTACCGGAGAAATAGCTGCGGATTCCCGCCTGAATATCAAACATGGCAAATTAACAATGGACAATCGTGGTGATTACTGGTTTTTTTCACACAGGGTGTCTTACCTATATCATCAGCCGATAGTGGAAAAAAAAAAAATTCCGGTTGATTCCCCCAAGACAAGTTGAGCTATATCGATTTTGAGCGTTATCATATTGTGCACGATTCGCGTGGCATTATCTGGATATCTACGTATGGTAATGGTCTTTGCCTATGATACGGCTGAGGATAAGTGGAACATTTTTCTGGTAAATATAAACGATAAAAAGTCATATCGCTTCAGATTTCCTGCTTTATGTGATGGAGGATCGTTCCGGTGGAATCTGGGTAAGTTCGGAGTATTCCGGATTATCCCATATCTCTGTTTTGAACGAAGGTACTTCTCGTATTTATCCGGAATCTCCCGATTTGTTCGACTGTTCGAATACCATTCGTATGCTGACTAAGACATCCGACGGAGATATCTGGTTTGGTACGCGTAGGGGGGACTGTATACTATTGACTCGGATTTCCATTCGAAGATAACAAATCAGTATTTTCATTCCAACATTTATGCCATTACTTGAGGGATAAAGAAGGGAAAATGTGGATGGGTACTCGTGGAAACGGGATTAAAGATAGCGGATTCATGGTATGTCAATGATCGCTTCGAATCCGACTACATTATCCGCTAATGATGTCTTTTTCGATCTATCGTGACCGGAAAGACCGGATGTGGGTAGGTCACTTTCGGGGAGGACTTGATTTGGCTGAACCGACTGCGGACGGGGATATAAATTCAGGCACTTTTTCAGGAAAGGTTAGGCCTTGCGGATGGTTCGTGTGATAGAAGAAGACGAGAACGGTATGGTTTGGGTGGAAACCAGCGAGGGAATATGCATTTTCCATCCTGACTCATTGATTGCCGATGCCGATAATTATCATTTGTTCAGCTACACGAACGGTAAATTCTGTAGTAATGAGATTAAATGTATCTATCGGGACGATAAGGGGCGTATGTGGATTGGTACGTCGGGGTCGGGATTGAATCTTTTGTGAACCACAAGAAAACTATGATTTGCTGAAATATGAGAATTACGGAACAGACGAAGGGTTGGTAAACGATGTTATCCAATCCATTCTCGGAGATAAAAACGGTGACTTATGGGTGGCTACCGAGTATGGTATTTCGAAGTTTAATCCGGTTACTCATTCTTCTGATAATTATTATTTCTTTCTTATACTTTAGTAAATGTATATAGTGAGAACAGTGCTTGTGTGGGGAAAAGACGGCAAGTTGCTTTTTGAACAAACTATGGAATGATTGTCATTGATCCGGAGAAGATACAAAACAATGATTCTTTTTCTCCGGTTGTTTTCACTAATTTGTATGTGAATGGAATCCAGATGAATCCCGAAATGGAGGATTCGCCTTTGCAACAGTCACTGGCTTATTCGGACGAGATTTCTTTGAAATATTATCAAAGCTCCATTCTGATAGACTTCTCAACACTGGACTATTCGGATAGCGGACGTACGAAATATATGTATTGGCTGGAGAATTATGATAAAGGATGGAGTGCTCCGTCTTCTCTTAATTTCGCATCTTTTAAGTATCTCAATCCGGGAACCTATCTGTTGCATGTAAAATCTTGCAATGGCTCAGGAATATGGAATGAAAATGAGACTACTTTGAAGATTGTTGTGGTTCCTCCCGTTTTGGAAAGACTAATTGGGCGGTATTCGGTTATATTCTGGTATTGGTTATAGCCCTGTATCTTGCCTTCCGTATTATCCATAATTTCAATAGCTTACGCAACCGTATCAATATAGAAAAAAGCAACTGACGGAATACAAGCTTGTGTTTTTACAAACATATCTCATGAGTTCCGTACCCTCTGACATTGATTCACGGGCTTTGGAAAAGATACAGCGTGTGACTGATATTCCGCGTGAGTTGGTACATCCGTTGGAAGACAATGGATAAAAGTACTCAGCGTATGCTGCGCCTGATTAATCAGTTGCTTGAGTTCCGGAAAATGCAGAATAATAAACTGGCTCTTTCCCTTGAAGAGACGGATGTAATTTCTTTTTCCTCTACGAGATATTTCTGAGTTTCTCGGTGATGTGGCGGAACAAAAAAGCGATGGATTTTCGATTCCAGCCTTCCGTTCCTTCTTACAAAATGTTTATTGATAAGGGCAACTTGGATAAAGTGACTTATAATTTGCTTTCCAACGCATTTAAATATACTCCTTCTAAGGGTATTATTATCCTGTCTGTAAATGTGGATGAGGTGAAGAAGATTTTGCAGATTCAGGGTTTCAGATACGGGAGTCGGTATTCCGAAAGAGAAGCAGAATGAGTTATTCAAACGTTTTATGCAAAGTAATTTCTCCGGTGACAGTATTGGAGTAGGTTTGCATTTGAGTCATGAACTGGTACAGGTGCATAAGGGGACTATTGAGTATAGAGATAACGAAGGTGGCGGTTCTGTGTTTACGGTGTGCATTCCGACAGATAAGACAGTTTATGAAGAGAAAGACTTTCTGGTTGCCGGTAATGTGCTGTTGCAAGAAGCGGATAGCTGAATCACCATTCGAACAATTGCCGGAAGAACTGCCCGAACAGGATAAATGACGACTCCTTTGAATAAACGGAAAATCTTGATCATTGAGGATGATAATGATATCCGTCAATTCCTGCAGGAAGAGATTGGCGTGTATTTTGAGGTGGAAGTAGCTGCCGATGGAATTTCCGGATTCGAAAAAGCGACTACGTATGATGCGGACTTGATAATCTGTGATGTGCTAATGCCGGGAATGACAGGATTTGAGTTGACAAAGAAGCTGAAAAACGGATTTTGCAACCAGTCATATACCGATAATTTTGTTGACGGCATTGAATTCTGCGGAAAAACACTTGGAAGGTATTGAGGAACGCCGATGCATACATTGCGAAACCTTTCAGCATCAAACTATTGTTGGCACGGGTATTCCGTTTGATAGAACAGCGTGATAAACTGAAAGAGAAATTCTCCAGTGAAAGGGGTGCGCACTACGATTTGTGCTACCGACCGATAAAGAGTTTGCCAAAAGGTTAGATATTGTGATGGAGCGTAATCTGTCCCGACCGGAGTTCTCTGTGGATGAGTTTGCACAATTTATGAAATTGGGGCGGACGGTATTTTATAGAAAATTACGTGGCTTGACAGGCTATTCCCCTAATGAATATCTACGTGTCGTACGTATGAAGAAAGCTGCCGAGCTATTATCGAATCGAACGGTTGACGGTTTCGGAAGTGGCTTATCGGGTGGGATTAATAGTCCGTTCTATTTCAGTAAATGTTTTAAGGAGCATTTTGGTGTAGCGCCTTCTGTGTATCAGCGCGGAGTAGACGGAGATGCTGTACCGGAGGAAGAGCTACCGGAAGAGAAATCCGGTGAACAAGAAGAAAAATAGACCGGGAAAACTAATAGGAATGAACGATTTTATATGAATTATTAAAGAAGAATGTACAAAAGTGCATTCTTCTGTTATTTTAGTCCATTCCTATTTACGGTGGATGTGATAACTTTGCAATGTACAAGTTTAATCAAAAAAAGTAATATCGAAGATGAAATTGATTGTTGCATTTATCACACTTTGTTGCTGCTTTTTCAGTGTTTTGGGACAAGATAAGTTCCCTGATGGTAAACTGATTCCTGACTGGTTCAGGAATAATGAGAGCGTGAATATAAATTGCGCTCGGTAAGCAGTATAGATAACAGATTATGGGGGTAGTTAATGACAGTGCAAAACTACAAACCGAACAGATACAGAATGTGATTGACCGGGCGGCGAAGAATGGTGGGGGAGTCATTGTAATTCCTAAAGGGACTTTTTTTCTAAGCGGTTCGCTTTTCTTTAAAACCGAAGACGCATTTGTATCTTGAAGAAAAATGCCGTATTGAAAGGAAGTGATGATGCGGGTGATTTCCGAATTCAGCTTACCCGCATGGAAGGACAAACGGTAAAGTATTATACAGCTTTGATTAATGCAGACGGCATTGACGGTTTTACTATCTCTGGAAAAGGTATGCTCAATGGCAATGGTTTCCCGTTATTGGAAAGCGTTTTGGTTGCGTAGGGAGTGGAATCCGAACTGTACGAATATGGATGAGCAGCGTCCCCGTATCATTTATTTGTTTAACTGCAAGAATGTTCAGATAGAAGGAATCAGTATTGCCAATTCTCCGTTTTGGACTACTATTACTATAAATGCAGTTACGTGAAACTATTGAATCTTCATATAACGTCTCCCCGCAAGCCGATGGATATTTTACGAGTACGGACGCTGTTGATCTGGATGTCTGTAACAATGTGTTGATAAAGAATTGTTATATGTCAGTGTGCGATGATGCGGTGGCATTAAAGGGAGGCAAAGGTCCTTGGGCGGACAAAGATGTCAATAATGGCGGCAACTATGATATTGTTATTGAAGATTGCCGATATGGTTATTGTCACAGTGCTTTTGACCTGCGGGAGTGAGTCAATACATAACCGCAATGTAATATTCCGTCGCAGTACGATGGATCAGGCACGTATTCTTCTGCATTTAAAGATGCGTCCCGGATACTCCGCAGAAATACGAATATATCTTGGTGGAAGATATAAAAAGGAAATGCCGGAGATTTTATCTATGTGGCACCGTGGACTCAGTTCTATAATTTAGGAGACCGGAAAGATATCCCTATCTCATATTCTAATAATATTACTATGCGTAATATCGATCTGGATTGTACTACTTTCTTCAATGTGAAAAAGTCTGACCAATATCGGTTGTCCGATTTTTGTTTTGAGGATCTGAATATCCGGGCGAAGAAAGGACCAGTTTGATAAGGATATTGTTGACCGTTTTGTAGTTAAGAATGTAAAGGTCAATTCGCAAGAGGTACGCTAACGGGGGGATGGAAATTCAAAAGTAAAACGCTGATTAACGCAAATTATCGCAGAAATAATGTTATAAGTCGTTGATTAATAACTGAAATTAATAATACGATAATTTGCGTTAATCCTGCGTTTTTTATCACCCTCCTTCTTGTTTATTTAAGATAAACTTTGATTGCTTCTCCGAAAGGATTAAAATCGAATATGAATTTATCGCCAATTTTATGAACTGCCAGTTTTTTCTTTTCCTTGTCTGGCTGTCATCTTTCTGACACCTTCTTTTTGAATGACCATTGTAAGCGGTTCTGTGAAAATCTCTTTATCCAGATCCAGTTGCGGGGTTATGATGAGTCCTTTCTTTTGTTGGCGAATGTCCAGGCGCGTATGTTTCTGTTCTTTGGTATAAGCTGCCACTTCCCGGAAAGTACCTACCCAGATCTTATCTTCCATAGCTTTTTACTTTGTCCCAATGATCCCATAAACGTTGTGGATTCGGGAAGGCATCGTAACCATACGTCAAACCATGTGTCATACCCACTCCCCAATCATTTGTGGCAATTAATGTCGCTACCCATTTTTCCAAGTCTCGTGGAGTGGATTTTCTTCCTATGGAACGTTGTTTGGTCCTTGTTCCTACCCGGTTCTGTACGGCAATTCGTTTGCCTTCTTCTTTTTTGTTATTATTGGGATAAAAAGAAAGTACGGGGCATGACGCCGGTATTGGCTAATATGGCACTATCATTCTTTACTATATCTTCCCGGATTTCCTCTAAGGGAAAACGGGAGAAATTCTTATGTGCCCATCCGTGATTTGTGATTTCATGACCTTTGTCGGACATTTCTTTTAATTGTGTCCAGGTCACTCGTGTGGTATCTGTGATGTGTTTGTTGTCTTTGTTGACTTTGGCGCCATTCACACAGAAAGTTCCCCGAAATCCCCGTTTCTCCAGTTGGGGGCAGCCAATGTATATTGTTCTGCTAATCCGTCATCAAAGGTATAACTGATGGCACAAGCTTTGTCTCCTTTATATCGGGCGACGTAAATGCTATCTGAACTGAAAGCATAGTTTGAAAAGAGTCCTAAAGTAAAAAGGTAAAAAGAAATTTCTTCATGATATTTGAGTTTATTATATTAACTATGCAAAAGTAGGGAATATGATTTAGCATTTCTATGGATATATGTGCGGATTTCATGAAAAATAGTACATGAGGAAGTTGTAAGTGTATTATTTTATATGTATTCGGTAGAATTTATATAGGGATAGATGATTTTCCGGTTTATCTTTGTTGGGTGAATGATAATTATATGGATCATCCGTACAATTATTTAAGAATAATACTAAGAAAACAATCTAAGATGAAAAATTTTATTCTATTATCCTTTTTAGTACTGCAATCAGTGTTAGTCTTTGCGCAAGAACAGCCGCGTGTATCGCAATTATTTAATTTTGACTGGAAGTTTCAGGTAATGGTGATTTGAAAGAAGCTCAATTGGTAACTTATGATGATGATGATTGGCGTGTGCTGGATTTGCCTCATGATTTCCAGATAGAGCAAACGTGGGATGAGTCCGCCGGAGGGGCACGTGGCTTTAAAGCTATGGGGACAGGTTGGTATCGTAAACATTTTAAGGCAAATCCTGCATGGAAGGGTAAACGTGTCTTGCTTGACTTTGAAGGCATTATGCTCGTTGGAGATGTTTGGGTAAAATGGCAGGAAGGTAGGGAGTACCGATTATGGTTATCTTGGTTTTGAAACGGATATTACTGATTTGCTTTTAAATATGATGAGGATAATGTAGTGGCTGTCTCGGCGCATCAACGGGCAAAAAAACGGATCGCGTTGGTATACGGGCGGTGGTTTGTTTCGGGATGTTCATTTGGTCATCAAGAATCCCATTGCCATTGCCAGACATGGCGTATTTGTCTCAACTCCTAAAAATCACGGAGCAAAGGGCGGGAGTCAGTGTACAAGTAGAGTTGGCAGGAATTCGCAATAAAAGTCTGATATTGAAATCAATGCCCGAATATTGGCTCTGACGGAAAAACGGTTGCCGGTACGAGAGGAAGGCTCCTCAAAAATCGAAATTACAAACAGTTGAGGTTTCTCTTCCGATAGTAACGGTAGACAGTCCCCGGGTTATGGTCTTGTGAGACCCCTAATCTTTATACTGCTGAAGTTTCTTTGGTGCAGGATGGTAAAGTTATTGATTGTGTGACGGAGACATTCGGCATTCGTACGTTAGAGTTTTCTCCCTGATTTCGGATTTAAACTGAACGGCAAAAATTGTTCCTAAAAGGTATTTCCAACCATCATGATTTGGGAGCTGTAGGAGTTGCCGCTTTTTGACAGAGCTATCGAGCGGCAGTTTCAGCTAATGAAGCGGTTTCGGTTATAATCACATTCGTTCGTCTCACAACCCTTATTCCGAGTCGTTCTTGAAACTGGCTGATAAATATGGTATTTTGGTAGTGGATGAGCTGATTGATAAATGGAGCGACAATAGCTATTGGGGTGGTAGAGTGCCTTTCACACAACTATGGTATCAGATGATTCCCGAATGGATCAAACGCGACCGCAATCATCCGTCTGTTATATTATGGAGTTTGGGGAAATGAATTGCAGATGCGGGAAGACTTAGCCGGATTTCCTACCGGTGATTGGGGTGTCACCACTTACCGTATCTTCGATGTGCTTGTCAAACGTTATGATAAGACTCGTAAAACGACTGTGGCTATGTTTCCGGCACGTGCCGGAGCTATCGGAAAAATGAACCGGAATTTAACACCAAAGTATATCCTCCCCGAGCTGGCAACTGTAACAGAAGTGTCAAGTTTCAATTATCGTTATCTGAACTATGCCCAATATCTGAAAAGTGTCCGCACATGACCGTATATCAGAGCGAAGCTACAACGAATGAGCTTGCTGCTCCTTTCTTTTGGCATGGATCATGATAAGATGGTGGGACTCGCCTATTGGGGGAGCTATCGAGTATTGGGGAATCGAACGGGATACCGAAGAAAGGCTGGAACTTTTCTTTCTTCAATCATTGTCTGGAACCTTATCCGCAAAGCCTATCTGATAAAGAGTGCTTTCTGCGAAGAGCCTTTGGTGCATATCGGAGTGATGGATAATGGCAAGGAAGCCATTGAATGGAATGATATTATGGTGGGAAGTTTATCTTTGGCTTCTCATTGAACTGGGCAACGGGCAGTATGCAGAACTTATATACATATACCAACGCCGATGAAGTGGAATTGCTGGTTAATGGCAAATCTATGGGGATACGTAAGAATGACCGGACGGATATCACCCGGCGCAATATCATTTATTGGGAAAACATACCATACGGTAAAGGAGGAAATATCATAGCAGTTGCCCGGAATAACGGAAAAGAGGTGGCACGTCATAGGTTGGAAACGGCCGGTAAGGCGACTGCTTTGGAAAAATGGTGGTAGAGAATCCGAGGATTGGAAAGCGGATGGGATGGACTTACAATATGTAAAGGTATATGCGGTGGATAATAAAGGAAGGGTAGTACCTGATACTAAAGACGAGGTTACTTTTAAGGTTTCGGGGGCTGCAAGGCTGATTGCTGTGGACAATGGGGATCATTTTACAGATGAGTTATTTACCGGAAATACGAAGAAGTTGCATAAAGGATTCATCATGGCGATCTTACGTTCGACCGTTCCGGTGGCGAAATAACTGCATCCTCCAAAGGATTGAAGGATACAGTAAAGAAGTTGGTTACAAAAGTAGTTATCGGAATCAGTTTCACACCTCCATTGAGGCCTTCGAAGGAAGGACTTCCCAACTGTCGTATTTATTCTTTTGTAGTTGAGTCCTACAAAGTTGATTTCTTTAAACTTGCGCCAGGGAACGTTTTGTCTGTCCAATTCTGCAATACGGTTAGCGGGAAGATTGGTCACCTCAATCTCAATCAGATTCTTGCCCGGTTGCAGATATTTGCCGACCTTTAACCGGAAAGGTGCGGCCCAGACAGTTCCCGCTTCTTTACCGTTAATGCGTATGCGGGCGCTTTCCCGCAAATCTCCCAGATCGAGAATCCAATCATCAGCGTTCAGCGCAGGCAGAACTGTCTCAAGACTGTATAACCCCAGTGCCCATATTGATTTTTGCGTTCGGATGGTTGATTTCCGTCCATGAAGTCGGGGCTATCGATAGCGAAAGTTCCTTTCGATAGCGGGGGTACTTTGTACAAAACGCAACGTCCAGTCATGGTCGAGGCTGAGGCTGACAGGTTGCTCTTGGATATATTTCCATGCTTGAGTCTCAACCGGATGATCGAATGTTTGAATAATCACACTTTCGCCGGACTGTAATTTGCAGATATACTTGTAACTTTCCGTCCTTTTTATCCGGGTTTGCGCTTTTCCTTTTCTCCGGTCATCGGATCAAAACAGCATGGCTGTTGGTTCATTAACACTGAGAGTAATCCAATTATCTACTCCTTTGTCTTGCAAAGAAGAGATGAAATAATGGTGTCCGGTGCTGTGTTGGCGGCAGATATAATTGCAGACCAAAGTTCGTCTTCATCTCTTCAGGCATTACCTACATTTACCTAATGTCGCAGCATAATCCGTACCGGTTATGATATGTCCTTTCGAATGAACTGCTAATGCTTTTGGTTAAAATCGCTGATGTCGGGAAGTTGTTTTTGAACTTTTGTGAAAGCATTTCTGCGACTTTCCAGATTACCGAATCCGGGAACATCTTTTAGATAATTCTCCATGAATACAATTGTTGCTCCCTTGTTTTTGCCAATGAGACTAGATGTGCCAATACTTTCTCCGGCATATATTTTACAGCGGGCACGATAATTGCTTTTATAGTTACTGCCTCCTTCTGGCACGGAGATTTCCTCCCTCGTAGTGGCATTCTGGAAGCAATACGTAACCGAACGAAGCACATCGA